>Ga0316195_10001462_pt1 | contig 10601 bp, 9 predicted proteins | sample Phised1_MG_FD_204937 | JGI IMG/M metagenome (GOLD analysis project Ga0316195, IMG submission 204937) | Coastal sediment microbial communities from Maine, United States - Phippsburg sediment 1 | ecosystem: Environmental > Aquatic > Marine > Coastal > Sediment | place: USA: Maine | collected... | reverse complement strand
CATGACTATTCGTCGAACCTGACCGCCGACGCGCTGAACGGCAAACGAATAGGCGTGATTCGTTCCTGGTACGGTGCCGGCTCGGACGCTCGAGTCGATGCAATCTATGCGTCAAGCATCGAGAAACTGAAAGCGGCGGGTGCGATCATTGTTGACGATATCAATATCGAAGCCGGTGAAATGTACGACGCCGAATACGAGGTCCTGCTGTATGAATTCCGCGCTGATCTGAACAGTTATCTTGAGAGTTCCGGCGCGCCGGTGCAGAGCCTTGCGGACCTTATCGCCTACAACGATGCGAATGCCGATACGGTCATGCCAGTATTCGGGCAGGAGATATTTCACGAAGCCGAGGCAAAGGGGCCTTTGACAGACGAGGCCTATCTGCAGGCGCTTGAGACCAGCAAGTCAATCTCTCAAACAGCCATTCAGGATCTTGTCAAAGAACACGAACTGGATGCGCTGATATCTCCAACCAATGGCCCGGCCTGGCTTATCGATCACATCAATGGCGATTCTTTCGGCATCGGCAGCTCCTCGCTCGCCGCCATATCGGGCTACCCGAGCATCACGGTGCCGGCAGGGTTTGTATCCGGCATGCCGATCGGTCTGTCTTTCATCGCTTTGCCCTGGAATGAGAAACAGCTCATAGAGTTCGCCTACGCGTTCGAGCAGACTACGGGAGTCCGCAAGCCACCCGAACTCTGACCAATGTTCAAAGCGATACGCGTATCGATACTGCTGTTCATCCTGCTTTTCGTCGCGCTTAGTACCGTTCTGACGAAAGCCAGGAGCACAGACTGGAACAACAGTCTGTGGGTCAAGGTGTATCCCATTAACGCCGACGGCAGTACCGAGGCAAGCAAGTATATTGCCGAACTCGAATCATCAGACTTCGCTGGAATCGAGTCCTTCCTGCAGCGCGAAACCGAGCGCTACTCGAAGAGCGTCGCTGACCCGGTGCGCGTCGAACTCGGTTCCGAGATAAAGGAGCAGCCGCCGGAACTCGGCAAGCAGCCCGGCATGCTGTCCGTCATGTGGTGGTCGCTCAAGATGCGCTGGTGGGCCGGCAGCATTACCGATGACCAGGACCGCATAGAACCGGACGTGCGCATCTTTGTTCGCTACCACAAACCTGACTTTGCGGTCGTTCTGGAGAATTCGGTCGGCCTGCAGAAGGGCATGGTCGGCATCGTGAACGGCTATGCCAGTCGCCGACATCGCGGCACCAACAACGTCATCATTGCCCACGAGTTCCTGCATACGCTCGGTGCCACCGACAAGTATCGGCCGTTTGACGGCCAGCCGCTGGGGCCGGATGGCCTCGGCGAACCGGACCGCAACCCGCTGTATCCGCAACGCTTTGCCGAGATCATGGGCGGGCGTATTGCACTCGCTGAGAACGACGCCGTCATTCCGAAGAGTCTGAAATACGCCGTCATCGGCCGACTCACGGCCAGCGAGATAAATCTGTCGGAGTAAGCTACGCTGCGCTTATGCACGACAACGCAGCCAGTATTTTTTCCTGTAAGGACCTGACCGTTGAGGTTGCCGGGCGACTGCTTGTCGAGAACCTGAGTTTCGAGGTCGGGCGCGGCGAGATCATCGCCGTGCTTGGGCAGAATGGTTCGGGAAAGTCGCTGTCTCTGCATACGATGGCGGGATTGCGAGCAACGCGCAGAGGGAATATTCGTCTGCTCGAGCACGACGTCGCCAGCAGCAGGCGCCAGGAACTTGCGAAGCACCTCGCGCTGCTGCCGCAGCATATCGATGACATTTTTCCAGCGACAGTCCTCGACACCGCACTCATTGGACGACACCCGCATATTGGCAGGATGAGCTGGGAGTCGTCTGAGGACTTCGCCATCGCGAAAGCTGCCCTTCTGTCGGTCGACCTCGAAACGCTTGCCGATCGCGACGTATTGACCTTGTCAGGCGGCGAGCGGCGCCGTCTCGCCATCGCTCAGGTCCTGACACAGGCGCCAGACCTTTACCTGCTGGACGAGCCAACCAATCACCTGGATCCGCAGCATCAGCTGGACGCGCTGCGTCTGTTCCGCCTGCAGGCCGACAATGGCGCCGCTGTGGTGGCAAGCCTGCATGACGTCAACCTGGCGGTGCGCTTTGCCGACCGTTGCCTGCTGCTCTATGGCGACGGACGCTGGGATCTCGGCGCAACGCATGAGATTCTCGATGCGAAGCGCTTGAGCGAGCTCTACCGAACGCCGATGGAAGCCGTGACCTGGCGCAATCGCAAGCTTTTTGTCGTCTCAGATGACGTAGCCCTTTAGCTTTTGCAGGAAGATCTCGTGCACCGACGGATTCGCCGCCAGCACTGAGCGAATGCCAAGATCCGGCTTTTCGCCGTTGAGGTTGGTGAATACGCCACCGGCCTCGCTGACAATCACCGACAAAGCAGCAATATCGAGAATGTTGACGTCGGACTCGATGACGGCCTCAATCTTTCCGGCGGCGAGCAGGTGGTAGTGATAAAAGTCGCCGTAACCGCGAATACGATCCGCATGCCGCACGATCTCGCCCAGCGCGGCCCAGCCATTGCCTTCGGCCAGTGACTTCAGGTTGCCCGTCGACACCGCTGCCCTGTCCGGGTCGTAGATCTCACTGACACGGAGGCGCTTGCCATTCAGCCAGGCGCCCTGACCCTTCTCGGCCCAGGCCAGTTCGCCCATCATCGTGCCGCTGGATACGCCGAGTATCAGCTCGCCGTTGTGCATCAGCGCGATCTGCGTTGAAAAAAACGGATACTGCCGAACGAATCCCTTGGTGCCGTCAATAGGATCAACAAGCCACAGGAACTCGGCATCGGCCTGTGTCTGGCCCGTCTCCTCGCCGTAGAAACCGTGCTCCGGAAATGCGCTGAGAATAATCTCGCGTATCGCCTGCTCGCACTCGACATCCGCCTGCGTCACAGGCGTCATATCGGCTTTGGTCGTGACCGTAAAATTGCCCGCATAGTAGCTGCGACTGATTTCGGCCGCCCTGTCAGCCGCGGCCAGCGCGACCTTCAGATAGTCCGATGCGTTTTCCGCGTTAAAGCTTTCCACCTGAACTGCAACCCTGATTTGCCAAGAAGACGGCGCAACTATGGCTGCTGCCGCGCCGAGAAACAAGGCTGCTTTCTTGACACTTATCATGCTGCTACCTATCGTCCGCACATGGGAAACAGACTTAGTAAAATCTACACGCGTACCGGCGATGACGGCACTACGGGACTCGGCGATGGCAGTCGGATTGCGAAGGACTCGGCACGCGTCGAGGCCTACGGCACCGTAGACGAGGCCAATTCGGCCATCGGCATCATATTGGCAATCGACATCGTCCCCGATGATATTCGCACCTGCCTGACTGAGGTGCAGCATGATCTGTTCGAACTCGGCGGCGAGCTGTGCATACCAGGCCACAGTGCTGTGAAACAGTCATTCATCGATCGGCTGGAGTCAGATCTTGATGGCTTTAACGAAGATCTGCCGATGCTTAAGGAATTCATACTGCCGGGCGGCGGACAGGCTGCTGCGGCCTGTCATCTCGCACGCACTATCGTGCGCAGGGCTGAACGCCGCGTGGGGACGCTGGCCGGCGTCGAGACGGTTCGCAGCGAAGCGACGATGTATCTCAATCGACTGTCCGATCTGCTATTCGTCGTTGCTCGTGTACTCGCTCGCGCGGAATCCGGTCAGGAAGTACTCTGGAAGCGCGATCGCGGTTGAGGCGCGCCTGATGCAGCGCGAGACACATCGCATTGCCAGCAACAATAATGCGCGTGGTTGCACGGCCAATTTCGTCGGCCGGCAGCAGGAACTGATTGCCGAGGCGAATCGCGGCGATGTCCGGCCAGCGCTCCCATTCAAGAAATGCGTCATCACCCGCATCCGTGCTTGCCAGCATCACTTCAGGATTCCTGTCGACGACCGCTTCCACATCGATCGTCGGCGCAAGTTCAGTCAGGTCCTTGAAAATGTTATCGCCACCGCAGGCTGCGATCAGTTCGCTGATGTAGTGCTCATTGTTTATCGTGTATAGCGGACGCGCGGCGACCTGGTAGAACACCCGAATGGCCGGCAGTCCCTCGTAGTTGTCCCGCAGCATTTGCAGCTCTGCACGATACTGACTTGCGGCAATCGCGGCTTCCCGACTGTGACCCGTTAGTTCGCCAATACTCAGTATCGCCGCGGCGACATCGTCCAGATTTTTGGTTTTCACTGCGGCAACGTTGTAGCCAATCGCACGCAGTTTATCGATGACATGCGCCGGCGTGCCGCCCTCCCAGACCAGTATCAGATCAGGGTTCGCAAGCGCGAGTTGTTCCTGATCGATGGTGAACGCATCGCCCACAACCGGAAGCTTCAAGACCTCGCGCGGGTAGTCTGACCAGGCGCTGACGCCCACGAGTTTATCGCCCGCACCCACGGTGAACACGAGTTCGGTGAGATTGGGGGCCAGGGAAACTATTCGCGTCGCAGCCGCTGGCTTGGAGGGCGTCGCTTGCTTCTCCACACAGGCAGCAACAACGGCCAGCGCCGTTATCAGCAGCAGTGCTCGCTTCACCGCGTTAGGCCGTACAACGTCATAGCGGCGATAACAACTGCCCAGATCAGCAGCGTTCGAAACACCAGTTTGTTGGCGGCTTGCGCCCCGCGGATGCCACGTTCTGTAACGGATTCGTCGGCCTGGTCCTGCAGCGCAAGTGCTGCCACACCAACGCGAGCAAGCAAATGTTCGCTGCGTATCGAAGTCGTCTCATCGCGCTCTTCAGTCGGCGCACGCAGCGCCGCGATAGCATCGTCGAAATGACCCGCAGCCGCATAACCCAGCGCTGTAAGCCGCGCCGGAACCCAGGCGAGCCAGCCATGCAGCATTTCAGCCGCATCGCGAATTCGCGCCATACAGCCATCGGCGCTTTCGTCGCGAGCAGCGCTGAATACGGCGCGTCTTCTGATCAGGTCAGTGACGCGATAAATCCAGGCCGCCAGCGGACCGATGGAGCCCGAAACGGCACCCAGAATGACAAACCAGAAGACAACAGCAAACAGGCGATTGTTCGCCTGCACACAAACGGCCCCCTCGACACGCGCAATTCGTTCTCTGGCCTCACCCGGGACCTCGCCCTCGATGATGGCTTTGGCTGTAATTTGAATCTGCTCTTCGTCTTCCGACTCCAGCGCTTTGCAGTAGTCGCCGACCTGCTCGCCGATATCCTGCGGGCCGATGGAAAACAACAGGACGACTATCGCAAGAATCAGGTAGGTGAAGCCCTGCAGTGTGTCGCCAAGAAAATACATGATTGCGAAGACTGGCAGTGCCAGCACGATAGCGAGAAACACAACCGGTATCAGTGCGGGCCAGCTGCCAAGTCGCTCGGCCAGACGAAAACCGGCGTCGATGATGCGGTCAAGCCAGCGTAAGCGTCGCCAGTGAAAAAGCTGCGTCGCCAGCCGTTCGATAGCGAGTCCTATTAGTAGCGCGATCAGATGCATGATTTGCTCTCGAGTTGCTCCCCAAGTGCATCATACAAGCGCAGCCAGTCGAAAGCAGGGCCTGGATCGCTCTTACGGCCGGGAGCCACATCGCAGTGACCGGCGAGTTCGCGCGGCGACGTGCCAGGATAGGCGTCATACAGGGCCTGCAACACCTTGGGCAGCGCCTCGTACTGGCTATCCGCGTAGGGTGTTTCGTCCTCACCTTCGAGCTCAATGCCAATGGAAAAGTCGTTGCAGCGCGAACGGCCGCGAAACAACGACTCGCCCGCGTGCCAGGCACGCTCGGTAAAAGGCACGAATTGCACCAGTTCGCCATCGCGTCGAATCAGCAAATGCGCAGACACCTGCATGCCGCGGATCTCGTCGAAGTACGGATGCGCATCCCAGTCGAGCGTGTTCAGAAACAGTTGTTCGATCTCGTTACCGCCAAACTTTCCCGGCGGCAGGCTGATGCCGTGCAGAATAATCGCATCAGGAACGACTTTTGCCGGTCGTTCGTCGCGATTTGGGCTCAGGCACAAGCGGGCCGGCGAGATCAGCCCGTCAACCGGATTGACGGTATAGTCGCTAGCCACGATCAGTTAAGGCATGATTTCGAACACATGAGTAACAGGCTATTGGTTTCCGGCGCATTGATCAACGGCGCTGAGGTGGAGCTCGAGGGCGATCGTGCGCGATACCTCGGCAAGGTATTGCGCGCGCGCGTTGGCGACCGCCTTGCGGTGTTCAACGGCGACGGGCCTGAATGGCCCGCGACCATCACTCGCATCGGCAAGACCAGCGTTACGCTTGAACTCGGTGAAAGCATCGAGGCGGCCGCAGAATCGCCGCTCAAGATTCACCTGGTGCAGGGCATATCGCGCGGCGATCGAATGGACTTTGTCGTGCAGAAAGCCACCGAACTCGGCGTGAAGCGTATTACGCCGGTTCTGACAGAATACGGCGTCGTGAAATTCAACGCCGAGCGCGCCGAAAAAAGACGCGAGCATTGGCAAAAAATAGCCCACAGCGCCTGCGAGCAATCGGGACGAACCCGGCTACCGCTGATCGATGCGCCATTGCCGATGAAGAACTGGTTTGGGGACAAGCCGCCGAAAGTCGATGCGCAGCTGATCCTGAAGCCCGGCGCAACGACGCCGCTGACGAGCATCAAGACGCCCGAGACCAAGGTCTGTGTGCTTATTGGCCCTGAGGGCGGATTCAGCGACAGCGAATACATCGACGCCGAGGTGTCCGGATTTACGGCCGTCTCTCTCGGACCGCGCGTCTTGCGCACCGAATCTGCGGCAATAGCCTCGCTCGCGGTACTGCAGTCTCTGTGGGGCGATTTGCGCTAGCTGATTCAATCAGGCTTGCAGTGATTCTCTCGCCAGCATCGCTTCGAGCTTCTCGAGGTCCGGGATTATCGGAAATTCGTTGATCATGCGTACCCGGCACAGGATCGGTGCGTCCTCTGGCCAGCCGTCTTTCGCTTCAAGCTTGAGCACGTCACGATTCACGCGAACCAGCTGTGGGAAGCCCTGCGTCAAGATACCGAAGAAACCCGTTTTCAATTGCCCGGTGCCAGCGTAGAAAACGACAACCCGGCTGCGGCCCGTGGTGACCGGCACTTCTTTGCCGATAGCACCTTCGAAAGACACAACCGGTAGCGGCCGCCCGTTCCAGTTGACCGTACCCAGCATCCATTCGTGAGCACCTTCCGGCTTTTGCGCTTGCGAGAAACGAACAACTTCGGCGACACAGGCGCGTGGCACGATAAGCCGGTCTTCCGACAACGGCACGAGCAAACTGTATAGCTCTTCAGACTCGGCGCTCATTGCAATTCAATTCCTCGATCTTCCAGCTGGCGACGGATCGCTTCCAGCAGCTGCGAATCCTGATAAGGCTTGCCAAGATAGTCATTCACGCCAAGCTCGATAGCACGCGCACGGTGTTTGTCACCAACGCGCGAGGTAATCATGATAATCGGCACATCTGACATCCGGTTGTCATTGCGCACATGCGACGCGAATTCATAGCCGTCCATGCGTGGCATTTCGATGTCGAGCAAGATGATGTCGGGCTTCGCTTCCTGCATGACAGCGATCGCATCGAGCCCGTCTCTTGCAGTCGCACAGCGCAGGCCGTTGCGCGCCAGGAAGCGTTCCGTGACCCTGCGCACGGTGATCGAGTCATCGACAACCAGAGCCAGCGGTCGATCATCGACCGGCGTTGGCGCCGCCTTTTTGAGTTCTACAACGGGGGCCCCGGTTCGGACCAGCGCATGAATGTCGAGAATCAGCACAATGCTGCCGTCCCCGAGAATTGTCGCCCCGGAGATTCCACGGATACTGGCAAGCTGAGGGCCGACGGCCTTCACGACGATTTCTCGGCTGGCCAGCATTTCGTCAACCAGCAAGGCCGCTGAGAATTCACCTGCCTGTACCAGAATGACCGGGATAAACGCCTCGTCCTCGGGCAACTGCGCCGCCTGACCACCGAGATACATGCCGAGATGTCTGAACTTGTAGGACTGCTCGCCATACTGGTAGCTCGGCTCGCTCTGGCTCAGCAGGTTTTCGAGTTCCGCGCGCGGAATTCGCGCTACGCCTTCGACTGTCGGCAATGGCAATGCATAGACTTCCTCGCCGGTGCGAACGATCAGTGCCTGCGTAATCGCGAGCGTAAATGGCAAGCGCACTGTGAAGTTCGTGCCCTGTCCGGTAACGGAACTGATGCGCAGCGAACCACCAAGCTTCTTGACCTCGTTTGCAACGACATCCATGCCGACACCACGTCCGGCCGATTGCGTGACCGAACTCGCTGTTGAGAATCCCGGTGTAAGAATAAGCTGCATGATTTCTTCGTCGGCGACTTTGCTGTCCGGCTTCAGCAGGTCCAGTTCGTAGGCCTTGCGCCGAATCGCTTCGACCGCAAGTCCCGCGCCGTCGTCCGCGACGTCGATAACCATTTCTGCACCTTCGCGATGCAGGCGAATTGCAATGCGGCCGACCGCCGGTTTGCCCGCTGCCTGACGCTCTGCCGAGCTCTCAATGCCATGCACAATCGAATTGCGCAGCATATGTTCGAACGGTGGCAACATCTTGTCGAGAACCTGCCTGTCCAACTCACCGGATGCACCCTCAACAACCAGCTCGGCACGCTTGCCGGACTCGGTCGCCGCCTGTCGGACGAGTCGGGTCAGTCGCCCAACGTGGCGCTCGAACGGCACCATACGCGTACGCATCAGGCCGTCCTGCAGCTCCGCCGTGACGCGAGACTGTTGCACGAGCAGGCCTTCCGCCTCTGTCGTCACTGACTGCAGCAGATCCTTGAGGCTACCGAGATCACTCGCCGACTCAGCCAGCGCACGCGATAATTGCTGAATCGTCGAGTAGCGGTCGAGCTCGAGCGGATCAAAATCGCGCGCAACCAGTGTGTCCTGATGGCTGTGCATGATTTGTGCTTCTGTCTCGTTCTCAAGCTTTCTGAGCTGTTCGCGCAAACGCGCGATCGTCTGTTCGAGCTCGTCAACGTGGAATTCAAATGTGTTGACCTGCTGGCTCAGACGCGAATGGTAGATACTGATTTCGCCAGCCGCATTCAGCAGGTCCTCGAGGAGCTCGGCGTCGATGCGAGCAAACTCCTGGCGCGTTTCAGGAGCCCGTATCGGCCTGACATCAGCGGCAGCCGGCTCGGAAACGGGCTTGGGCTCGGGCTCCGGTTCGGGCTCCGGTTCGGGCTCCGGCTCAGGCGTCGGTTCGACCTCGGCGGCCGGTTCCTGCTCCGCCTCCAGCTCAAGCTCGAAATCGGATTCGAAGTCGGACCCGAAGTCAGGCTCAATGCTCGGCTCATCCTGTTCCGGCGGCAGCGTTGTGCCTTTCGTGGCGATCTCTGCCAGTTCTTCGGCCAACGGCGAATTGACAATGACCATGCTGACCGTGTCGTCGGGCTCGATCGTAAATTCCGAAGACGGAGCGTCCTCGACGGTGCTGTCGGCAACTTCAACTTCTGCTTCGTCGGCAACCTCGAAGCCGGCGTTCGCGTTTTGAATACGCTGTTCCAGTTCGGTAGATGACCTGACGGGCTTACCAGCAATCACCGTATCCCGCATGCGATGCAGCTCATCAATGCTGCGTTGCAGTAAGTCCTCAACCGCCGGGGTCGCCTTAACTCGACCTTCGTCGACCGAAATCAACAAGGTCTCGAGCTCATGGCTAAGGTTGCCCATCGCCGTGATGCCCGCCATGCGTGCGCCGCCCTTGAGTGTATGCAGGTGGCGTTTGAGCTCTTCCATGGGTTGCACGGAGCGGTCTCTCGACCAGGCAATCAGCGCCTGATCCGCCTCTTCGAGCAGCTCTGCAGATTCTTCGGTAAAGATGGCGGCGATCTCGGCGTCGTATTCCGCCTCGTCGCTTTCCCCTTCAACAACCTCCTCTGCAACAACAGGCACCTGCTCATGCTGCACAGGTTTCGGAGCTGGTCGCTCAGCTGGTGCTGCCGCGGCCTGGGTCGCATCGGATACTTTGACGATGTGATTGATGAGCGCCGTGTAATTAGCTCGATCACGATCCGGGTTGTTGATATCACCGACAATCGTCTCGATCGCCCGGGCAGCGGCGCGCAAGGCGTCGAGACCGGAGCGCTGGAAGCCAATCTTGTGATCGTAGATTCGCCGCACAAATCGATTCAGCACAGCAGCAACCGCAACGCCACGCTCGACGTTAGCCATGTTCGCGCTGCCGTGAAGCGTATGACAGGCGCGGTGCAGCTTGTCCGTCACATCGAAAGGCGGCTCATGTCCTTCGCAGGCGGCCAGGTAATCCGTAATGACCTTGAGGTGACCCGCCGTTTCTTTCGAGAATATGTCGTAGAGCACCGGGTCCATCTCGAGTGCCGGCTCTTCCTCGACAGGCTCATCTCTTGCTGTGGTCGCGATGGTCAGCACGGCCGCATTCGGGTCGCCATCGGCGAAAGCATTGGCACGCGCAATATAAAGACTGATTTCGGCGGTTGGTGCCGTGCCGACTTCAAGTTGTTCCACCAACTCGGGAACCGCTGCTGCAGCCAGCTGAATAAAATCGACCATCGGCGGCGTGCGTTGCAAAGTTCGGTTGATCAGGC
>Ga0316195_10001461_pt1 | contig 10604 bp, 8 predicted proteins | sample Phised1_MG_FD_204937 | JGI IMG/M metagenome (GOLD analysis project Ga0316195, IMG submission 204937) | Coastal sediment microbial communities from Maine, United States - Phippsburg sediment 1 | ecosystem: Environmental > Aquatic > Marine > Coastal > Sediment | place: USA: Maine | collected... | reverse complement strand
AAAACAGATCTGCAAGGACGGTCACCTCATGCCACCTGATTGGCGGCAACTGCTGCGTTGGCTGAAACCCGGGCGTCCGGCAGCGGAATCGGTGGATAAGGCGGTTCCGGGCGTCGGTTCTTCGGATTCCACGGCTATGTCCCCGGGACGCGCGCTCACCACGGACGATCGCCCGGCAGCGTCAAGGGCTGGGGCATCGGAGATCGCCTGCGCCCATAAATCGCCAGGCGCGTCGACGCGTGCTTCCCGCCAGGTGTCTTCCGATGCTGGTGCGAGACCTCCGGTCAATCGAAACGGCATCCCCGTGTTACGTCCCGCTGATGACCTTGAGCGTCTCTTTCTGGACAAGGAAGAACCCGGTCCGGAAGAAGATCCAACGGGCGCCGACCAGCCGCGAGCGCCGGAGATACCTCCGGGTGGAAAAAAGCGCGCTATCCGTCCCTTCCAGGCAGCCCCCCGGGATAAACCGCGCACCAACCGGCATGGTCTGCCGTTGCTGTCCGATCAGGATGATCTACAACACTGTTTCAGAACGACGGCCGCCAGTGATACCCCGCTCGAGGACGGATTTCCGGGCCGTTTTGACCGGCCTGACGATTGCCATCGCAGGGACAAGAACGGGATTCCCCTGTTGGATCATTGCCATGATCTGGGGCGTCTTCTCGAGGCCTCGTTGGACGAATGTGATGCTGCTGATGGAGATTTGCGCAACGCTTGGGAGCGATCTATCGCGCATGACGCCCGCACCTTGATCAAGAAAAAGACCGGGGGCTATTTCCCGACGCGTCAACTGACGCTGAAAGAGCGAATGAAACGCTATCCCCAGCCCCAGAGGCAGCTGGACCTGCACGGATTGACGGCCATCCAGGCCGAACAGCACACGGATACCTACATTCACACCGCCCATGCGGATGGGTTGTTCACCCTGCGAATCATCGTCGGCAAAGGCATGCATTCCGAATTCGGGGCGGTGTTGCCGGATGTGGTGGAAGACCGGCTGAGCCGGTTAAAAAGGGACGGGTTGGTGATGGCTTACCGCTGGGACAAGGGGGTTAAACGCAAGAGTGGGGCGGTCATCGTTTATCTGGAAACCCCGTTCTAAGGTAAGCCTGAACCGGACCTTTGCCCCTTGCCGGCTTGGTTACTTTGTGGCGGATATCCGCCAACAAGACCCGTTGCTGGCGGCTCCGGTTCTTGAGCCCGCCGCCATGCGCCTCATGAGCATTGGCCTGCTGGGCTGAGGTGGTGGGCCGCAAACGGCTTATAAAAAAGCCACAAAATTATGAAAAAACTGAAAGCGGAGCGCCTCTTCCGAGAGTACTCCGCTTTTTATTTTCCGTGCCAGGTGTTTTTATTGCGGGGATTGATCGGGTGAGCGCAACTTGCGATGTTTGGCTTCCAGTTTGCGAATGGCCCGTGGGAGCTGGCGCACATGGGCTTCAAGTTCGCTGATGCGATCTTTGAGGTTCGTGATTTTTTCCTGAATGTCTTCATCCAGGCTTTTTTCGGCCTGGAAAAGGGACAGGGTAAAACTGAGACGGTTGATTTTCTCTTCGGTGGCGGCTTTTTCCGCGTTCTTTTCTTCGGTTTCCCGGCGAATTTGCAATATTTGTTTCTGGAGTTCGGTGATTACCTTCACGGGTTTGGTCATAGGGCTGTGCTACTCCTTTCCGGTGCGCTGACGTATCGCTTTATGACGGCCGTCTTGGCCACCATAGCGTAATCAGGTACAACTACAAAACCAAACTGAAAAAATAAGCATGCCGGCTAGGATTGTCAATGTGGGTGACCGACGGGCGCCATCGCTTAAGACTAAGGTTCCTGTGTACTGGCGACGTAAAAATCATCGATGATACCTTTCTCCTTGAGGCTGCTGCCATAGGCCCGGGCCGTGTCCTTGTCCGGAAAATGATCGATGCGGACCTGGTACCATGTTTTCTCGCTGCCGTGCGCTTTGATCACGTAGGCATCGATTGCCTGTTTTTTAAGGCTTGCCAGATAGCGCTCGGCATGTTCGGGTTTGAGATAGGCCGCGACCTGCAGGGTGTAGGGCATGGGAGGCGGGGGGACCGTTACCGGGGGGGGGACAACGGCTTGCGGTGCCGGTTCCGGTGCCGGCGAGGGGGTTAGGTAACCGACGGTGTTGATCAAAAAGACGGCGGCCAGAATGCCCAGCCCGGCAATCAGGCTCCAGGCCATGGCCCGGCGCAGTCCCGGCGAACGCCGCAGGCGATCGACAACCGTCGCGTACAGATGCTGTCGGGCATGGTTGACACGGCTTGCGGCCCTTTCCAGGCGTGCGATGATGTTTTCACGGCCTGCTCTACCACGATCGCGCGCTTCTTTTTGATGGAGCGTGTCGCTGACCGGATAGCTGCCGGTGGGTGGCACAAATCCGGATGACATCCGTACCAGGTCCTCTTCGTCGAGTGGCCCCAGAATTTTCCGCGCGCGGGCCAACAAGTCCGTATTACGATCCGATGGCAAAATCCAGCGCAAGCAGGCGGCAATGCCGCAACGCAGTTCCTCCCAGGGAGGCTGCTGTCCGGTGGCGTGTAAATAGACGGGCAGCGCCCATTCGTCGGAGCGTCCTTCCCGTATAAACACTTGCGCCAGGTCAACCGCCATCGCCGAAGACGGTGAGAGGGGGGAGGTCATGGCACGGCGGTAGGTCTGCAGGGCGGGGAAATCGGTGCGTTGTGCCAGGAGGTAAAGGCGGGCCAGCGTGGTCTGGATCGCCATGTTCTCGGTGTGGGCCTCGCCGATTTGCGCCGCCAGATCCTGCTGCTGTGGCGCTAAGCCGCCCTGGTATTCCCTGGTCTGGAGCCAGTTCTCGGCGATTTCGTGGTCGTTCGGGTAGGTGTTGAGATAGTCTTCCATAAACTGGTCGGCGACGGCATCTTTGTCTGTCTGGGCCGCATACAGGCGCACCATACGAGAGGCCAGGGATGGAAGACCTTGGCGGCGGGCACCCGGAGACATCAGGAAACTGTCGTACAGGGCCAGGGCTTTGCGGTAGGCCTGTTCGGCGCTGACGGGATCACCATTGCGTTCCCAGACGCCCGCCTCATGCAACATGGAGGGGAGCAGCCGCAGGGCCAGCTGGGAGGCCAGCCATCCGCTTCCAATAAAAAACAGAACAAACGAAACCGCCAACACCAGCAGCGGCGTTGCCAATCCACTGGCATTGTTCAACAGCGACAGCACCCATAGGCTGAGCGGGACGGATAGCAGCGCTGCGGTCCAGATGCGAAATGCCATATGTTTTAGCGATTGAATGGCCACGACCCATCTCATTTTGTTAGCCCCCCTGGGGATCTATGACACAGGGGATGCCGGTTCTAATTATTGCTCGGAAGATCTTCCTCGGTTATGCCTTCGGTCGTTTGCAGCGGCCGCACCGAATGTTCCGGCCCCGGATTCACAATCAGGTTCTCCGGTCGTTCGTCAACAACGGTGCCATCGGCCGTCTGGTCTTCGGTCAAGGCCACTTCGATCGTATCCCTTGACAGGCCGTCCGGCGGTCGACCGGTTTGTGGGTCGACGATTTCCATGTGAATATCTTCGGGAATCGGGAACTCACGGGCCGGTTCGCCCTCCATGGCCTGTTTCATAAAGCGGGTCCAGATGGGGGCGGCCCCGCGTCCGCCGGTAATGCCGACACCATCTTTGTCACGCAAGGGCCACTCTTTGTCAAAGCCTACCCAGACTGAGGTACAGAGGGTTGGCGTGAAGCCGGTGAACCAGGCGTCTTTGTAACTGTTGGTGGTACCCGTTTTACCGGCCGCGGGCAAGGTAAACCCCAACCGGCGTACAACAGCACCGGATCCACGATCTAAAACGCCGCGCATCATGTCCACAAGCTGATAACTTAAATCGGGTTCGAGCACCCGCTGTCCGCTGACAAGATGTTCTTCGAGAATGCGGCCCTGAGTGTCTTCGACCCGTGCAATCCAGAAAGGCTCATGGCGGATGCCACCCGTGGCGAAGGTGGCGAAGGCGCTTGCCATTTCCAGCGGAGTGACGCCGGATGTCCCCAGCGCCAGGGAGTAAACGGGTTGCAGGGGGCTTTGAATGCCGCAGCGTTGTGCCGTGGCCACAACGGCCTCGGGTCCGCTGCGCTCAATCAGTTGGGCGGCAATCGTGTTGACCGAATCCATCAAGGCTTTTTTGAGTACCATGGGGCCATGGAAGGTTCGGCTGAAATTGCGTGGCTGCCAATCGTCGGCACCGATAACGCTGATGTTCAGCGGGCGATCAACCATGACGGTGTCCGGGGAAAAACCAAGCGTTTCGAGAGCGGTATAATAGGTAAACGGTTTGAACCCGGATCCGGCTTGGCGATGGTTCTGAATGGCGCGATTGTAAGCACTTTCAGCATAGTTCCGTCCTCCCACCAGGGCTTTGACAGCCCCGGATTGGGCCTCAACAGCCACCAGCGCGCCCTGGGGGTACTGCGCTTCCGCCATGGTATTGTCCGAGACCGTTCCGGTTGTGGCCGCGAGGCTTTCCAATCCCTCTTCCATGGCCTCTTCGGCCCAGGTCTGCAATTGGGGATCGATGGTGGTCGCCACCTTGAGGCCCCCATGATGAACCACATCGGTTCCGTAGCGATCTTCAAGGTGTCGGATGACCATGTCGAGGAAATAGCTGCCGGGGCGTGCCTTGCGTGAGGTGGATGCCAGAATTATGGGGATTTGAATAGCCTCTTCAGCCTGGCTGCGGGTGATGTAGCCGGTCGCGACCATGCGTGCCAGGACGATGCGTTGCCGCTTTTGGGCACGTTCCATGTGCCGGTAAGGGTTGTAGCGTGTGGGGGATTTGGGCAGGCCGGCCAGCATGGCGGCCTCGGCCAGATTGATTTCCGACGCTGTTTTTCCAAAAAAGGAGCGGGCCGCCTGTTCGATTCCATGCGCTTGGGCGCCGAAGGCGATCTGGTTGATGTACGCTTCCAGGATATCCTCTTTGCTATAGCGGGATTCGATCTGGAGCGCCACCAGCATTTCGCGAAATTTGCGCATGTAACTGCGTTCGAAAGAAAAGAAAAGGTTTTTCGCCAGTTGCTGGGTAATGGTGGAGGCGCCTTGAATCTTACCCGGTTGAAAAAGTGTGATCCACAGCGCTTTCAGCATACGAAGTTTATTAACCCCGTGATGGCTCCAGAACCGGTGGTCTTCGGTAGCGACGACGGCATTGATAAAGTCTTTGGATACCCGATTGAAGGGGATTGCTTCACGGCCGCCGATCACCATGAGACGTTCGCCCGTCGTTGCAAAGATCTCGGTGGGCGGTGTTTCGATGATGCGGCTCAGGGGGTCGGGGACCCGGGGAAGGTCCTGTACAGCGACAAAAAGCAGGCAGACCATTCCCAGGAAGACCAGGCCGCCTGCGATCAATCCAACATAGAACGTGGTGCGTAGAAAACGGATCATACCGGTAGCGCCAACACGCTAAATTCTAAAAAGTGATAGGGCCCTCAAACGTTTCGCCCTCCAGCACCGCGCGTATGCGGGCCACCGCCCAGTCGCGTCCCTGAAAAAGGACCACGCGGGTTTGGCTGGGCGTCTCCATTTCAAATCCCATTTCGATATACCCCGAGAGAACTTCATCAGATATGGCCACGCGCAGCACACGCCCGGGGGATTTTAATAGATTTTCCGGCCAGGGGACCCCCTGGCGGCGCACGTCTTCCGAAACGGCCTCCAGGGCCCTGAAAAACCGATCGGCGGAATAGATGCGGTTTGCAAACTGAGGCAGGTTTTCCAGGGTATCGGTACGCGGTGTATCGCCGTGTTCCACGCGGGCCAGCATGTCTCCCGAGACGGTCAACTGTTTGAGAACGCGGTTGTCTTTATTGAGTAAATAAATGTTGAACCCGCTGGTTCCAGGTTCGAAAAAAGCACGATCCCACTCATTTTTACTGACGATGCCGACCAAGGTATATGGAGACAGCAATTCCGCCGCAAGGGCCGGGGGGAGCTCATTGTAGAGATGGCGAAAATGATCGGCCGAGATAATCAGTTCGATGCCCCGGGAGAGGGCCTGGGCAATTTGGGTGAAATTCTGTGCCTCCCTTGCTTCGCGCTGCACGGCCAGTTTATCCGTGACAATTTTTTCAAGGACCTGCCGGGCATCCTCGCTGCGGTGCCCCTTTTCCCAGATGGCGCCGGATTCGGGACGGAATGCATTGGTGGTCACGAGATAGCGTCCGATCATATGCTCCGCCCAATCAAAGCGCAGTTCGGCGATGAGCCCCATGCTGAGCAACAGCACCAGGACGATGGGGCGAAGGGTAAAGATACGTTTCAACCACGCGCTGATATTCTCAGGATGGGACCAGGCGTCCATGATTCAATAATACCGTTGGTTCAATATGGTGGAGAAAGATAGACAGCCGGCCGTCTGCGGTCTGCCGAGAGCCGTGTGGGCATCCGAACCGGCGACGGCCATTCGATTTGCCAAAGGCCGCGGCGCGTGCGTCGCGCGGCAGCGAAAGATCAGCGGTAGAAAATCGACAATGTCATATTCCAAGCCTTTTCGGAGCCCTGCGATTCGGATTGAAGGATTTCTTGGATTTCGATATCCGGATGGTCTGTCAGCCAGTTGTTTACCTTGTCGGAGAGATTGGTGATGATCGACTCGAAGCGTTCGGTGGGAATGTGACCTCCATCGTAGAAGATCTTTACCTGAATCGGTTTCATGGCGTCTTTCCCTAGTTTGATGGTTCTGTATGACGTTTCATCTGATGTCGTACCACTATAATTAGCACAGCAAGCATCAGAATAAAATACCCCGGTATGCAAAGAAAAGATCTTTCGAAAACCAGCACCTCCAGGTCTTTGTCGCCGACCGCGGCAATGATGGCAGGGTGCTGGCGGAGAAAAGCCAGCAGCAGAGCATAGAGTAGACCCGCTATTCCATAGGCCAGGTTATAGGATAGCCCCTTGAAACTCAAGACCGTGGCCCGTTGCTCCGAAGCGGTGACCTGGTTCAGGTAGCGGCTGGAGAAGAAGTGCGTGAACATCATGACCCCGGAAAGCAGGGCCAGCGGCAGGAGGCCGACGTAGGGCCAGAAGAGTGCGATACCGGTCAGCCCCACGACAGCCATCGCCGCGAGGGCCAAGAAATTGGAGGCGGGCCGGAACCGGGCGTCCATCCATTCCGCGATCTTGGGGATAAACAACCCCATCAGGGCCAGCCCCGAACCGATCAAGCCAAAGGATGCTTCCGGGTAGTGGATGGCCCGCAGGTATTGGCTGTTCAGCGTGATAACCACACGTATCACGTGGTCGAAGAGCAGACCGGCCAGAATGACGCAGAGTGCCATCGGCGTTTGAAGGATCCAACGGCCCGCCTGAAATATCATCTTGAAAGTCCGGGCGATCGGGTGGGGGTGATCGCCTGGTCCGTTTTTCGCCAAAGTCTTGTCAAATTCGATGTCTTCCATCCCCAGCGTTTGTACCAACGCACCGACGGCCATGGCCAGGGTGAGATACAGCGGAAAGCGGAGGGTGGTCTCCGGGTCGAAGTGAAGGGCCAGCCCCAATCCGGCCATGCATCGGTTGAGCAGTTCAGGGTCATAGACGGCCGCCCCGATACTCATGGCGATGACATATCCCATGGATTGATAGCGGATCTGCCTTTCAAGCACCCGCCCCCAGTCTTCGGGGCGTCCGTCGCGTTTCAAGGCATCGTAGGCGATGGCTTCATCCGCGCCGCTGGCGGCCGCTTCGGCCGTGCCGCTCAAGACCCGGTTGGCCAGAAAAATAGCGAAAAGCAGCTGACCGCCACCCTGGGGGGCCAGGCACAGCAGGACCAGTTCGGCGATCATCAAAACACTGGCAACCACCAGCAGGTTGCGTCGGCCGATGATGTCTGCCAGGGCGCCGGAGGGCACCTCCAGCAGGACGATGGTGGCGGCCCAGGCTGCATTCAAAAGCGCAAACTGCTCCAGGGTCAGCCCAAAATCGAGAAACAGCACCGCAAAGACCGGGTAGTAAAAACGGGCGTTGAAACATACCCGAAACGCAATGAAACGTCGTACATTGCGGATCGCGAAAGGGGATGAAGGGTTTTTTTCGGTCATGGGTTCGAAAGTGTTGTCTCGTCGGTTACGTTGTTCTGAACATGGATCGTCGACACGATGGCGTCAATCCCCGGCAGGTGCATCGTCGGGTAAGTGGCGGATCGCCTGTCGATAGGATGCGGGATCTGTGGCACCCTCGGTGGAAAAAAGCAGGATGCGGGATTCCGGTCCCAGGCCAAGTCGGGGCTGCCAGAGCTGTCCTGTCTCCGGCTGCATCAGGTGGCACAGGCAGCCCATGGGAACCGCGCCGCATTCGCCGGATTCAATCGGAGGATCCGGTGGCAGCGGGAAGGCCAGACGCTGCATGCCCGCTTCGGCAACAGGGTCGTGGCAACTGGCAAAGGCATCCGTGTAACGGCGCAGAATTTCCCAGCCCGGGCGCGTCGGTTCGCCGCAGGCCAGTCCGGCCATGCGGGTTGCCAGAGGCCCCTTGACCGGAACGATCGTCCGGCCGCCGGCGACCATGGAGCGGTAATAGCAGTCTGCCGCCGCGGCCTCGATAACGACCAGGATCGGGCGTTCGTCGGCAAAGCGTTCGACCAGATAGGCCTGGAGGGCCGCCGCGAGGGCGCCGACGCCGCACGGTACGAAAAGATGCGTGGGGCTGGTCCCCTCCATTTGCGCGAACGCTTCGTCAAAGAGGGTCAGATAACCCTGCATGATACGTCTCGGAATGATCTCATATTCTTCCCAGGCCGTATCCTGGATGAGGATGCCCCCCCGCTCATCCGCTTCCCGGGCGGCCCGCCGTACGGCGTCGTCATAGTTTCCGTCAACAACCACCGCCTCGCCGCCGACCGCCTGAATGGCAGCCAGGCGACAGGCAACGGTTCCGCGAGGCAGGAGGACACGGCTGCGGCAGCCGAGCTGGCTGGCTATCCAGGCCACGGCTAATCCGTGATTGCCGTCGGAGGCTGCCAGGAGGGTGAATTCTGATAAGGTTCGGCGGATATCCGGTTGGATGAAATCGATGAAATTTAGCGGCGGGGGCATGTCGAAGCGCGCCGCCAGGGTGGCGCAGACGGCATAGGAGGCTCCCAGTCCCTTGAAGGCTTTGAGTCCGAAACGCTTGGATTCGTCCTTGACCCAGATACCGCTTACACCCAGCGTTTGGGCCAGTTGCTCAAGGGCAACCAGCGGGGTGGGCTGATAGGCGGGCATGCTGCGATGAAACCGTCGGACCGCTTGCACGACTTCCGGGAAGGCGAACGTCGTGTCCGGAGCATCAGGGGACGGATGTCGGGCGCGGGGGTTAGAGAATAGATTCAAAGGGGTGGACGGGGCCATGGGATCAATTTGTCTCCGGCGATGCCACGACGGTGTCCGCATCTTCGGCCCAGAGGCGGCATAACTCCATGATAACCTGGCTGCTTTTGGCCAGGGCCGTCACGGGCAGCCACTCCTTGCGGCTGTGGAAAAGCAGTCCGCCGGCAAACAGGTTGGGCGTCGGCAGGCCCATAAAACAGAGTTGCGCCCCATCGGTACCGCCCCGAATGGCCCTGGTGATGACCGCCACGCCGGCCGCCTGGATGGCCTCCTGGCCTTTGCGGATGACCGCGGGGTAGCGGTCCAGAATTTCTTTCATATTGCGGTATTGTTCGGTGGTCTGCATCTCGATGGTCAGGCCGGGATAGGCCGTTTGGAAACTGGCGCACATCTGCCGCAGCAGCTCCTCCCGGCGGCGATTGCGATCGGCATCGAAGTCACGCAGAAGCAGTTCGAGCGTCGCCCGGCTCTCTTTGCCGGATAACGCCGTGATGTGAAAAAAGCCTTCCCGACCTTCGGTGTGTTCGGGGGTTTCCGCCGCCGGCAGACCTGCTGCGAAACGGGCCGCCAGAGCGCCGGCATTCACCATGCGGTGTTTGGCGTAGCCCGGATGCACATTCATGCCGTGAAATATCAGGACGGCTTTGAGGGCATGAAAACATTCTGTTTCCAGTTCCCCCATCTCTCCGCCGTCGATTGTGTAGCCCACGTCACCCAGTTTGGCGCGGCGGATATTGACGGTCCCCTGGCCGATTTCTTCGTCCGGAGTGAATACGATGCGCAATTCCGGATGCGGCCAGTCTGGGAAATGCATGAGGGCCTCCAGGGCAGTCATGATCGCCGCTAATCCGGCTTTGTCATCGGCCCCCAGCAGCGTTTGACCTGCGGCGGTGATGATGTCGGAACCGGTGAATTTCAGCAGTTCGGGCGACTCGGCCGGGGTGAGCAACAGATCCGGGTCGTCTTGAAAGTGGATCGGGCCACCGTCATAATTCTCGTGGACCACAGGATGGACATCCTTGCCGGAGACCGATGGCGAGGTGTCCAGATGGGCGCAGAAGGTCAGCGACAGAGGAGACCTGGATTGCCTGCAGGGCAGGACGGCATAGACATAGCCGTGGGCGTCGTGTTCGACTTCTTTCAGGCCCAGTTGCCGCAGTTCGTCGGCCAGCAGGGCGCCTAATGCCAGCTGGCCGTCGGATGACGGGTGTCGGCCGGATTCCGGGGCGGCGCTGGAGTCCATTGCCACATA
>Ga0316195_10001460_pt1 | contig 10604 bp, 4 predicted proteins | sample Phised1_MG_FD_204937 | JGI IMG/M metagenome (GOLD analysis project Ga0316195, IMG submission 204937) | Coastal sediment microbial communities from Maine, United States - Phippsburg sediment 1 | ecosystem: Environmental > Aquatic > Marine > Coastal > Sediment | place: USA: Maine | collected... | reverse complement strand
GCCGGAGTCAGTCGCGATCCAGCTGAATGACACGCACCCGACGCTGGCAATCCCGGAATTGCTGCGCCTGCTGGTGGACGAGCACGGCGTGGAATGGGAGCGTGCGCGCCGGATCGCCGATGAGATCTTCGGCTACACCAACCACACGCTGCTTCCCGAGGCCCTCGAGACCTGGCCTGTCGCAATGTTCGAGAAGCTGCTGCCGCGTCACCTGCAGATCATCTACCTGATCAACCGCGAGTTCCTGGATCGCGTCAGCGAACGTTATCCGGGAAACCACGATCTGCGCCGTCGGATGTCCATCATCAGCGAGGACGGCGGCCGCGAGGTCAGGATGTCGCACCTGGCTGTCATCGGCAGCCGGCGCGTCAACGGTGTGGCACGCCTGCACTCGGAACTGATGCAGCAGACCATCTTCGCCGAGTTCGCGGCGATGCTGCCGCAAAGGTTCACCAACGTCACCAATGGCATCGCCGTACGCCGCTGGCTCAAGCAGTCCAATCCGGGGCTGAGCCGTTTGCTGACCGAGCGCCTCGGATACGGCTGGGAAAACGACCTGGAGGAGCTGGAGCGGCTTCGCGATGCTCCCGCCGATCCCGAGTTCCGTCGCCGTTTCCGCGAGATCAAGCTGGCCAACAAGCAGCGCCTGGCAGCCGTGATCGCGACGAGATCGGGCGTGCAGGTCGACCCGTCCTCGCTCTTCGACGTACAGGTGAAGAGGATCCACGAATACAAGCGCCAGGTGCTGAACCTGCTGTCCGTGATCGCGCGCTACAACCGTATCATTAACGGCGATCTCGACATGGCCCCGCGGACCGTGATCTTCGCGGGCAAGGCGGCGCCCGGCTATGCCATGGCCAAGTCGATCATCAGGGTGATCAACTCGGTCGCCCGCCGCGTCAATGCCGATCCGGCGACCGAAGGCCGGCTGCGCGTGACTTTCCTGCCCGACTACGACGTCTCGCTTGCGCAGCAGATCATGCCGGCGGCGGACCTGTCCCAGCAGATCTCGACGGCGGGCATGGAAGCGTCGGGGACCGGGAACATGAAACTCGCGCTCAACGGTGCGATGACCATAGGCACGCTCGATGGCGCAAACATAGAAATCCGCGAGTGCGTCGGCAGTGACAACATCTTCATCTTCGGCATGGACTCGAGCGAGACCCGGTCGTTGCGGCAGCGGGGCTATGTCCCGAAGGAGTTCGTCGAGCGCAATCCTGCACTCGCCCAGGCACTGGAGATGCTCGACGCCGGCTTCTTCACGCCTGACGACACCAATGCTGCCAAGCCGGTGGTCGATCGCCTGCTCGGTGACGGCGAGCCCTTCCTGGTCCTGGCCGACTTCGCAGCCTATGAAGTGGCACAGGCACGGGTCGATGAGCTGTTCCGGGATGCCGATGAATGGAGCCGCCGGACTGCGATCAATTCACTTTCCATGGGACCGTTCTCGAGCGATCGCAGCGTTCGCGAATACGCGGATCGTATCTGGGACCTGCGCCCGGTCATCTGAACATGGCGAGCGGCAAGACAAGGCGGCCACGCAATGCCAGGGGCAGTTCGCTGCCGCCGGCCGAAGTCGCGGCGCTCCTGGAAGCCAGGCACCGTGAACCACGCTCGGTTCTCGGTTATCACGAGCTGGCGGGAACCGGGGGCAAGACCGATTGCATCGTGCGTGTGCTCGAACCGGGAGCGGAGGAGGTGGCAGTCTTCTGGGAGGACGAGTCGCCCGCAAAGGCCATGCCGCTGAAGTGCGTTGACGCCGCCGGCTTGTTCGAAGGCGCGGTTCCCTATCGCCGTCCGATGCAGCCCTATCGCCTGCGCGTCAGGTATCCGGGTGGAGACGAGAGTATCCGGCACGACCCGTACTACTTCTCGCCACAGCTGACGGACTACGATCTCTACCTGTTCGGCGAAGGCAACCATCATCGCATCTACCTGAAGCTGGGCGCGCATGTCGCGACCGTTGACGGGCTCTCCGGCACGCGCTTTGCGGTCTGGGCGCCGAACGCCGAACGGGTCAGCGTCGTCGGTCCCTTCAACGCCTGGGACGGCCGGCGGCATGCCATGCAGTCCCGCGGCGGCAGTGGTATCTGGGAGTTGTTCGTCCCCGATCTCGGCCCGGGTGCAGCCTACAAGTACGAAATCCGGACCCGCAGTGGCGCGACCCTGCTCAAGTCGGACCCGTACGGCTTCGCCATGCAGCTGCGGCCGGACAACTGTTCCATGGTCGCGAACCTGCAGGACTACCAGTGGGGCGACGCTGACTGGATGACTGCGCGCGCCGTCGAGGACCACGCCCGCCGGCCGATCAGCGTCTACGAGCTGCACCTGTCGTCGTGGCGACGGCGCGAGGGACCTTACCCGCCGTTCATGAACTGGCGGGAGGCGGCGGAGGAACTGATTCCCTACGTGCGCGATCTGGGCCATACGCACATCGAGCTGATGGGAGTGGCCGAGCATCCCCTCGACGAGTCCTGGGGTTACCAGGTCACCGGCTACTATGCACCGTCGGCGCGCTTCGGGTCGCCCGTGGACCTGATGTATTTCGTCGATCGCTGCCACCAGGCCGGCATCGGCGTGATCATCGACTGGGTGCCTGCCCATTTCCCGCGCGATGAGAGCGGGCTTGCCGGTTTCGACGGAACCGCGCTCTACGAACACGCGGATCCGCGCCTTGGCGAGCACATGGACTGGGGCACCAAGATCTTCAACTTCGGGCGCCACGAGGTCCGCAATTTCCTCGTCGCCAACGCCATGTACTGGCTGGACTGCTATCACGTGGACGGGCTGCGCGTCGATGCCGTGGCGTCGATGCTGTACCTCGATTACAGCCGCCAGCCCGGCCAATGGTTGCCCAATCGTTATGGCGGGCGGGAGAACCTCGAGGCGATCGAGTTCCTGCGACAGGTGAACGGGACGATTGGCCATTACCATCCAGGCGTGATCAGCATTGCCGAGGAATCCACTGCGTTTCCAGGCGTCACTAGCCCGGCCGGACAGGGTGGCCTGGGATTCAGCATGAAGTGGAACATGGGGTGGATGAACGACACGCTTCGTTACTTCTCCCTCGACCCGATCTACCGCCGCCATGAGCACACGCTGATCACCTTCTCCTTCATGTACGCGTGGTCCGAGCGATTCATGCTGCCGCTGTCCCACGACGAGGTCGTGCACGGCAAGGGTTCGCTGCTCGGCAAGATGCCCGGCGACGACTGGCAGAAGCGCGCCAACCTCCGTCTGCTGTTCTCCTACATGTTCGCGCACCCTGGCAAGAAGCTGCTGTTCATGGGCTCCGAGCTGGGCCAGCGACACGAATGGCGCGACAACGAGTCGCTCGACTGGGCTGCGCTCGACGACGCCGGCCATCGTGGGCTGCGCGATTGCCTGCGCGACCTGAACCGGCTCTATCGGCAGCACGCGGCACTGCACGGCACGGACTGGGATCCCCGGGGATTCGGCTGGACGGAGCTGCACAACGCTGCCGAAAGCGTCTTCGGTTTCCGCCGCGGCTGTCCGGGCGGCGACACCAGCGAGCTGCTGCTGTGCCTGTTCAATGCGACGCCCGTGCCGCGCGAGCACTACGAGGTCGGGGTCGAGCGAGCTGGCGAGTACCTGTGCGTCTTCAATTCGGATGCGGCTTGCTATGGCGGCTCCGGCTTTTTCGTTCCCGGTAGCCTGCACGCCCAGCCGGGTGGCGACGGCGGCTCCTGGCGCCTGAGGCTGCAGCTGCCGCCGCTGGGAGCGGTCATGTATCGGCACCTGCCAAACGGCTCGGCCGGGGCATGAGCGCGGCGAAAAACGAGGCTGGTGCGGGGTCGCTGGCAGCCGGCATGTCCGCTCCCATCGGTGCCCGATGGACCGGCGAGGGCGTCAATTTCACGCTGTTTTCGGCGCATGCCGAACGGGTCGAACTCTGCCTGTTCGACCCCGTTTCAGGGCAGGAGACGGGCAGGTTCCGGCTGCCCGGCCGGACCGGCAGCACCTGGCATGGGTTTGCCCCGGCCAGCCTGGCCCGGCCGGGCAGCCTCTACGGCTATCGCGTACACGGCCCGTTCGAGCCGCGCGCCGGGCATCGGTTCAATCCCTGCCGGCTCCTGGTCGACCCGGCGGCGCTGGACCTCGCCGGGGAACTCGGCCTGTCGCCAGCTGTGGCGGACGACCCGGAGTCGGGGCCCCGCCAGCTGGACTCGGCCGCCTGCGTGCCGCGCTCGCGCGTCGTCGATACCGCCTTTGACTGGCAGGATACCCGCGCCCCCGCGGTTCCCTGGCGGGACACGGTCATCTACGAACTCCACGTCAAGGGATTCACCAGGCTGCATCCACAGGTGCCGCCCCCCTGGCGGGGCAAGTACCTCGGCCTGACCGTTCCGGCCGTGATCGATCATCTGCGGGACCTTGGGGTGACGAGTGTCGAGCTGTTGCCCTGCCACGCCTTCGTCAGTGAGCCGTTCCTCGTGGAACGTGGGCTCGGCAATTACTGGGGCTATAACCCTTTCGCCTGGTTCGCACCGGCGCGGCAGTACGCCGTCTCGGACCCGGTCGGCGAGTTCAAGGCAATGGTCCGGGCGTTGCACGCCGCCGGCATCGAAGTGATCCTCGACATGGTCTTCAACCACACGGCCGAAGCGGGGGCGAACGGCCTGACGCTGTCCATGAAGGGCATCGATAACGCCAGCTACTATCGCCTGGATCCTGCCGACAGGTCGGTGTATGAAAACCTTACCGGATGCGGCAACACGGTCAATGCGTCCCATCCGGCGGTCAGGTCGTTGATCCTGGATTGCCTTCGCTACTGGGCGCGCGAGATGGGCGTGGACGGGTTTCGCTTCGACCTGGCCACCGTGCTGGCGCGCGGCGCGGAGGGATTCGATCCGCACTCGAAGATATTTGCTGCCATCCGCTCGGACCCGGTGCTCAGCTATACCAAGATGATTGCGGAACCCTGGGATCTCGGCCCGGGCGGCTATCGCCTGGGTGGGTTCCCGCGAGGCTGGTCGGAGTGGAACGACCGCTACCGCGACAGCGTGCGAGCCTTCTGGCGTGGTGACCCGGCGCAGGTGGCCGGCCTGGCGGAGCGGCTGGCCGGGTCGAGCGACCTGTTCCGCCCCGGGGGACGAAAGCCGTCGGCAAGCATCAATTTCGTCACGGCTCACGACGGCTTCACGCTCGCGGACCTGGTGAGCTACAACGATCGTCACAACGAAGCCAACCTGGAGGGCAATGCCGACGGCCATCGGGAAAACCTCAGCTGCAACTGCGGCGTCGAGGGTCCCAGCGACGACCCCAGTATTACCGCGCTCAGGTCCAGGCAGATGCGCAACATGCTGGCGACGCTGCTGCTTTCACAGGGCGTCCCCATGCTGCAGGCAGGCGATGAATTTGCGCGCAGCCAGCGCGGCAACAACAATGCCTATTGTCAGGACAATGAACTGAGCTGGCTGGCGTGGCCTGGGCCGGGATCGGGGCAGGGTGGCGACGGACTGGCGGGCTTCGTCACTTCGCTGCTCGCGCTCAGGCGTCGCAGGCCGGAACTGCGACGCGACAGGTTCTTCAAGGGTTCGCCGCGGGAAGGTCGCCAACCGGACGTGCGCTGGCTGCATCCTGCAGGTCGTGACATGCTGGAGGCGGACTGGTCCGAGCCTGGTCTCAGGAGCCTTGGCATGTTGCTCGGTGCGGAATCGGCCGCGACGGGCGACCTGCTGGTGCTGCTATCGGCTGCCGACGGCGAGCTCGAATTCGCCCTGCCGGAGGATCTCGCGCCGACCTGGCGGGTCTGCCTGGACAGTCGGGACCCTGCAAGCTTGCCTGGGCGATATCAGGACACGTGGCCCGTGGCGCTTGGCGCCCCCTGTGTCGTCGTGTTGGAGCGCTGCTGATGGACGAAAGTGTGATCACCAGCCTGGCCCAGGCGCGTGGCGTGAGCGAGCGATACCTGGACTTCCGCGGCGAAGAACGGATCATCAGCCTTGCGACCCGTGGCGCAATCCTGGGCGCCATGGGCATCGACGTCGATGATCCGGTTGCGGTATCGCGGGCGGCTGCGGTCGCCGGACTGTCCCCAGAAGCCGCGCCAGGCGCGGCGTCGCGCTGCTTCGAGCAGCATGTCATGGCCGCCGGCGGACGCTGCTGGGGGCTGGCGATCCAGCTCTACAGCGTTCGTTCCGCCGCGAACTGGGGCATGGGGGACTTTGGCGATCTCGCCCAGCTGGCGCGCCTGGCTGCGAGCGAAGGCGCTGACTTCATCGGGATCAATCCATTGCATGCGGGATTCGCGGCCGACCCTGCCAGTTGCAGTCCCTACAGCTCTTCCAGTCGTCACTTCCTGAACAGCCTGTACATAGCGGTCGACGCCGTGCCCGACCTGCAAGCCTGTCCCGAGGCGCGCGCGCGCGTGGCCGCGGCAGCATTCCAGGAAGAAATCCGCAGCTTGCGCGCGGCCGACCTGGTGGACTACGAGGGCGTCGCCCGGCTCAAGCTGGCGATCCTGCGCCTGCTGCATGGCTGCTTCCGTCGCCGGGAAATCGAGTTGCGGACCCCGAGGGCGCGTGCATTCGAGGAATTCCAGGTCGCGCGTGGCACGGTGCTGAGGCGGCACGCCTTGTTCGAGTCGCTGGATGCCGAGATGCGTCGCCGCTACGGTGCGCAGGGTGGCTGGACGTCCTGGCCGCCGGAGTACCGCGATCCCCAGTCCCCGGCGGTGAGGGAGTTTGCGGAAAGCGCGGCCGAGGAAATCGAGTTCCATGCCTGGCTGCAGTGGATCGCCGAATCCCAGCTCGCGGGTGCAGCGCGTGTCGCCCGTGCCGCCGGCATGGCGATAGGACTGTACGGCGACTATGCGGTCGGTGCGAATCCGGGCGGCTCGGAAACCTGGTCGGACCAGCGAAGCTACTGCGACGGCGCCAGCATCGGTGCGCCCCCGGACCGCCTGGCGCTCAAGGGCCAGGACTGGGGATTGGCGGCGCCGGACCCGCAGGCGATGACCCTGGACCAGGGTCGCGGGTTCGGGCTGCTGATGCAGGAAAACATGCGGCATTTCGGCGCGCTGCGCATCGATCACGTCATGGCGCTGTATCGCCTGTGGTGGGTTCCGCGCGGAATGTCGGCTCGCGAAGGCGGCTACGTACACTACCCGGTGGCCAGCCTGTTCGAGGCGGTCGCGCGGGCAAGCCGCGCAGCCCGCTGCATGGTCATCGGCGAGAACCTGGGGACCGTACCGGCGGACGTCGATCGCGCCATGTCGGATTTCAACGTCTACGGGTACAAGCTGCTCTTTTTCGAACGCAATGCCGACGGGCAATTCGCGGCGCCAGGGCAATGGCGGCATGATGCGCTGGCCTCGGTGTCGACCCATGACCTGCCCACCTTGCGTGCCTGGTGGGAGGGCGCAGACATCGAGCTGCGCACGCGGCTTGGCATGTATCCGGCGGATCTCGACGTCGCCGGGCTGGCTGCCGAGCGGCAGCGCGATCGCGAACTGCTGATCGAGGCGATGGCAGCGGCGGGCGTACGGCCCCGCTGGCCGGTCGAGCGATACGAGCCGGACTTTGCGGCTGCCGTGCATGCCTTCATGGCCTCGACCGGCTCCGGCCTGCTGGCCGTGCAGGCGGAGGACCTGCTGGGCATGGTGGACCCGGTCAACGTACCGGGCACGAACAGCGAGTACCCGAACTGGCGGAGGAAGCTCACAGCCGGTCTCGACGAGTTAGTTCACGGCGAGGCCGCCAGGCCGATCCTGCACACACTGCGCCGCCTGCGGCCCCGGCTGGCGCCGCCTTCTCCGCCGGTCAACGCCACCGTCCCCTGACCGGCCGGCCCAGGCTGAGGAAGATGGCGTAGTTGCCGTTTGGCCCATAGCCGCCAGTCAGCTGCACGGGTCCGAACGGTGTCCTGCCGCCGATGAACAGCTGCAGTCCCAGGTCGAATCCCGTGTCCGGCTGATAGTCCAGCAGGTTCCAGACCTGTGCGCCCTCCAGCGCTGCGCCGGCGTACAGGTCCATGTTCAGCAGCACCCTGACGTCCGTCAGCCGCCAGCCCAGGCCGAGGCGGGAATAGACAAAGTCCGTGCCGCGCAGCTGACCTCGCTGCAGCCCGGTCATGGCGCCGGGTCCCCCCAGACGGAAAACCTGTTGAACCGGAGGTGTGCTGCCGAAGGCCGTCCCGCCGGCCAGGTCGAAGAAGACCAGGGCATTGGAACGGAACACCGCCGATTGATTCCATTCGAACAGCGCGCTCTCGTAGGAGTCCTCGGCGCCGAGTCCGGGATCCGACATCACCGCCTCCAGCCGTTGCCGCGAGCCGGTGGTTGACCACAGGTCCGCATCGCGCGTGTCACGCTCGAATTCCAGCAGGTAGCCCGCGTCCCGGTAGCCGCGCTCATCCTCCAGCCTCAGGTCGCCCAGCAGCTTGATGGTGTCGTTACTGCGCTCGTAGAGGCCGGCCTGGATCTCGCCCCAGGTGCCCATTTCGAGTCCGGCACGCAATTCGCCGCGGACATTCCTGAAGGCATAGGTGGCCACCCGTTGATCTTCGAGGTAGAGATCCTCGTCCGACTGGTACCAGCCGACGCGTGGCAGGATGAAGGCACGCCGTGTCTCGCCCACGGGCAGGCGGAAGTCGGTCTCGACATACGACTGGCCGCCGAGCTGGGCTGCGCCACGCCATTCCTTGCCGCCGGCGTCCGGCCAGGTCCGCCGGATCATCGCGCTACCCAACAGCTGCGGATCGCCGTCGGGGCTCGCTTCCAGGCCGAAATCGAAGGCGACAAAGGTGGGACCCCAGGACTTGGGTTTCGGCGTGAACACGACTGTCGCCTCGTCTCCGGTCCTTTCGATGCCGTGGGCGACGGATTCGAAGTTTCCGGTGGCATAGATGCGCAGCGCGTCATCGGAAACGCGATGCTCGTCCAGCAGCTTTCCGGGGCGCGTCCTGATCAGGGACTGCAGATAGGCAGTATTGGACGGGTCGACGCCTTCGAAGCGGACGGCCGTCACCACGGCCCGGCCGGCCTGCTGGTCGGTCAGGCGGGCAGCGCGCCATTGCGCGTAGGCTTGCGGCGAAAGCGCCAGCGTGGCGAGTCGTGCCGCGGCGGCCCTGGCTGCCGCCTCGCCCTGGTCGATTGCCGTCCGCGACTTCTGGAAGTCGGTCGAGCCTACGTCCTCCAGGGCGATGATCAGCCCGACGTCCTGGCTCGTCAGTGATTCGTACGAGGCCTGTTCGTTGCTGTCGATCAGGATGTCCAGCATCCGGCCGACGGAACCTGTGGCGGAACGCATGTCATCGACGCTGGGCGTCACGGAATCCACGTCGATGGCGATGACGACATCCGCGCAGGATTGCCGGGCGACGTCCACCGGCAGGTTGCGCGTGATGCCGCCGTCCACCAGCAGCCAGTCGCCGACTTCTACCGGCGCAAACGCGCCGGGAACCGACATGCTGGCGCGCAGCGCGACCGCCAGGTCGCCGGAGCTGAAGACCACCATCCTGCCGGACTTCAGGTCCGTGGCAACGGCCCGGAAGGGGATCGAAAGCTTGTCGAAATCGTGGACGTTCGATTGCGCGGCGACCATTTCGCGGATGACCGATTCGATCTGCTGGGTGTCGATGAGCGCCCTCGGGGCGATCAGCCCGTCGCTGTGCACGCCGAATTCCAGCTTGTTCGAGATCGTCTCGTTCTCACGCTTGACGTTCATTGGCTGGTAGCGGCGAACCTGCTCCAGGTTGAACACCGACTGCCAGTCGAGGGACGTCACAAAGTTCTCCAGTTCGGCCGAGCTCATGCCGCTGGCATAGGCGCCGCCCACGAGGGCCCCCATGCTGGTGCCGGCGATGCAATCGATGGGTACGTGGAGTTCCTCGAGCACCTTGATGACGCCGATATGTGCCGCGCCGAGTGCGCCACCGCCGCCCAGGACGAGGCCCACGCGGGGGCGCCTCGACGCATCGTCCTGGTCCGTGCCGGTAGCAGCCGCCAGCGGCGCCAGGCACAGGGAGAGAAGCGCTGCGGACGTCGCCGCGCGCAGGATTACCGGGTTCATGGTTCAGGTCCGCCTGGAACGTAAGGGCATGGGGCCAAGTCTACCCCCGCAGCCGCCCCGGCCACCTGTGCAGAGCTTCCCTAGAGCAGGTCGCGCATGCGGTACCAGAGCATGCCGAGCACGAGCGCCGGGCGTCTCAGGGCCATGCCTCCCGGGAAATCCATGTGGGGGATGCGCCCGAACAGGTCGAATTTCTCCGATTGTCCGGCGATGGCGTCGGCCGCGAGCTTGCCGGCGATGCCGGTCAACGCCATGCCGTGGCCGGAAAAGCCCTGCAGGAAGTACAGGTTGCTGTCCAGGCGTCCGAAATGTGGGGCGCGGTTGACCGTGATGTCAACGTAGCCGCCCCAGGCGTAGTCGATGCGCGCCTCCGCCAGCTGCGGGAACACCTTGATCATCCTGGCCCGCGTCGCCCGCTCGGTACCCAGTGGGTCGAGGCCGGAATAGCTCACCCGGCCGCCGAACAACAGCCTGTGGTCGGCCGAAAGACGGAAGTAGTCGAGCACGAAGTTGACGTCGGCGACGGCCAGGTTGTCGCGGATGAGCGCCGCGGCACGTTCGCGGCCCAGC
>Ga0316195_10001458_pt1 | contig 10610 bp, 11 predicted proteins | sample Phised1_MG_FD_204937 | JGI IMG/M metagenome (GOLD analysis project Ga0316195, IMG submission 204937) | Coastal sediment microbial communities from Maine, United States - Phippsburg sediment 1 | ecosystem: Environmental > Aquatic > Marine > Coastal > Sediment | place: USA: Maine | collected... | reverse complement strand
CGCCTGTTTGGCGCCTGCCGGGATCGTGTCCGGACTTATGCCAGCGGTGGCCTGTGGCTGTCGCAATCGATCGACGAATGTGTCGAGGAAGCAGCCGGATTCATCGACGCCGGTTTTCGCGCGATGAAAATCCGCGTCGGTAAAGCCAATCCGGATGAGGATGTCGAGCGGGTGCGCGCGCTGCGTGCCGCCGTCGGTGCGGACATCGAACTGCTGGCCGATGCCAACCAGGGGTTGTCGGTGAAACAGGCGCTGCGACTGGGACGCAAGCTGGAGGAGTTCGACCTCGGCTGGCTCGAGGAACCGGTGCCGTACCAGGATTTGCGCGGCTGCGCCGAGGTTCGCATCGCGCTCGATATGCCGATCGCGGCCGGCGAGACCGAGTATACGCGTTACGGCATGCGCGATATTCTCGCCGCGCGCTCGGTCGATGTGCTGATGCCCGATCTGCAACGCATCGGCGGCCTCAGCGAAATGCGGCGCGCCTGCGCGCTGGCGGCGGCGCAGGATATCCCGGTATCGACGCACCTGTTTACCGAGCACAGCCTGTGTATCGCCGGCGCCGAGCCGAACTGTATTTCGGTCGAGCACATGCCCTGGTATGCACCGCTGTTCAACGAACCAATGCAGATTGATGACGGGTGCATCGTGATTCCAGAGCGCGCCGGCACCGGTTTCAGTTTCAACCCCGATGCGATTCGGCATTTCGAGCTGGGTTGACTGGCGCGCCGGGTAAAATTACCTGCAAGCTTAGCCAGCGCAAGCGCCTGTTTTTCCGGCAAAGCCAAGGCTGAGAAAATAGCTTGCCGGCAGCGTTTTGCTGCGTCGTGAATCCTTATCCTGCTTGAATAGATTGATATGATGGCTGTGCTGAATTTAACCAGGCGCCTGCCGGGATGTATCTTGAAACTGCGATACGGCCATTAACGCTGTTGCCCGAATGGGTCGCGGCCGGGGGGTATCGCTTTACCCGCTACCCGGGGGACCGTGCCGGCGGTCGCCGGGATCAGGCTGTCAGCAAAATTTTCAACCGGCGCCCGGAAGGTCGCGCTATCGCGACCTTCCTTGACTCGGCAGGCTGTATCTTCCGCAGTGAGTCCAGCAGCTGTGACTTGCCTGCCGGCAGCAGGCTGTGCCTGCAGTTCGGATTTAGCCCGGGTTCAGCTGCCGCTGCTAGCGACCGGCACGGCCTCAGCATCGCTGAATTCGACGCGTTGCATGATCTGGCCGTAGGATAGCTTGCGCCAGCTATTGCGGTGCGCGAACATTTCCCGCAGGAGTGCGTGGTTCAGACGGTGACCGGGTTTATAGGTATGCAGGTGGCCGAAGATTGGCAGCCCGGCAAGTGCCAGGTCGCCGCAGCAGTCGAGAATCTTGTGACGCACGAATTCGTCGTCAAAGCGCAGGCCTTCGTCGTTAACCACCCTGGTATCGTCGACCAGAACGGCATTGCGCATCGAGCCACCGAGCGCCAGTCCCTGTGCGCGTAACTGTTCGAGTTCGCTGGCAAAACCAAAGGTACGTGCCGGGGCAATTTCCGTATCGAACAGGTTGTCGACGAGGTCGATGGACAGGTTCTGGGTGCCAATTGCGGCACTTTCAAAGTCGATGCCAACCGTTATTTTTGGCACGGCGCTTGGTTTCAGGATAGCGAAGCGCTCACCCTGGCGCACCTGGATGGGATGGTCTATCCAGATACCGTAGCGCGGCAGTCGTTGTGGCGCGATACCTGCCTTGCGGATGATCTCGACAATAGGCGCGCAGCTGCCATCCAGTATCGGCACTTCATCGCCGTTGATTTCGATCATCAGGTTGTCGATGCCGCAGCTGCGGATCGCCGCCAGCAGGTGTTCGACAGTGCTGACGGTGACGCCGTGTTCGTTGCCGAGCACGGTGCACAGGCGGGTGTCGACGACGTTTTTCCAGCACGCCTTGATGACTGAGTGTGCCGTTGGGACGTCTTTGCGCACGAATATGATGCCGCTGTTTGGCGCTGCCGGGTGTAATTGCATCGTCACCCGGTGACCGCTGTGCAGGCCAACGCCGACGCAGGGCATGACCTGGTTGATGGTGCACTGGATGGTGCTGTATAGCGGATGTGAATAAACCATTGTTGCGTTCCTCAGAGTAATAATTCGTTGTTGCGCAACTATGTATTTCATTGGTTAAATACAGCTAATCCAGCGACGCCAATCGCTTATCCCTTCAGCAGATATCATTCCAAATGCAAAATAGCTCACATTATTCGGCACTTTCTTCCTGGGTTTTGCTGATTGCCAAGGCGATCGATGATTACGGTCTCGACAGCGCGGAGCTGTTTGCCAGGGCGGGTCTGGATCATGCCAGGCTGAAAGATCCACTCGCCCGGTTCCAGGCAACAGCCGTTCAGCGATTGTGGCGGATTGCCGCCGAGGCGACGCAGGATCCCTGTTTCGGTCTAACCGTAGCCAGTTTCTGGCATCCGACCACCTTGCATGCATTGGGTTATTCCTGGCTGGCGAGTAGTAATCTGGCCGAAGCCTTCGATTGCACGTTTCGATACACGCGGATCGTCAATACCGCATCGCAGGGGCTGCTGAAACTCGAAGTGACGGCAGAGCATTACCGGGTCATTGTCGGGCGTAGCGAGGTTTTTCCGAACCCGGCCAACGCGCAAGTCGATGCCGCGGTCGCAATGCTGCTGATCATGTGCCGTGTTGCCTACGGCCCGAGGTTCAGGTTGCAACAAGTCAGCTTTCGACACGAGGCGCCGGCCGATACCCGCAGATTCGACGAACTGTTTCAGGCGCCGGTGTTATTTTCCGCGCCGCAGGATTCGCTGTGGATCGATCCGGACCTGGTGCAGGAACCGCTGGCAACCGCCAACCCGGAGCTGGTGCGCATCAACGATCGCATCGTTACCGACTATCTGGCGCAACTGGATCGAGGCGATCTCGGCATGCGCGTGCGCTCGCGACTGATCGAACACCTGCCCGGGGGGCAGTTCGGCGAGGCCGAGATCGCGTCCTCGCTCAACGTCAGCCAGCGCAGCCTGCAACGCAAACTGCGCGAGCAGGGCATGACCTTCAAGCAACTGGTGGAAGACACGCGGCGTGACCTGGGATTGCATTACGTCCGCGAACCCCAGTATTCGTTTAACGAGATCGCGTTTTTGCTGGGCTTTACCGAGCCCGCGAATTTCTCGCGTGCCTTCAAGCGCTGGCATGGGAAGACGCCCAGCCAGTTTCGCCGGGAGGCGCTGTCCTGAGTCCGGCAGGTTGCTAGAATGGATGCCCGTACATAAGCCAGGCGGCGGTGTCCTCTTCCGACCAGACCAGGTCCAGGCGGGCGATGTCCTGCGATGCCATGACCCGCAGGCTCAAACCGATATCCTGCTTCATCGAATCGTGCAATTCCTCGATATCCCACTCTGGCGCCACTCGACCGAACTCGACAAAGATGGCGGCTGACCACCATTGCAGATCGGCAAAATCGAGGAAGGAGAGCTTGCGCAGCAGGTCGGAGCGTGGAATGACGCGGTATTCCACGGAATAGTAGATCGCGCTGTTGTCATGGAAACGTTCGATGGGGTAGGCGCGCAGTCGATATAGCCCGCCGAGCGTCGCGCCCAGGTAGTGTGGCGTCGGGTTTTCGCTGAAGGTGTGCGCGGTCCAGAAATCGAACGCAAACACGTTTTGCTCGGCGTTTTTGCTCTCTGCAAGCCTGAAATACTGGCTGAACTCGATTTCTGCCATGGTCCAGGTAGCGCGGTCGTCGCTGCCGGGGTCGTGTTTGACGCCGATCTCGATCATGCTGCCGGTACTCGGATTGATCTGGAAATCGGTGTTGTCGTACTTGAATGACAAACCGATACCGGCGGTGTTCAGCGGCGTCGGCGGCTCGGCGTCATCGTAATCACGATCCTGCATGAAAAGGCTGGCCTGCAGGTAGCTGCGCCCCGATTTGAACGGGTTGAACACACCACCGCCGCTGGCTCCACCCACCAGCAGGCCATTGCTCAAGGTATAGGTATTGATCGGGCTATAGCGGCCATGGCCGATATCAAGCACGTACTTCAGGTCTATCTCGACCCAGTCCGAAAACCCGTCGGCGCGAAAAAAATCGTCCGGGGAGGAATCGTTACTGCCAGCCGGCGGCAGCTTGCCGCTGCCGTTTCGATCCAGGTAGGTGCGTTGTTGTGGAAAATCACCCAGGCCAACCGAGCCATCCAGAAACAGGCGGGGTATGCGGGAAAACTGGTAATCGTTGAAGAAAGCGTAGGCTGCTGCCGCACCCTCGGTACTGACCAGGGCGGTGGCGAAGAAACTGTTTTGCGGCTGCGGCAAGGCGCTGATGCCGCCGGCGATGCCAACGACCGTGCCCATGGCCTCCGAGGCAAAGCCGTAGGGCACGAAAAAGCGCTTGGGTTCGCCGTTTTCCTGGCCCAGCTCGCGCACCACAAAATCCGCGAAACAGGTTGCATTCGGTAACAACAGCAGGAGCGCGAGTGCGACGGGTTTGACAACATGAGGGCGCCACATTGGCCTGCTGCGATACTCCATTCATTGTTAAAAAAGCGTGAGGGCCGCCGCCAGTAGCGGCCACCTTGTCTGTTTGCGAAAGCGCAGTACGGTGAAACGCTCGGTCGGCATTGCAATAGTGCAGGTCTCGACCGGGATCGCGTTAGCATGCGACGCTATCCTGACCCATATCGGCGCTAAAAATCAAGGCGCACGCCGCGCGATACGCTCGAGCACTTTGCATCGGGATCGATTACAGGCAAACTGCGGGGTTCCGGAATTCCTGGCAAGTCTTGATGAAAACGACAGTCTGTACTGGGTACCTGCGTCTGCCTTTACTGCTATTGCTGCTGAACCTGCTGTCAGCCTGCGCTACCGTGGAAACGCCTGATGAAATAGTCGCGGGGGAAAGCGCCTCGGCGACGCAATACGACATGAATAGCTGGAAAAGCATGATCGATGAGCAATGCCGTTCGTTCTTCGATGGCTGCAACAATTGTATTCGCGAGCCCGGCAAGGTCGGCGCCTGCACCATGAAAGCATGCGCCAGCTACCAGCGGCCGCGCTGCCTCGACGAAGCGGCCGAGGTGCCGCAATCTGGCGAGCCGATGGCGCCAAAGCAGGTGCACTACGTTTGCGATGGCGGCAGCCGGTTCAGCGTCAGTTACCACGAGTACGTGCAGGACGATCAGCGCCTGCGCCTGCGCGATGACGAGATCATGTTCAGTGATCGCCAGACTCTTACTGCGTATCGGATGCAACGCGAGCCCAGCGCATCGGGAGAAAAATACACCGACTCGGCGGGCCTGCAGTTTTTCGCCAGGGGCGACGAGGCGATAGTGACTCGACAGGGCAAAAAACTCTATTCCAACTGTTTGCGACAACCCTGAAGCCGGCAGCGACATCTGCAGCTGGCCGCGCCCGCTGCTGCGAGCCGGCCGATTTTTTCGACTGACTGAATACGGCATCGATTGAAATGCATCGATCGGCAATGCCATAATCATTCGGTTTTATATTTTGGGACATTGTGTATGCAGCGCTCTGATCGTACCTATACCCTGCGAACCGCCCTGCTGCTGGCCGTCGCCGCGATTCTCGGCGCCTGTGCAACAACCCGCGCGGTGAACGAATGGCAGGATGAAGCCTATTCCGGCAAGCTGGACAGCCTGCTGATTATTGCCGCCACCGATGACGGCGCATTGCGGCGCAATGCCGAGGACGCCTATGTCGCTCGATTGGCAGCCATTGGCATAGCCGCCGTGCCCGGTTACGCCTTGATTGCCGATGCCGCCGCCGTGTCGCGCGCAACCGTGGAGGCGGCCATCGCGGGCAAGGATATCGACGCCGTGCTGGTGACGCGCCTGCTTGGAATCGAAGAGATCGAAGAATACCAGCCGCCGATCAGGGTGGACTATTACCGCAGTTACTATCGATACCACGCGCATGCGATGGACATGTCCAATCCCGGTTATTACATCAGGTACAAATTGCTGACGCTGGAGACAATGCTGTACGACACCGCCACCGGGGACTTGATCTGGTCGATGCAATCGGAGGCGATAGACTCTGATTCGCCGCAAAGTGTTATCGACGGTCAAATCGCGTTGGCCGTCGAGCGCCTGCAGGCGCGCGGATTGCTGGCCGTCGCGGGCGGGTAATCCATGGTAGCGCCAGGGGCGATGGGTCGGCGAAGCAATGGTCGCCTGATTTTGCTTTCGCTTGACCTTGATCGCATGGTAGTCATTAGCAGCCTGCCAGGTTGTCAAATTCAGGAATATGCTGCGGCATAGCCAGGCTATTACTCGGGATCCGGATTCATGGAATTTGCTTTCAGTTACGTTCACCTGTTTTTTCTGCATTTGCTTGCCGCCTGGCCGCTGCTGGGCCTGATAACGGTGGTGATCGTGTTGCTTGGTTTGCTGGTCGGGAGAATCGAATCCTGGTCTTGTTTCGATTCTCTCTACTGGGCTTTTATTACCGCTACCACGGTTGGTTACGGGGACATCAGGCCGAAGCAGCGCCTGTCCCGGGTGCTGGCGATTCTGATCGCGTTTACCGGCGTGACCTTTACCGGGCTGTTCGTGGCACTGGCGATCAGCGCTGCTACGATGGCCTTTGACAGGATCCAGGGCGTCGACAGGCCCGGGCCTGCTGCCGCGCTATCGATCCAGCAATTACCGGCGACGTCCAGGGCTGTTTAAACGCCGGCAGTGTGCGGGCGCTAGAAACGATACAGCAAGCCCACATTGGCAAAGGATGCCGTGGTGTCGTAGTGTCGTAGAAGTCGATGGCATTGTCGCCAAGCCCTGCGCATTGCTGCTCGACCGATGGCTCGGCAAAGAGGGCATCAATTACTTCAGCGAGCAGGATCTGCATTCATTGATTCGGCGCCACGTCGATGCCGGTAACTCGGAGGTCGGCCGACTGGAAGCCACCGGTGCAATCAATTTTCTCAAGCTGGACGACGTCAGGGTCGATCAACTGGGCGAGGTCATCGACCCGCTTAGCGTCGTCGAGCTGCCGTTTTTCGATAGCATGCCGCTATTCCCCGAGTTCGAGTGCCGCGTCGACGACGAATTTCTGCAGCGGGTTGGCCGCTCGCGTAAGAAATGGGTGGTCATCGTGGACCCGTCGGGCACCCCGCGCATGGCGTTGAACACCACGCCCTTTTTCAGCGCCGTGTTGTTCTCGGGTGAACGGCCGAAACCGTTACGCTACTGCCATCGGCCGATCGTGGTAACCGATGCGACTACCCAGCTCGGACAGGTGTTGACTGGATTCAGGGTCGATGCGCAGGACACCGAGGACGATGTCATCAACAATGACCTGATCCTGTTGTGGGGGGCGCAGCAGCGCGTTATCACCGGTACCGATATCATGAGACGACTCATGCGTGATATTGCCGGGCGCGACCTGCGCGCGAACACCGCGTTCGCGGTCTAGCGGGCGGCACTCCGGGATTTGCAAAAACGCCATCAATACAGGAAACTGCGCTGGGTGGTTTTTGGTGCCCGGTATGATTAGCCGGGGACTCGAATGGTCACGTATAGCGAGCCGATCCGGTGGCCCGTTTGCGGCAGCTGCGGGGCAGGGTGGCTGGATAACAACGTCGCTGCGACAGCGATAAAGATAATGAGACACTAGCGGGCCAGCAGGCCCGTATCAATGGGAGAAAAAAATGAAAATTCGATTCGTGAAAGTAATGACGCTGGCTGCGTTGCTCGGGTCGGCTGCGCTCGCGCCGGCGCAGGCCACGGAATGCATCGCGCCCGCGAACCCCGGTGGCGGCTGGGATTTTACCTGTCGACAGATCGGCAAGATCATGTTCGATATCGGCGCCGTCGACAAACCGGTGCAGGTGACCAACATGGCCGGCGCCGGCGGTGGACTGGCATTTAATTACGTTGTCGCGGAACGCAATGACGATGCCGAGCTGATCGTCGCGGCATCATCCGCCACCTCGACGCGGCTGGCGCAGAACGCCTATGCCGGCATGACTGCGGATCGGGTTCGCTTTGTCGGTGCGATCGGTGCGGATCCCGGCGTCATCGTGGTCGCCAAAGACAGCCCCTTCAAGACGCTCGGTGACATGATCGCCGCGATCAAGTCGAACCCCGGATCGGTCGCTTTTGCCGGCGGCTCGGCGACCGGCGGTTTCGACCACATGAAACCGCTGATGCTGCTGCAGCGAGCCGGCTTCACCGACATTCGCAAGATCAAGTACATCAGTCTCGACGGCGGTGCGGATGCGATTACGCAGACGATTGGCGGCTTTACCCAGGCGATGACGGGCGATATGTCGGAAGTGGTCGGCTTTCTCAAAGCGGGCGAGATTCGCGTACTGGCGGTATTGACCGATGAGCGCATTCCCGGTTTCGAATCGATTCCCACGGCGAAAGAGCAGGGCTTCGACGTCGTCGCGGTCAACTGGCGCGGTCTCTATATACCCAGGGGTGTTTCCGACGACACATTCGAGATCTGGGCGGGGCGGCTGCAACAGGTCGCCGACTCGGCTGAGTGGAAGAAAGCGATGGCTGACAATGGCCTGGCGCCGTTTACCAGGGTTGGTGGTGATTTCCAGAGCTACATCGACGGCGTGGTCGCGGAAGTACGCAAGCTGAGTAAAGATCTGGGCGTCATCCAGTAATGGCGAGCGACCGGATCTTTGGACTGGTCGCGGCGCTGGTGGCGCTGGCTTATATCGTCAGCGCCACGCAGATCCAAAGCAGCTTTCTGGCAGACCCGGTCGGTCCGCGCGTGTTCCCGATCATCATCGGTGTCGTTGCTGCCATCAGTTCGATGTTCCTGGTGTTTCGACCCGATCCGGAACCGCAGTGGCCAGTCGCGCGCAGTTTCGCGGCGCTGGGCTTTGCCGTGGTGGTGCTGGTAGCTTACGCCTATGCATTGAAGCCGCTGGGTTTCCTGGTGCCGACGGCTATAGTCGCGGCGATCCTCAGCTACCAGATCTCACCGCAGGCGCGCTTTGCCGCGCTTACCGGCGCCAGCCTGTCCATTCTCCTGTTTGCGCTGTTTCGCTATGCGCTCGGGCTGGGGCTGGTTGCTTTTCCGAAATGGTTGACGGCGGCGGGATAGGGACAGGATGGAACTGCTGGCCAACCTCTCGCTCGGATTTTCAATCGCACTGTCCCCCTACACGCTAATGCTGGCCGTGATCGGCTGCTTTCTCGGCACCATCATCGGCGCCTTGCCCGGGCTCGGGCCCTCCAACGGTGTCGCCATCCTGATTCCGCTGACCTTTACCCTGGGTCTGGATGCCACTTCGGCGCTGGTATTGATGACCTCGGTTTACTACGGCGCCATGTATGGGGGGCGGATCAGCTCGATTTTGCTCAACATTCCGGGCGATGAACCGGCGCTGATGACGACCCTGGACGGTTACCCGATGGCGCGGGCGGGACGCGCCAGTGACGCCCTGATTTTATCGGGCGTGGCTTCATTCGTGGGCGCGATGCTGGCGACGATAGGCCTGATGCTGTTGGCGCCGCTGCTGGCGCGAGTCGCCTATTTGTTCGGTCCGGCGGAGTACTTCGCGCTCTACCTGCTGGCCTTTTGTACGCTCGGCGGGATGGCCAGTAACAACCAGGCGAAAGCCGCTATCGCGTCCTGTATCGGCCTTGGCATCGCCATGATCGGCGTCGATAACACCAGTGGCATGCCGCGATTGACTGGCGGCAACCTGCATCTCTACGACGGCGTCGATTTCCTCGTCGCCATTGTCGGCCTGTTCGCGGTCGCGGAAGTGTTTTTCTTCATCGAAAGCCATGGCAAGCAGTCCTCGATCGGTGTGAAGCTGGAAAAAACCGGCATCCCCTGGCGCGATATTTTCGCAACGCGCTGGACCATGTTGCGCGCCTCCGGGGTCGGTTTCGTCGCCGGCATACTGCCCGGTGCGGGCGCCTCGCTGGGCAGTTTTCTCGCCTACATGTCGGAAAAATCCATCGCCGGTAAAAACGCGGGTTTCGGTACCGGCGTGGCCAGGGGGGTCGCCGCGCCGGAAGCGGGTAACAACGCCGCAGCGGGTGGTGCGCTGGTGCCGATGCTGACGCTCGGCGTGCCGGGTTCCGGCACCACGGCGGTGCTGCTGGCCCTGCTGATGACCTTGAATATCACGCCGGGTCCAACCCTGTTTGCGGATCGTCCCGAGGTCATCTGGGGGCTGATGGCATCCCTGGTGATCGCGAATTTCGTGCTGCTGCTGATGAACGTACCCATGGTAAAGGTGTTCGTGCGCGTGCTGCAGGTGCCGCCGGCAATCCTGCTGCCCGGGGTTACCATGATCTCGTTTATTGGTATTTACTCGCTGTCGGGAAGTTACTTCGACCTGCTGTTGATGATCGGCTTTGGCATTCTCGGTTACGTGTTGCGCAAGCTCGACATTCCCACGGTACCGGTTATTCTCGGTATCCTGCTGGGTGGCAACATGGAGGATGCGCTGCGCCGCGCCATGGTCATCGCCGACGGCGACGGCTGGTACCTGCTGTCGTCGCCGATTGCCATCGGGCTGTGGATCGCAGCCATCGCCGGTTTTGTCGCGCCGATGTTCATGCGCGGACTGCTGCAGAAGCCGCAGCGCATCACCGATTGAGGAAC
>Ga0316195_10001457_pt1 | contig 10611 bp, 14 predicted proteins | sample Phised1_MG_FD_204937 | JGI IMG/M metagenome (GOLD analysis project Ga0316195, IMG submission 204937) | Coastal sediment microbial communities from Maine, United States - Phippsburg sediment 1 | ecosystem: Environmental > Aquatic > Marine > Coastal > Sediment | place: USA: Maine | collected... | reverse complement strand
CTTTTAAGGAGGCTTTAGCGATAGCGTGAAAAATCATGGCCGGGATTGCCAGATAATAGACCAGACGATTTGCCGGACCTAAGAATTCCGGTTGAATAAACCCTTTAAATCGGACAAACCATCCAAGGGTGATTATCGAAAATATAGGAATTATCGTGTTGATAATATTCATAGTTTAGAATCCAGGCCCATCGAAGATCCCGCAATGCGGGGGAAGACCTGACTTTTTGTGCACCCCCAGAAGGGTAAAGTCTACCGAACATACTATCCGGAATGTTGGAGTGTTGGAGTATTGGAATGTTGGGCATTAAAAAGGGTTCAAAACCCATTACTCCAACACTCCATTATTCCAATATTCCAGGTTATCCGATTGAGATGGCATCGCCGTTGTTTTTAACACCCGCAATACGGAACAGTCATGGCCCATAAAAGATTCCGCATCGCGGGAGAGGACCCGGTTTTTCAAGATTAAACAAATGGGTTATCTTAAGTTGGGGATCCATCCCGGATATTTCACGGGTTCTGCGCGGCAATATATTTCAGCATCTGACCGATCACCATTGCGATAATATCCCTCGGCATAAAACCGTCGGGTATCCATTTCATAAATCTGTCGGTTATCTCTTGGGTGCTCTTTTGAACATCTTTGGTTTTACCATAAGACGCTTCCAGAATCTCCCTTGTTTCCTTTGCGGCGTTTATGGATTGCTTCAGGTAAACCCGTCCGTCATCACCGGTCCTGGCGCCGAAGTGCTCGGCCAGATAGACATCGATTTCATATCCGGCCAACTTCTCAAGACTATTTTGGTATTTGTCAAAGTTAGAATTGGCGGATGTAAAAACCTTATCTTTAAATGGAACGCCTCCGGCATCGGACCCAAACATGGCTTTCTCCTGAGGAACATAGACTGCAATGGAACATGAAGAATGACCCGGGGTATCGATCACCTCCATGGAGAGATCACCGCAGGGAATGACGTCTCCTTCTTCGACAATATCTTCGACATCTATTTTGCCAAACCCTAGTCCCAGGGTTTCGGCCTGTTCTTGGAGTCCATGCTCAGCCAGCAGTATCCCATTTAAGGATAAAATGCTTTCGATGACCTTGGGTCTGCCCAAAAGTTCTTTTGCCCGGGCCGATGCCGTTATTTTTATCCATGGCCATCGTCTTTTGAAAAAAGGAACGATTCCGCAATGGTCGAAATGGGAATGAAGTATCACCATCTGTTTTATCTTTTTCTCTTCTATATTAAATTCTTGCAGCTGCCGGATCACATCGGGAATGATGTAGGTCATTCCCCCGCCGAGGATGGCATACTCGCTGTTTCCCTTTAAAAGATAAACACATGACGCTGTTTCACCGAGGAGCAAGATTCTTTCGGTGACCTTTCCAGGGTGGTCGATAATCATTTTATTCTCCTTTGCGAAACCGTCAGCCCCTTGCGCTGGATACATTAAAAAATCTACCACGATCCGAATTCGAGCATAAACAAAATTGGGATTCCCTGCAAGCCAAGACAATTCAATGGGCAGGGTTAACGCATTTGATTTCGGTACAGCGGAGCGACGGCGTGTTTCTCTTGGAAACCGACGGGCTGCTTGAAGGGCTTTAGCACCCGTTAGACCGAGCCGAATGAAATTATGATTTAAAACATCCATCGGATATTTTATCGACGAATGGTTCTTTATGACCCTGGCACGGCTCGGGCTTACGGGTGCTTAAGCACAAGTTCCCGTCGGTTGGAAAGAGAGATACGCCGTCGTGGAGCGTTCTCTCTCTATTGGGATTCAAATGCATTAACCCGCACACAATGACTTTAAAGATAAAAAACTATCGACAAAACAATAAATGCGCAATAAATTTATGGGAAAAATTTGAAAATTCCCACTTGCAATGTTAATATCTTGATTGAGGGAAAGTCGAAGATGCCCGGAATCTGAAGTAAGGGCAGATTAATAGGGTTTAACACTTTTAATATCAGAGGGTCGAAAATGAAAGTATCGAGCATCCAACTGGAAATTATCGATCAGTCCAAACAGAAGAACCTTGAACACGCAATAGATATGGTGGACCGAGCACCTGAAAGCGACCTTATTCTACTGCCTGAAATATGGCCGTGCGGTTTTTTTTCTTTCCACAGATATCGATCTGACAGCGAACCGATGGATGGCCCCACGGTCCATGCATTCAAAGAAAAGGCCCGTGAGCGAAAATGCCATATTTTGATGGGTAGTTTTGTGGAAAGGGAAAACGATAATTTGTTCAATACCACGATTTTGCTGAATCCAAACGGTGAAGTTGTCGCGAAATATCGCAAGATCCATCTTTTCGGCTATATGTCTGAAGAAGCCGAACTCTTGACCCCGGGCAAGGATGTTGTCGTTACGGATACCCCTTGGGGAAAAAGCGGATTTTCCACCTGTTATGATCTTCGGTTTCCGGAACTTTTTCGTAGAATGGTCGATAAGAATGCGAAATTTTTTCTCGTCGTATCCGCCTGGCCCCTTGCACGCGTGGAGGCTTGGCGCTTGTTTAACAGGGCCAGAGCCCATGAAAACCTGGCGTATCTTTTCTCCTGCAACTGCGCCAGCACCAGCCTCGGCTCCGGCCCCATTTTTGCGGGCCACAGCATGATCGTCGACCCTCTGGGGCAGGTTCTGGTCGAAGGGGGGGAAGCGGAAGAAATCATCACTGCTGAAATCGATCCCGGGACGGTCGATTCAATACGGAGCCAATTTCCGGCCCTTGTGGATCGGGTCTTACGGTAGTCGACAAGAAACGATCAAACTAAGTTTTCCGTTTTTGCCACAATGGCTTTGGCCGGTATCAGTCCGGTGGCACTGGCTGAGACAATATTTCCGGCTACACCGGGGCCGTCACCGGCCACGTACATTCCTTGAATCTCGGTTTCCAGATCAGGTGTGGTATCGACCTGGGTTGCAAAAAATTTAATTTCAGGTGCATACAGCAAGGTTTCGTCGTTGGATACACCCGGTACCACCCGGTTGAGGGTGTCCAAACCTTCGATGATGTTGGTCAGAATTCTCTCGGGAAGGGCCATGGCGATATCGCCACAGACCACCTTGGTGAGTGTCGGTTCGATATACCCTTTTTTAATTCGGTGCCATGTACTCCGCCTGCCCCGCTTGAGATCGCCGAACCGTTGTAATATCGGCTTGCCGCCCCCGATCAAGTTCGCCAGGCTGCCGATGGACTCTCCGTATGCTTGATTGTCCGTTACCGGCTCGGTTAGTACCACTTTGGATAGGAATGCGAAGTTGGTATTTTCGGATTTTTTGTGCTGATATGAATACCCGTTGACACAGACAAAGTCGGCGTAATTCTCCAATGAAACGAATCCCCCTTTATTGGTGCAGAATGTCCGGGTCTGATCGTCGTACTTTGATGTCTGGATAAAGAAAGTAGGATCGTAGATGACGTCGCAAAGATCCTGCATAATATCGTTGTGAACCTCAACGCGAACCCCGACCTCAATGCCTCTTTGTTTGAGCCCGATCCCGTATTTTTGGGCCAGTTTCCCTGTCCAGTCCGCGCCCACGCGGCCCGGGGCCAGGATAATGTTGTTGGCTGGATATTTCTTCCGGTTGGTCAGAATGCCTTTCACCCGGCGGTTTTCGATAATTACGTCCTTTGCTTCTTCTGACGTGTGTATGGTCACCCCTTTGGCCTTGATGTAATCGACCATATCCGCGATGTAGCCCGGCAAGTTTTCACTCCCCAGATGCTTCTGTTTGATAATGAGCAGGTCGATCCCATATCGCTTGGCCTTTTTCCGAATATTTTTGGCTTCTTCCAAATCGGTGGGATAGACCCGGCCGTCCATGCCGAATCTGTTGAATATCTGTTCCGTCTCATGGATAAGTTCCTGGGCCTTGCCGGCCGACATAAACTGAGTTAAATCGGTTTTTCCCAATTTATGGATAAAATTCAGCTTACCGTCAGAGAAGAGACCTGCGCCTCCGATACCGCAAAGGATATTGCAGGGCTTACATTTCATACATTGGTGTTTTTCGGTGATGGGGCATTTGCGTTTTCTGGGATCTTTTCCCTTATCGATAATAAGAACATTCAGGTCAGAGTGCTCGCACAGGTAATGAGCAGCAAAGAGTCCGGCAGGACCGCCGCCGATAATGATAACATCATAATCTTTTTTCTTTATACTGGATTGGACTGCAGACATGTTTTCTCCTCATGGGCAACCGTCTTTTATTTCCAATGGGGTTTAAACCGACACCCTCCGAACACCCAAAAAAAAAGCCCTGTCTTTTAAGACAAGGCTTTTAAAGGATCATGGGATGACCACCCATTCGGATTTATTCTTTGGATCCGATGTCTTCCTTTTTATCTTCGGTTTTTTCAGGTTCAGCCTCGGTTTTTTCAGTCACTTCCGGCGCAACCGCTACCGCGGCCTTCTCTTCAGGCTTTTCGACTGCGTCTTGGGCCGAAACCTCAGGTTCTAAAACCGCCGCCTTGTCCTCGGAGGTATCTTCTTTTAACGCGATGTCTTCCGTCTCCTCTTTAACTGCTTCTTCGACGCTGATCTTTTCTTCAACCGCCGCCGTTTCTTTAACTTCTTTTTTCTCGGCAAGCGGTTTTTTCACTACAGTGGCTTTGCCCTTTTTCTTCTTTTTGGTTTTCTTCTTTTTAACATCTTCGGAAGAAAGCAGCTCGACCAAGGAAATCGGTGCAGCATCACCCGGTCGCCTTCCAAGTTTGATGACCCGGGTATACCCCCCGGATACAGCCCCATAACGCTCGGCAGCTTCTGTGAAAAGTTTATGAACGACGTCTTTTTCCCGTACAATTGAAAGTGCCTGCCGCCGTGCATGAACATCCCCCCGTTTCGCCAGAGTAATTAGGTTATCAGCCCAACGTTTTAATTCCTTTGCTTTAACATCTGTCGTACGAATACGGTCATGTTTGAAGAGCGACGTCACCATATTTCTAAACATGGCATCTCTATGGCTGCTCGTCCGGTTTAATTTTACGCCGGCTTTTCGATGTCTCATGGGATTAATTATTCTCCTTCCTCTATATCTTCCTTAGGCAACTCAAAACCTTCCAGCTTCATTCCGAGAGACAGGTCCATTTCACTTAAGACTTCCTTGATCTCATTTAAAGACTTTCTACCAAAGTTTTTAGTTTTGAGCATTTCCGCCTCGGTTTTGCTCACCAGTTGATAAATTTTTACAATATTTGCGTTTTTTAGACAGTTGGCGCTGCGCACGGAAAGCTCGAGTTCTTCGACACTTCTGTAAAGATTTTCATTGACCTTGGGTTTCTCTATCTCCTCGGTCTTTACCACAGGTTCCGGCTCAAGAAGCTCGTCAAAATTGATAAAAATCGTCATTTGCTCTTTTAAGATCTTGGCGGCATAGGCCACTGCGTCTTCAGGCAAGATACTTCCGTCAGTCCAGACCTCCAAGTTCAGTTTATCGTAGTCTGTTCTCTGACCCACACGGGCATTGCTCACCACGTAAGTAACGCGTTTAATCGGTGAAAAAACAGCATCGATGGGAATGGATCCCAGAGGCGCGTCTTCATCTTTATTTGCTTCAGACAGTGAATACCCTTTTCCGACGTTGACGGTCATGGTCATTTTAAGTTTTGCCTCAGATGAAAGGGTCGCAATGTGTTGTTCTGGATTCAGCACTTCACATCTTCCGCCTTCGCTGATGATATCAGCTGCGGTAACTTCACGTTCTCCTTCCGCATCAATGTGGACGGTCTTCGGTTCAGGGTCGGAAACTCTAAATCGCACCTCTTTTAAGTTAAGGATAATCTCGGATACGTCTTCATATATACCTGGGATAACACTGAATTCGTGCATCACTTCCTCGAACTTTACAGATACGATAGCCGCTCCGTAAAGAGACGATAGAATAATCCTCCTCAAAGAATTTCCAATTGTTATTCCATATCCCCTTTCAAGGGGTTCACAAACGAACTTGCCGTACGTCGGCTTACTGGTTACTTGAACTTTTTCTGGCGTTATCATATCACGCCAGTTCATGTACATAAGTTCATTTGACGCCATTATTATATCTCCATTTTTTTTTCAGCGGATCATTAAGGATATCCGGGATGAGATACAGACGTTCGGTGGTAACGTACGCCCCAGCTCATAATCCGCATCTCGGTTATTTGGAATAGAGCTCCACGATGAGTTGTTCCTGGATCGGTATTGTTAGATCTTCACGGGAGGGAAACCCCTTTACAATACCTTTCAGGTTCTCCTTTTCCAGATCTATCCATTGCGGAATGCCTCTTCGCACCACTGCATCGAGTGAATCTTCCAAGGCCTGAATCTTGCGACTTTTCTCCCGCACCTCAACCGCATCACCAATTTTAACGAGATATGACGGAATATTGACTTTTTTCCCGTTAACGAGAAAGTGATTGTGTCTTACGAAATGACGTCCTTGGGTACGAGAATTCACAAAGCCCATACGATAAACAACATTGTCGAGCCTTCGCTCTAGAATTACCAAAAGATTGGTTCCGGTGATCCCTTTTTGATTGTCCGCCCTTTGAAAAAACAGATGGAATTGTTTTTCCGAAAGACCGTACATTCGTTTTACCTTCTGTTTTTCCCGGAGCTGAATTCCATAATCGGAAATCTTTCTTCCACGACGCTGCCCGTGCTGTCCGGGCGGGTAACCCCGTCGGTCAAAAGCACATTTATCCGAATAACAACGATCACCTTTTAGAAACAATTTTAAATTTTCACGTCGGCAAAGCCGGCATACTGAACCTGTATATCGAGCCAAGCGTTCCCCCTTTATATTGAAGATTGACCATTTTCCATCGGTCCGCCAACTATGGAATTAGACCGTCGAAAAATCTGCAATCTTCGATTTTCATTTTTCATTTTTTTTTAAACTCTGCGTCGTTTGGGTGGTCGACAACCATTATGCGGTATGGGTGTAACATCTTTAATCACTGAAATATTTAACCCTGCAGCCTGAAGAGATCGAAGGGCGGACTCCCGACCTGCGCCAGGACCCTTGACGTACACTTCAACATTTTTCATCCCGTGCTCCATGGCTTTCTTTACGGCATCCTCGGCTGCAAGTTGAGCAGCAAACGGTGTGCTCTTGCGCGATCCCTTAAAGCCCTGAACCCCTGCGCTGGACCAGGCGACAACATTACCGGCAGGGTCGGTAATGGTAACGATGGTATTGTTAAATGTTGATTGAATATGTACGACCCCGCTGTGTATATTCTTTTTTTCTTTCTTTTTGGTACGGATTTTTTTCGCCATGAATTATGCTCCTGCCTAAAAGTTCGTTATCCGTTTTACATTCATCGCACTTCACGTATCGAACAACGAACGGATATCCTATTTATTTTTTTCGAACGCCACCTTTCTTTTTAACTGCAGATCTTTTGGGCCCCTTTCGGGTTCGTGCATTGGTACTTGTCCGCTGCCCACGCACAGGAAGTGACTTTCGATGGCGAAGCCCACGGTAAGATCCGAGATCCATCAACCTTTTAATATTCATGGAAACTTCAGTGCGAAGTTCACCTTCAACTTTATATTCGCTGTCGATCACCTTGCGAATACTATTGACCTCAGTCTCAGACAAATTATCTGTCAGTGTATCCGGATCAATATCGATTTTTTGGAGTATTCGCCTTGATATGGTCGAACCGATACCATATATATAGGTCAGTCCTACCTCGATCCGTTTCCGTCTCGGCAAATCCACTCCCGCGATTCTTGCCAATGCTAATCCTCCTTTTATCCTTGTCTCTGTTTGTGGCGTTTATTCTCGCAGATGACTCTGACAACTCCTTTTCTGCGGACGATTTTACACTTGGCACACATTTTCTTAACCGATGCCCTGACTTTCATTCACATTTCTCCTTGACCAGGGTAGTGGACAATGGGCGATTTTACTTTGTATCGGGTTTAATCCAATATCGATACACCGATCGTCCACCATTAATCACCACCTATTTGGATCTGTATGTTATTCTTCCACGAGACAGATCATATGGAGAGAGTTCAACCGTAACTCTATCTCCTGGCAGAATCTTAATAAAATGCATGCGCATCTTTCCGGAAATATGCGCAAGTACCTGATGCTTATTTTCCAATTCTACTTTGAACATTGCATTGGGTAATGTTTCAAGTACAATACCTTCAACCTTAATCGCTTCTTCTTTTGGCATGTCTTCCCCCGACGCCTATTTGTTCAGAATTATTAGAATCTTCCTTTCATTTTATTCCCGCCCTTTTTTAAAAAACCTTCGTAGTGACGGGTCAGCATGTGAGATTCTATTTGCTGAATGGTATCGATAGCGACCCCAACAACGATTAAAAGGGCAGTACCGCCAAAATAAAAAGGAACATTAAATTTTGTCATCAGAATAGATGGAAGAACGCATACTGCCGAAACATATATGGCACCACCTAACGTAATACGCGTAAGAACCCTGTCTATATGGTCTGCCGTACGTTTTCCCGGACGGATACCTGGAATGTATCCGCCTTGTTTTTTCATATTGTCTGCAACATCCGCCGGATTAAAGGTTACGGCGGTATAAAAATAACAGAAAAAGAATATAAAGCCGACATATAAGGCTTCATACACGATATTACCCGGCCTCATAGCCGATGCAATGTTCTGAATCCAAGGAATCGCTATAAAACTGGCCAATGTTGCCGGAAACATGATGATGGATGAAGCGAAAATTGGTGGTATCACGCCGGATGTATTGACCTTTAACGGTAAATGGGTGCTCTGGCCGCCGTACATTTTGCGGCCCACAACCCTTTTGGCATATTGAACGGTTATGCGCCGCTGCCCTGTTTCCATGTAGATGATAAAAGCCACCACAAGTACCATCATAAGGGTTAAAATTATGATGACGAACAACCCCATTTCACCGGTTGAAAGCAGACGGAATGTATTTCCGATTGCAGCCGGCATCCGGGCAATAATACCTGCGAATATAATCAGGGAAATACCGTTACCGATTCCCCGCTCGGTAATCTGTTCACCCAACCACATGATAAAGGCGGTTCCCGCCGTCAGGGTCATCACGGTCATGAGCCTGAATCCCCAGCCGGGATCTATAACCACTGCCGCCCCACCGGGAGACATCATTTTCTCTAGACCGATACTAATACCGAACCCCTGGATTACACTGAGCAAAATCGTACCGTACCGTGTATACTGCGTGATCTTTTTACGCCCCTGCTCGCCTTCCTTTGACAAACGCTCCAGATGGGGAATGGTCACGGTCAAAAGTTGAAGAATAATCGATGCACTGATATAGGGCATAATCCCGAGGGCAAAAACAGAAAGCCGCTCTAAAGCGCCGCCGGAAAACATATCGAAAAGACCCAGCAGCGTCCCTTTTGCCCGGGCAAAAAAAGAGGCCAGTGCCACCGTGTCTATGCCCGGCGTCGGAACATGCACACCGATACGATAGACGATAAGCAGCGCCAACGTATATAAAATTCTTTTCTTGAGTTCAGGTATCTTGAATATATTGCCGAACCCGCCGCCAAGCATATTATAGAACCTCTACATTTCCGCCAGCAGCGATTATTTTTTCCCTGGCGCTTTTACTGACGCAGTTCACTTTAATCGTGAGCGGAATTTTGATCTCTCCGTGTCCAAGAAGTTTAATCCCGTCCCTTGGACCTTTGACAAGACCGGCCCGAACGATTTCTGCCTCATCCACAGTACTGCCGCTTTCAAATATTGAGAGGTCCCGAATATTGATTACAGATATTTTCTTTTTAAAGATATTGGTAAAACCACGTTTGGGCAGTCGGCGATGAATCGGCATTTGTCCACCTTCAAACCCGGGTCTTACCCCGCCGCCGCTTCGGCTATTATGCCCCTTTGACCCCCTGCCGGCTGTTTTACCGCTACCTGAACCTACCCCGCGTCCCACACGTTTTCTCGCCCTGCGTGATCCGTCGGGAGGTGACAACTCACTTAGCTTCATCTATCTTTTCCTCAACTTTCACCAGATGTGATACTGTGTTGACCATCCCTCGAGTTGAAGGCGTGTCTATAAGTTCAACGGTTCTGTTAAGTTTTGTCAGTCCCATTCCGCGCAATACTCTTCGATGCTTTTCAGGCCTTCCAATCATGCTTTTAACAAGCGTTACCCTTAATACTCCACTCATTTATCATCCCTTATGGTTTAACTACTATAGCCGATGACCGAAGATTCCCCTGGATTATTGCATTTGTAATCATCAATGGTCATTCTTGAATCTTTAATTCTAAAGGTCTTCCACGCCGATACCGCGTCTCGCAGCCACCTGTTCTCTACTCTGCAATTGGCAGAGTCCTTCAATGGTTGCCTTAACCACATTGTGAGGGTTGTGTGAACCCATACACTTCGTAAGAATATCCTGGACTCCAGCAGCTTCAAGCACCGCTCGAACAGCGCCGCCTGCAATAAGACCGGTTCCTTGGGAAGCAGGTTTTAACAAAACACGTCCGGCACCATACTTTCCGATAACCACATAAGGTATTGTTCCGTCGACTAAGGGGAATTTCACCATGTTTTTCTTAGCTTTTTCTATACCTTTTCGGATCGCTTCGGGCACCTCTCCA
>Ga0316195_10001455_pt1 | contig 10614 bp, 5 predicted proteins | sample Phised1_MG_FD_204937 | JGI IMG/M metagenome (GOLD analysis project Ga0316195, IMG submission 204937) | Coastal sediment microbial communities from Maine, United States - Phippsburg sediment 1 | ecosystem: Environmental > Aquatic > Marine > Coastal > Sediment | place: USA: Maine | collected... | reverse complement strand
GCCCTTGATTTTGGCCAACCCTTCGATAATGCGGCGTTGGCCGACGCAATAGCCAAGGCGCCAGCCGGCCATGTTATACGTTTTGGAAAAGCTGCCGAACTCGACACTCACATCCCGGGCACCGGGTACTTCCAGAAAGCTGGGGGGTTTGTAGCCGTCGAAGGCGATTTTGGCGTAGGCGAAATCATGGATGACCATGAAGTCATAGCGCTTGGCCAGTCGCACAATTTCCTCGAACAGGTCCAGGCTGCCGAGGGCTGCGGTCGGATTGTGGGGGTAGTTGAGGATCAGCAGTTTTGGGCGCGGGGAGACATTGCTGCACATATCGGCGATGCGGCGCACAAAGGCTTCGTCCTCGTCCAGGTTGATGCGGATGACGCTCCCGCCGGCAATGATGGCGGCGTAGATGTGAACCGGAAAAGCCGGGGCCGGCACCAGAACCGTATCGCCCGGGCCGACCAGGGCCAGGCAGAGATGCGAGATGCCTTCTTTCGAACCGATGGTGCAGATGACTTCGGCATCACTGTCCAGTTCCACCCCGTAATCCTGCCGGTAGCGGTTGGCAATTTCCCGGCGCAGGCTGCGCAGACCGTCGGCGACCGGATAACGATGGGTCTTCGGGTCGCGCGCCACCTCGCTCAATTTTTCGCTGACCGCGATGGGGGCCGGATCGATGGGGTTCCCCATGCCGAGATCGATGACGTCGTCCCCCTGCCGGCGTTTCTCCATCTTTGATTTGTTGATCATGCCAAACAGATAAGGCGGGAGCTGATTCATGCGCTGCGCAAAACGAATGGTCTGTTGGTCGCTGTTCATAGCATCTTCCCTCTCAGCTTTTGCAAATAAAAAACCCCCGGTCGAAGGTGATCGACCCGGGGTTAAAAAAACGCCATGGGCCGAATGGCCAGCCCATGGCGACGGTTACAGCAATAAGGTTGTGTTAGCTGCTGTCGACCGCTTCAAGGGCTGGCACCCCGGCTGCGGCCGCTGCAGCTGATCGAACAATCAGCGAAGTCATTGGATGGGTTTCCTCAGTGGTTGTAATGCCATCACCATAAGGGATTCGTCTCATGGTGTCAATTACATATCGCTTTCCTCGGGACACACCAATTGCCAGCCGTCGGGCAGTTGCGACGGCGCCAGCCCGAGTGTTTCAATAAATGCGGCCAACTCGGCGGGCGAGCAGTTGGCGGAAGACGGTTTTCTCCCGGCAGCGACGTCGGCGGTTTCAGCAGCGAGGAAGGTCAGAAGCGCGCGCGCGACATCCTGCCGGAGAACAGTGACATCACGCTTTCCGCGTTCGCAGAACCGGACCAAACGGTGCCAGTTGGCCATGGCCCGGGCCAGGCCACGGTAAATCGACCGATCCCGATAGCGCGGGTTGAGGTCTCGCATGATGATGCGCGTGTAGCGTTTTTCGACGGCATCTTTCAGCCGGTGAATATCTTCCGGGGCGATTTTTATTTTGGGGCCGTAAAGATCTTCCTGGAGATAGTGGAGCGACGTGTGAAAGGCGACTTCGGGCATCTCGCCCGAGTGGCCAATGGAGAAAACTTCTTCTTCGATCAAGTTTCGGAGATCGGTCATGTCATTTTCATCGCCGCGGCATATCCCTTGTGCCGCGCTGGGTGGGGCCGCCGGCACGCGAAAGCTCCTCATAAATGGCCTGAAATTTGCACATTAACGCTACAGTCGATGGCATCGCAAGCCGATGGATGTCAAAATTATCCGCATTTACAGGGCGATGACCGTCTATGGTGGGTTGCTTAACAGAACCGCTGGCAAGAATGATAAACCGAGCTGTATCGTTTTAAATACAGTTGGTCGGTCTAAAGCAGCGCCCCCTTTGCTTGACATTATCGCGAATTTCAGGAGGCAGCGCAAGCCATGTTGGTCAACATCATCGGGAATGCATCTCAAAAGCAATTGACTACGCCACCGGAGGATACGACGTCCGCGGCTGTCCTGCGGGAAAAAGTGTTTGGCCTTCCGGTGGATCGTGACATCCTGTTTACGAACGACCGGAATGTTTACCAGGCGAGCATCGAAAAAAGACAGCGAAAGTGGTTCGTCAAACTGTCTTTTCTCAAATCGTTTCTGCTCTCCGGCGAGCGTATCCTGAGAATTGTCCCGGCGCGCTCGCCCTTCCGCTGGTATGAACAGATCTTCACCGCCGGGTTTTTCCTGGGACTTGAAAGGGCTTTTCTGGTCTTCACCAGCTATCGCATTCTGCACATTCCCACCGATAGCGATTACGCCTACCGGCAATCGATCGCCCAGGTGCGCTACCGGGATATCCGCAGCATTGACCTGCGGCGGCAGACGCTGATCATTGCCTACAAAAACGGCCGGACGGAGCGCTTTAGCGGGGTTGCTTTTCGTGAGCGCAAAAAAATCAGACAGCTTCTACCGGTGTTGCCCTTGATTAAGGAAGTCCTTCAACCCGTGGGGCGTCGCCATCTATGTCCGCGTTGCACAGCTGTTTTATCGGAACGAACGATGCGCTGCAGGAGGTGCGATCTTCCATTTAAATCCAAGCACATGGCAGGGTTGCTGGCCCTGCTGTTTCCCGGCGGCGGCTATTTTTACTCGCGTCTTTTCTTCCCGGGGGTCATTTTTTTTGTGCTCGAAGCACTCCTCTTGTCCACGCTCGTGGCGATTTGGGCGCCCTTCATTCCGGTGGGGGCTGATCGGTCGTTTATCCTGGGAGGGGGTGTTCTGATCTGGGCCGGGGTCAAAGCGGCCGGGTGGATGCACGCCGGACATTTTTTCAAGCAGTATATCCCCCGCAAGTCCCGCCTGGATCCCTGGACGCCTTCCATGGCGGGCAAATAATCGCTTTTTTCGGCGATTCCTAAAAGTACGCCCCGCATGCCTTGCGACGGTTTGTCGGTCAAATATCCATGGTTTCGTTGGTTTTCATGATGATGCCCAGGCGGTCGGCCTCCCTGCTGAATTCTTCCAGAAGGCGCGCCAGGCCTTGGCGGCGCTTTTCCGGATAGATCATGAACACCGACGTGAGCATGCGCTTTTCACCCAATTCTTCAATGCGCAGGTGCCGGGCCAGCTGGTCCAGATCGTCCATCGCTTCCCTTGCGGACGCATAGCGCTGGGCGGGGTCGATGCGGCAGCACTTTACGATGAACTGACAAAGATCGTTTGACAACTCGGGGATGTAGCGGGAGGGATCGGGTATTTCCCGCTGGCAGTGAAGGTCCATCAGACGGCAGAGATCGTTCTCCGGGAAAGGTCGTTTTCCGTAGAGGAGTTCGAAGGTCATGATGCCCAGGGCATAGATATCTGAACGCGTGTCTTCAGGCTCACCTTCGATCTGTTCGGGGGGCGCATAATAGATGGTTGAGTGCAGGGCCAGGTCTTCTTCGCCCGGTGCCGCGGCAAGGCCGAAATCGAGGATCTTGATTCGCCCGTCCCGCAGCAGGAAGATGTTTTCCGGCTTGATATCCCTGTGAATGATGCCTTGTTCGTGCGCGTATTCCAGGCCGTGCAGAATCTGGCGGAGGTAGTTGATCGTCTCCGGCACGGTCAGGGTTCCCCTTTGTTTAAGAATGTCACGCAGGGATTCGCCTTCGAGATATTCCATGATGATGAAGATGGTCTGGTAGACTTCGTCGATGTCGAAGATTTGAACGATGTTGTGGTGGTTCAGCCGGGCGATGGTTTTGGCTTCCTGGCGAAAGGTATCCAGAAAAAGGGGATCCATGGCCATGTCGTGCTTCAGCATCTTAATGGCCACCGGCATCCCCAGTGCCATGTGATAGCCGTGATAAACAATGCCCCAGCCCCCGGTGCCAATGCGGTACTTGATCGTATATTTTCCTACGGTGCGGTCGCCGGTATAGCTCCATGATTCCAGCCGCTGGGTGACCAGGTCCGTCAGGAAAACACGCAATTCAGTGTGTTTCGCGGCCACCCGGTCAAAATCCTTGCGATCCAGACGCCAGGCGATCACCTCGCTTTCGGCTTCGGCATCGCCGCGACGGGGCTCCCCGGTCAATACCGACATGGCGCCGCAGACATCACCCGTCTGAAAACGGCTGACGCGGTGGGTGCGGCCGTCCTTTTCGACCATAAAGACACTGATCCCGGACTGGATAAGATACAGACAGTCACCGGACGCCCCCTGTTGAAACAGGCGCTCGCCGGGTTTGAAACAGCGTCGGGTCAGGCAGTTGATGAGATGGAGCAGGGCGCGCTGGGGAATACTCGCAAAAAGCGGTGTGTTGATGAGAAATTCCAGATCGGTGGTGTTCGCGGATGTCTCGCTGGCTTCGCTGGGGGGGACGGGGGAAAAATCCAGATCGCAAGCGTGGCAACCGCCCTGATCGGGCAGCCGGTCACAGCATGTGACGTGGGCCTGAAAGGATTTCCATTCGCGTTCCTGACGATCATAGGCCATGAAGCCCAGGGATGCGCCCGGTTCGACGGCGCAGTGATGGACGATACGGGCACCGGCCGGTGTCAAGTTGTGTACGTCAACCAGATTGTAGGGAATGTCCCTGGAAGGCGACATCAACGGATCGATGGATGAACAGTCGTGGATCAACCCCAGTCCGGCATCTTTTTCCAGACGGCATTCGCGGCGTGCTGCGGATGAACGCAATGACATCGTTGACTCCCCTCGTTGCAATTTAGGGTCGTTAAATGACAATCGACTGAAAACCGAGGCGCAGGCCGGCGGAATGCCATGCCGCAGGGCTTGGGATTGACAAGTCTCTTTCCGGTCCGGCCCTGGTCGAGAGGAGCGTGGTGCGTGATCCGTGCAGCGTGAGGGGGCGGTTCCATACCCGCGGTGTCAGGAAGGTGTCCGCCGGAAAGTGCCTGCCTGCCGCAGCATTCTTAAAGACAGGGCCTGTCGATGTGGATACCAATTCTTCCCGGAAAGTGTCAATAGATGACAACCCGGCCAAAATGCTTTATCAGAGAAAGAGCGTCCTGGTGTCGGCTGTGCATGCTGAAAGCACGCCTGAACGAACCCTGTCATCCTTTCGAGGCATTATGCCATCCAGATCTTCTTCCTTTCCGGAGCTCATCCTGTTTAACGGCAATTTCCAAACCCAGGACCCGGTTCGGCCGGACGCCTCAGCGGTGGCTGTTCTCGGGGGGGTGTTGCGCGCTGTCGGCGATGATGACGACGTACGTGCCATGGCCGGCCCGCGGACGCGCACCATCGATCTCGAAGGCCGCCTGGTGCTGCCGGGGTTTATCGACGCCCATCTCCACTATCGCCAATGGGCATTAGGGCTCAAAGCGCCGGATCTGTCGACATGTACGGGCCTGGGCCATTTGCAAGGCCTGTTGAAACGGACCGCGGAACAATTGCCGCCCGACGTCTGGATCCAGGGGCAGGGGTTCAACGAGCAGGCCTGGCCGGAAAAGCGCCTCCCCACCCGCCGCGATCTGGATGCGGTGGTGGCGGATCGACCGGTCATTATCTGGCGCGAAGATATGCACCTGGCGGTGGCCAACGCCCGTGCGTTGTCCCTGGCCGGCATTGCAACGGATACGCCGGACCCGCCCGGGGGACGGATCGATCGTGATATTGATGGGCAACCGCTGGGGATATTACGGGAGCGTGCGATTCCTCTGGTGGCCGCCCGGCGGCCCGTGCCGTCGCACGACCAGCTCGCGGCGGCGATGATCGAAGGCATGGGCGTGCTGCACAGCCTGGGAATTACCGGGATTCATGATGCCCGCCTCATGGGGGGTAAGGCCGAATGGCACGACGCCCATGCCGGCTGGCGGCATTTGCACCAGCGAGGGCAACTGAACCTGCGCTGCTGGGAGACCGTGCCCGGCGAGTCCCTCCAGGACGCCGAGAATATGGGGCTGGTTTCCGGGGCCGGCGACGGCCGCCGGATGACCGGTCACTTGAAACTGTTTGCAGACGGCGGCATGGGGGCGCGCACCGCCTGGCTGCTGGAACCCTATCGTGAAGGGGGCTGCGGTCTGCCGCAACTGGCCATGGACGAACTGGAAGCAATCGTTACCCGGGCGGAAGCGATCGGTATGGCCGTCATGGTGCACGCCGTGGGGGATCGGGCCTGCCGTGAAATCCTGACTGTTTTGGAGCGCGTGGCCGACCGTCGTTTTCCGGGAGGATCGCTGTCCGCCTGTCGGTTGCCGCACCGGATCGAGCATGTCCAGATGATCCGGCCGGAGGATATCCGGAAGATGGCCCGCCTGGGGGTGGCGGCAACGGTTCAGCCGGCCAACCTGATGACGGACATGGACTTGATTGACGACCAGATCGGCCACAATGGCCGTTACACATACACTTTCCGAAGCTTGCTGGCGGCGGGAATCCCCGTCAGTATGAGCTCGGACGCCCCGGTGTGTCCGCCGGATCCGCTGACCGGCATCTACGCGGCGGTCACACGCCGGAAAAAGGACGGAACGCCGGGAGCGGGCTGGTATCCGGATCAGCGATTATGTGTGGACGAAGCGGTGCGGGGATATACCATGGCGCCTGCCCGGCTGGGGGGCGCGGAAAGCTGGCTTGGCAGCATAACCCCGGGCAAGAAGGCCGATTGCATTGTTCTTGACAGGGACATCTACAGCGTGGAACCGGAGACCATCCTGGATACCCGGGTGGTTATGACGGTCTTTGATGGCCAGGTGGTGTATGACGCCCGGTGATGTCCTTCCACAAAAAAAAGGCGACACTTATTTTGCGGCGCGATGCAAGACGGTGTCCATCTTGTTCCCAGCTTTTTCCCCTTTTTTTTCAATAAGAAAGGTACTTGGCGGCTTATCCCTTATGGCCAGTTTTTCTGGCGGACAACTTGTGATGGGCCTATGGCAAGAAGGATGCTTCCTAAAGCGACGGACCGAAATGACCGATAGATAACCTATTAAAAACAAAACCGATAATTTACTGATCGTTTGTTTGCGAGGGCGGTGGCGATCGGCTGACAGGTCGCCGAAGGTGGCCCCGGGTGGTGGATGCAAGGAGGGCCGTTCCTGGTTTTAGCTTGCCTGAGGCCATGTAAATTCATATGGTTACGAGAATGGATACCAGAGAACCTTTGTCGGCCGGCGGGTCTTCCTTTGCACGGGGAGTGCACCGCATGCACCTGAACCCGCTGACCCTGCGCTTTACCGGACCCTGCGAACATTTCGAAACCCCATTCCAAAGGGATTACCTTGAGAAGACGCTTAAGCACCTTCGTTTCGCCCTGCCTTTAGGGGCGCTTCTTTTCGCTCTCTTCGGCATCCTCGATGCGATTCTGATTCCCGATCAAAAATATCTGACCTGGGCGATTCGATACGGGGTTGTCTGTCCGACCATCATGCTGGTGCTGGCTGCTTCCTTTATACGACGCGTTCAGCCCTGGATTCAGATGCTGTTATCCGGATTGATCGTGGTCTGCGGGGGCGGCATCATAGTCATGATTCTGATCGCCCCCCCGCCCATTAATTATTCATACTATGCCGGTCTGATCCTGATTTTTATCTTCGGTTACACGTTTGTGCGCGCGCAATTTGTCTGGGCCTCGCTGGGCTCCTGGGTGGTGGTCATTCTGTACGAGATTGCCGCGATTGAGATGAGTCCGACGCCGGTGCCCGTATTGATCAACAATAATTTCTTTTTCATCAGTGCCAATATCGCCGGCATGCTGGCCTGTTATTCCTTCGAGCGGTACGTCCGACGCGATTTCTTCATGGTTCAACTCCTCTCGGAAGAGCGGGAGAAGGTCAGCAGGGCCAATCGGGAACTGGAACGGCGGGTTGCGGCGCGTACCCTTCAACTCGAGGAGATTAATCGTGACCTGGCGACCGAGATCAGCGAGCGCGCCCTGGCCGAGGAAGATCGAATCCGGCTGGCCGATCAGTTGCAACAGGCGGAAAAAATGGAAGCCATCGGGGGGCTGGCGGCCGGGGTGGCCCATGACCTCAACAATATCCTGAGCGGTCTGGTCAGCTACCCTGAACTGATTCTCATGGATCTGCCCGAAGACAGTTCCCTGCGCGAGCCCGTCATCACGATCAAGACTTCCGGTGAAAAAGCGGCCGCCATGGTACAGGACCTGTTGACCCTGGCCAGGCGGGGGGTGGCCAATAAAACGGTGATCAATGCCAACCAGACCATCCTTGATTATTGTGTATCTCCGGAATTTATGGATTTGAAAAAGGAGCACCCCAAAGTCCGATTTGAAACCGATCTGGACGACGATCTATTAAATATTACCGCGTCATCGGTCCATTTTTCCAAAACCCTGATGAACCTGGTCGCCAATGCCGCCGAGGCAATGCTGGTGGAAGGGGTGGTGACCATCGCCACCGCCAATCGTTACGTGGACCAGCCTCTGGATGGTTATGAGAGAATCGCCGAGGGGGACTATGCGGTCATCAGTGTACGTGATACCGGTACCGGTATTGCCCAGGAAGATTTGACACATATTTTCGAACCGTTTTTCACTAAGAAACGCATGGGGCGGAGCGGTACCGGTCTTGGGATGTCGGTGGTCTGGTCGACCGTGAAAGATCTGGGTGGGTTTATCGATATTCACAGTAAAGAAGGGCACGGCACGACTTTCTCGTTGTATCTTCCGGCCAGTCGCGAGACGGTGGCCGCGGAGAAAAAGCGGATAACAATTGAAGACTACCGGGGTGACGAGCGCGTCCTGGTGGTGGACGATGTGGCCGAACAGCGGGAAATTGCCGCCAGCATGCTGGGGAAACTGGGATACAGGGTGGCCGTGGTGCCATCGGGTGAGGACGCCCTGGTTTTTCTCCAGGACAACATGATCGACATCGTTGTCCTGGATATGATCATGGACCCCGGAATGGATGGCTGCGAAACCTACCGACGAATGATTGCGCAGCAACCCGGGCAGAAAGCAATCATTGCCAGCGGCTATTCCGAATCGGATCGGGTTCGCGAAGTCCAGCGCCTCGGTGCCGGCGTCTACATCAAAAAACCGTACACACTTGAAAAGCTTGCCCTGGCGGTCCGCGAGGGACTCGATCAGGGATCGACAGATCTGCTTTCAACTAGTGACAATCCGCAGCCCCGATGCTCGGCCTTGTGACAATGGGCAACAGCGGCACCCCGAAACAGCGATCCTCAACATCGCGCATATATTTTTGGTTTGAACCATTGCGCTAGTTGCGTACGTGGGGAGGGAGAATTCCCCGGCGATGGCACTCGTGTCACTATCTTGCAGACAGATTTGGAGCGGCCACCAGGATAGCGACGCAGGGGAGGGAATGTTTACAAGCAGCAAATCCTATGGTAGCGTTCTCGGAAATTTCCCTCCTGCAGTTCAGCCGGCCAGAAAATCTACATGTTCCCGGGTGCATTTTCTGTAGCCCTTTCCAATATGTGTCCCGTGATTCATATAGAACATTTTTTGTTCTATAAAACTATTGAAGAAACGCGAATTATTAAAGTTTTAAGGGCTTGAAATTATATTGTTTATGGCCCCAAAAGAATACCGTCACGGCGCGTGGATATAGAACAATTTTTGTTCTATATCCATCAAATTCGATGTTCTATAATACAATGTTGTGAATCAAATGAGTGATATTTTTCTGGTCATATTCTTTGTATCGATACTTATCGGATTAAAAAAACCGATATATGGCGGTTTTGCAGGTTTGCTCATTGGCCTAACATTCTGCTTTTTTACAATAAATTTCTATCATCACCAGTGGATATTCATCCCGGTAGCTTCCTACGTTGTTGGTCTAATATTACCACTTTCAGTTAGATGGATTTTTTCTGGATACCGTGGTGGTAGAGGTAAAACGAATCCTGGCGTAACTTACATTGGCGGATTCGGAGTGGGGCGCGCAGGGCAATATTTTGGGAAATGGTCTGAAGGAATAATTCCATCACAAAACGAAGAAACCGAATGGATTTATGATAAGCAATCAAAGCGTGAAAGAATAATTGGAATCATTATTCGTTATGTATCTGCCCCGATCATACTAATAATTGCGATGATTGCTGCAGGGCTTTTAATGTAAAATTCTTGTTCACAACATGGCGCTGGAGAAATCGACGCGAAAACGCGTTAGCGTTTTCTGCGTCTCAGCTTAAGCGCGATAATTAAAGAAGGGTAACAATTAGTGATTGATCGAGACATAGACATCCGCACCAAAAATGGCGTGATGAATACTTTTATCACGCACCCCGAAGAGAATGGACCTCATCCCGTTGTGATTTTCTTGATGGATGCACCGGGCAAGCGCGAAGAGTTGCATGACATGGCGCGTCGGCTTGGTACCGCCGGATATTTTGTGATGTTACCCAATCTTTACTATCGGAGATTGCGAGAGTTCGATGTCGAGTCGTCGGGTCGCGAAGAAATGTTCGATCATATGCATTCGCTCTCCAATGCCATGGTTTGTGAAGACGTTCAGGTGTTGTTGGATTTTGCCAGGTCGGAACGTGCCGCTCGCGATGGAAAGATGGGGTGTGTTGGTTATTGTATGAGCGGCCCATTCGTTTTTGCCGCCGCATCCGCCTTCCCCGATCAAATTGCGGCCGCGGCCTCGTTCCATGGTGTGCGTCTGTTCGGTAATGCCAAAGACTCCCCACATCTGAACGCCGAAAAGATCAGGGGCGAGATGTATTTTGGCTGTGCC
>Ga0316195_10001454_pt1 | contig 10615 bp, 7 predicted proteins | sample Phised1_MG_FD_204937 | JGI IMG/M metagenome (GOLD analysis project Ga0316195, IMG submission 204937) | Coastal sediment microbial communities from Maine, United States - Phippsburg sediment 1 | ecosystem: Environmental > Aquatic > Marine > Coastal > Sediment | place: USA: Maine | collected... | reverse complement strand
ATCATGGAAGCGGATCTCGCCGCTTCATTCGAAGTCGAATACGAAACGGGCCGCGACCAGTTGTCGGCGTCGCTGCGCGGACAGATCGAGCGCGGCCGGCAGGTGAGCGCGGTCGAGTATCGCAAGGCCGTGGCGCGCATCGACGTGCTGAACGCCGGGTTCGGGCCGCTGTTCGACGAGGTCGACGCGATCATGACGCCGGCCACGCTCGGCACCGCGCCGGCCGGCCTCGGGTCCACCGGCAACCCGCTGCTGTGCACGCTCTGGACGTTGACCGGAATGCCGGCCGTCAGCGTTCCGGTGCTGCACGGCGAAAACGGCCTGCCGATCGGCGTGCAGCTCGTGGCCGCGCGCGGCGACGACGCGCGTCTGCTCAGAATTGCAGGCTGGCTCTCGAATCACGTCAACAAGGCCGGCGGTGCAGCTTGATGACCGCGACCAATCGAACGACAGGAGCAATACGATGCTGAGCAAAATCCTCTTCGGTGTGATCGGCGTGATCCTGATGGCGGCGTTTCTTCTCCCGGTCGTCTTCAAGCTCAAGGAAGTCTCGCTCGGCATCGTCATCGTCCTCGGGCTCGCCCTGATGATCACTGACATGGTGCAGTCGCTGCGCAGCAACGACTGACGACTCGGACCCGCCGCGCACGGGCCGAGCCCGTCCGGCGCCGACGACCCCTGCGGCCTCGCTCCACGGCCTTGTCCGTCACCTTCGAGTACCTCCCCGCATCGAGCGGGGCCGCGTGATGCGCGCGGCCGGCGCAGTCCGTCCTGCATGAACGCCTTTGCCCGTTCCGCGCTGCCCGTCATCAACGTCCTCGGGTACGTCGTGATGATCTTCGCGGTCACCATGCTGGTGCCGCTGGGCTTTGCCCTCGTGGGTGGCGACAAGGCACTGCGGGACTACGACCTCGCTGTGCTGATCACTGCGGGCGCGGGGCTGCTGCTCGTGCTGTTTACGCGCAGGTACCGACGCGAGCTGCAGCCGCGGGACGGCTTCCTGCTCGTGACGCTGGTGTGGACGGTGGTGCCGGCCTTTGCGACGCTGCCCCTGATGCTCCATCTGCCCGGCCTGACGTTCACGCATGCCTACTTCGAAACCATGGCGGCGCTGACCACGACGGGCGCGACGGTGCTCAGCGGGCTGGACGGGCTCCCGTTGTCGATCAACGTGTGGCGCTGCCTCATGCAGTGGATCGGCGGCATGGGCATCCTGGTGCTGGTCGTTGCGATCCTCCCGCTGCTCGGCGTCGGGGGAGCGCAGGTCTTCAAGGCCGAGACGGCCGGTCCCTTCAAGGAAACGAAGCTGACGCCCCGGATCGCCGACACGGCGAAGGCGCTGTACGCGGTCTACTTCGGTCTCTCGACGCTGTGCTTCCTGGCGTACCGCTGGGCGGGCATGAGCTGGAGCGACGCCTTCATGCACATGTGCTCGACGATGTCGCTCGGGGGCTTTTCGTCGTACGACGCGAGCTTCGGCCACTGGGACTCGCCCACGCTCGAGTACACGGCGGTGTTCTTCATGGTGCTCGCAGGGTTCAATTTCTCGATGCACTTCCTCGCGTGGCGGCGGCGCTCGCTGCTCGTCTACCTGAAGGACCCGGAAAGCAAAGGATACGTATCCACCCTCGCCGGCGCCTGTCTGCTGGTCGCGGTCTTCCTGCTCGCGCGCGATGTGTATCCCGACCTGAGCACATCCCTGCGCTTCGCGGTGTTCAACGTCGTGTCGATCGCCACGACGACGGGCTACGCGAGCACGGACTTCGGCCAGTGGCCGATCTTCGCCCCGGTGCTGATGCTCTTCCTGTGCGGATTCGCGACCTGCGCCGGCTCCACCGGCGGGGGCATCAAGATGATCCGCGGGCTGATCCTGCTGAAGCAGGCGCGGCGCGAGATGACCCGGATCGTCCATCCGCGCGCGATCAACCCGGTGGTGGTCGGCGGCCAGGTGATCGAGAACAACGTGATCTTCGCGGTCCTTGCCTTCATGCTCGTGTACGGGGCTGCGCTGGTCTGGCTGACCTTCCTGCTGATGGTGTCCGGCCTGGACGTCATCACCTCCTTCACGGCGATCGTCGCCTGCCTGAACAACACCGGCCCCGGATTGAACGGTGTCGGCCCCGCCACCACCTACGGGGCCCTGAAGGATTTCGAGATCTGGGTGTGCAGCTTCGCGATGCTGATCGGACGGCTGGAACTGTTTTCGGTGCTGGTGCTCTTCACGCCGACCTTCTGGCGCCGGTGATGCGGGCCGAGATCGCCGTGGCGCCGGCATCCGGCCAGCAGGCCCGCCTGGACGACTGGCTTGCGCGGCACGGCTCCGGCTGCCGCGCGGTGGTCGCCGAGAACGCCCTCGCGCCGCTGCAGGTGCCGGACGACGTGGCGCTGGCGCGCCTGGCCCCGGGCTGCGTCTGCTGCGTCGGTCAGGTGCCGCTGCGCGTGACGCTCGGGCGCACCGTGCGCGCCCACCGGCCCGACGACATACTCTTGCTGCTGGCGTCCGACGAGCACCTGCCGCGCGTGCGGGCGCTGCTCGCGGACGGCAGCCTGGGCGTCAGCTTTACTTTGGAGTGACGATGGAGAAGATCGAACGCGACGGAGTCGCCATTGCCTATCGCGTCGAGGGAAGCGCCGACACGAGTCGGCCGTGGCTGGTGTTCAGCCATTCGCTGGCCTGCGATCACTCGATGTGGGACCCGCAGATGGCCGCCTTCGCGGACTACCGCATCCTGCGGTTCGACACGCGCGGCCACGGCGCATCCGGGGCGCCCGCCGGCGACTACACCCTCGAACTGCTCGCCGACGACCTGAAAGCGCTGCTCGACGCGCTGTCGGTCCGGCGCTGTCACTACGTCGGGCTGTCGATGGGCGGGATGATCGGGCAGCAGTTCGCCCTGCGCTACCCGGGGCGATTCGCCTCGATGACCCTCGCGGACACCACGAGCCGCTACCCGGCCGAGGCGCGCGCCGTCTGGGACGAACGGCTCGCGCTGGTGCGGGCGCGGGGAATGGATGCGATCGTGCCGTCGACCCTCGAACGCTGGTTCACGGCCGCCTTCCGGGAGCGGGAACCGGCCATCGTCGCCCGCATCGGCCAGTTGATCCGTTCCACCCCAGTGGCGGGCTACGCCGCGTGCGCGTACGGCATCTCGCGCATCAACCTGTCGGCCCGGCTGGCCGGCATCGACTGCCCCGCCCTGGTGATGGTGGGGGACGCAGACCTGGGGACGCCGCGCCCGATGGCGGAGGAAATCGTGCAGGCGCTGCCGGGATCGCGGCTGCACGTCATCGAGCGGGCCGCCCACCTGTCGAACATCGAACAGCCGGCCGAATTCAACCGCGTGCTGCGCCAGTTCCTGACATCTGTGAGTTAGTGCACGCTTTCATCGTGAGCTATAAGGAAAGCCGATTTCCAGAACCCACTTGAATCGGCTGCGCCGGTACCGATATTGCAAGTAGGCGCTCGACGGACCCTTCCGACCAGGTCGACGCCAGCGCCGAAAGGACCATGCAATGTCAGTCACGATGATCTACAACAGCCCGCACTTCTGCGTGTTCGAGTTCGAGGGTTCCGCCGCCGGCGTCGAAAGTGCGGTCGGAGGCTACGAGATCATGGACAAGAACCTGCGCCGCGAGATCTTCCTCGGCGGGCAGGACGCCGAAGTGTTCCGGCGCAACGTCCAGCAACTGATCGAACAGGGGCCGACGTCGGACGAGGTCGACGAGTTCCTGCAGGGATTCTCGGGACTGATGAACCAGCCGGTCGTGCTCCACTGACCGGTCCTCGCGGCATGTGAACGGCGCGCTGCGGCGCGCCGTTTTCTTTGGTGCCCCCTTTTCGGCGTCGCGCTTTCTTTTGAGGAACCGTTCTAGGGACGCAGGGGCGGCCGACCGAGTGGGCGCGGGACAATTCCGCTGGAAGCGACAACAACGCGGGCTGGTGTGCCGCGGGCAAAGGGGAACCCGGTGGAAGTGGACTACATCGTCGTCGGTGGCGGATCGGCAGGTTGCGTGCTCGCGGCCCGCCTGAGCGAGGACCCGTCGGTGTCCGTGGCCGTGCTCGAGGCGGGTGGGGCCAACGACGGTGTGCTCAATCGCGTCCCGACCGGCGCGGCGGTGCACATCGTCCGCCGCAACGCGTTCAACTGGGCGTTCTCGACCGTTCCCCAGGACGGTTTCGGCGGCCGGCGCGGCTATCAACCGCGCGGCCGCGGGCTCGGCGGGTCGTCTTCCATCAATGCGATGGTCTACCTGCGCGGCCAGCGCGAGGACTACGACGACTGGGCGGCAGCCGGCGCGACGGGCTGGGGCTGGACCGACGTGCTGCCGTACTTCATGAAGTCGGAGAACAACGAGCGCGTCGGTCTCGGTGACAGCCATGGCCGCGGCGGACCCCTGAACGTCACGGACCTGCGGTCGCCGCATCCGTTCGCGGCGATGTTCATCGAGGCGGCGCAACAGGCCGGCCTGCCGCGCAACGACGACTTCGCTGGCGAAACGCAGGAGGGCGTGGGCTGGTACCAGGTCACCCAGAAGAACGGCGAGCGCTGGAGCGTGGCGCGCGCGTACCTCGATCCGGCGCGCGGGCGCGCCAACCTCTCGATCGAAACCGGTGCGTTTGCAACGGCCATCCTGTTCGATGGCCGGCGCGCGGTCGGCGTTCGGTTCGTGCAGGGCGGGCAGGTGCGCGAGCTGCGCGCGCGGCGCGAGGTGCTGCTGGCCGCGGGCGCGCTGCAGTCGCCGCAGCTGCTGATGGTGTCGGGCGTGGGGCCGGCGGTCCACCTGCGCGAACTCGGGATCACGCCGCTCGTCGACCTGCCGGTCGGCGACAACCTGCAGGACCACCCGGACATCATCATCAACCGCCGCGTCGACAACACCGATCTGCTCGGGCTGTCCGCCGTCGGCGCGTGGAAGCTGCTGCGCGAGATCGGGCGCTGGCGGCGCGAGCGGCGCGGGATGCTGACGTCCAATTTCGCGGAGGCCGGCGCGTTCGTGCGCACGCGCCCTGACCTCGCCAGGCCCGACCTGCAGCTGCATTTCGTGATCGGCATGGTCGACAACCACAACCGGACCTACCACTGGGGCCATGGCATGAGCTGCCATTCGTGCCCGCTGCGCCCGAAGAGCCGCGGCACGCTGCGCCTGGCCTCGCGCGCCACGCAGGACGCGCCGCTGATCGATCCGCGTTTCCTGTCGGACGAGGACGACCTCGACACACTGGTGCGCGGGTTCAAGCTCGTACGAGCGATCTTCGCGCAGCCGGCGTTCGCGCCGTTCGACGGCGCCAACCCGGCGCGTGAGCTGTACTTCCAGGACGTCCGCACCGACGACGAGATCCGCGCCGCGATCCGCGCGCACGCCGACACGATCTATCACCCGGTCGGCACCTGCCGCATGGGCAGCGACGAGCGGGCGGTCGTCGATCCGCAGCTGCGCGTGCGCGGCGTGGCGGGCCTGCGTGTCGTCGACGCCTCGGTGATGCCGACGCTGGTGTCGGGCAACACCAACGCCCCGGTCGTGATGATTGCCGAGCGCGCCAGCGACCTGATCCGCGGACGCACGGGCTGATCGGACGGAGCCGCGGCAAGGCGGGCGCGCGAGCTGCTCCCGTACAATCGCATGACCTACCAAAAGGCCCGCGATGAACACGCGTATCCCTGACGGGGGCAGCCCACCGACGGAACAGGACGTTCGCGCCTCCGCGCCTGCCGCCTCCAGCACCGAAGCCCGCCTGCGCGACCTGCTCGCGCGCCGCATCCTGCTTCTCGACGGCGCGATGGGCACGATGATCCAGCGCTACCGGCTCGACGAGGCCGCCTTCCGCGGGGCGCGCCTGGCCGACCACCCCGTCGACGTCAAGGGCAACAACGATCTGCTCGTGCTGACCCATCCGGAGATCGTGCGCGAGATCCACGAGGCGTATCTCGATGCCGGCGCGGACCTGGTGGAGACCAACACGTTCGGCGCGACCTCGATCGCGCAGGACGACTACCGGCTCGGCCATCTCGCCTACGAAATGAACGTCGCCGCGGCGCGGATCGCGCGCGAGGCCTGCGCGAAGTTCTCGACGCCCGACCGGCCGCGCTTCGTCGCCGGCGCGCTCGGCCCGACGCCGAAGACCGCGTCGATCTCGCCCGACGTGAACGATCCCGGGGCGCGCAACGTCACCTTCGACCAGCTGGTTGCGGCCTACGGCGAGCAGACGCGCGGGCTGCTCGACGGCGGCGCCGACCTGCTGCTGGTCGAGACGATCTTCGACACGCTGAACGCGAAGGCCGCCATCTTCGCCATCGAGGCGGAATTCGAGCGGCGCGGCGAACGCCATCCGGTGATGATCAGCGGCACGGTGACCGACGCGTCGGGCCGGATCCTGTCGGGGCAGACCGTCGAGGCGTTCTGGAACTCGGTGCGCCATGCGCGGCCGCTGTCCGTCGGCCTCAATTGCGCGCTCGGCGCGGCGCTGATGCGTCCGTACATCGAGGAGCTCGCCGCGAAGGCGGACGTGTTCGTCAGCGTCTATCCGAACGCCGGGCTGCCGAACCCGATGAGCGAGACCGGATTCGACGAAACGCCGGACGTGACCTCGGCCCTGCTGAGGGAGTTCGCCGATGCGGGCTTCGTCAACATCGCCGGCGGCTGCTGCGGCACGACCCCGGACCACATCCGGGCGATCGCGCGCGCCGTCGACGGCGTGGCGCCGCGCGCCGTGCCGGCGCTGCCGTGCCCCATGCGGCTGTCGGGGCTCGAGCCGGTCACGGTGGCCGACGATTCGCTCTTCGTCAACGTCGGCGAGCGCACCAACGTCACGGGTTCGAAGGCGTTCGCGCGTCTGATCCTGAACGAGCAGTACGAGGAGGCGGTCGGCGTCGCGCGGCAGCAGGTCGACAACGGCGCGCAGGTCATCGACGTCAACATGGACGAGGCGATGCTCGACTCGGCGGCCGCGATGACGCGCTTCCTGAACCTGATCGCCAGCGAGCCCGACATCGCGCGCGTGCCGGTGATGATCGACAGCTCCAAGTGGAGTGTGATCGAGGCCGGCCTGAAGTGCGTGCAGGGCAAGGCGATCGTCAACTCGATCTCGCTGAAGGAAGGCGAGGCCGAGTTCGTTCGGCAGGCGACGCTGTGCCTGCGCTACGGCGCGGCCGCGATCGTGATGGCCTTCGACGAGCAGGGGCAGGCCGACACCTTCGCGCGCAAGACCGAGATCTGCGCACGCGCCTACCGCCTGCTGGTCGAGCGCGTCGGTTTTCCGCCCGAGGACATCATCTTCGACCCGAACGTGTTCGCCATCGCCACCGGGATCGAGGAGCACAACAACTACGCGGTCGACTTCATCGAGGCGACGCGGTGGATCCGTCGGCACCTGCCGCATGCGAAGGTGAGCGGCGGCGTCAGCAACGTCAGCTTCAGCTTCCGCGGCAACGACCACGTGCGCGAGGCGATCCACACGGTGTTCCTGTACCACGCGATCCAGGCCGGCATGACCATGGGCATCGTCAACGCCGGCCAGCTCGGCGTGTACGAGGACATCGAGCCCGCGCTGCGCGAGCGCGTGGAGGACGTCGTCCTCAATCGCCGCCCGGACGCGGGCGAGCGCCTGGTGCAGTTCGCCGAGCAGGTGAAGGCCGGCGGCAGGAAGCGCGAAGAGGACCTCGCGTGGCGCGCCGAGCCGGTGGAGAAGCGGCTGGCCCATGCACTGGTCCACGGCATCACGAATTTCATCGTCGAGGACACCGAGGAGTGCCGCGCTGCCGTCGCGGCCCGCGGCGGCCGCCCGATCGAGGTGATCGAGGGCCCGCTGATGGACGGCATGAACGTCGTCGGCGATCTGTTCGGCGCCGGCAAGATGTTCCTGCCGCAGGTGGTCAAGAGCGCGCGCGTGATGAAGCAGGCGGTCGCCCACCTGATTCCCTACATCGAGGCCGAGAAGGCCGCCCACGTCGCGGCCGGCGGCGAGGCGCGCGCCAAGGGCAAGGTGGTGATCGCGACGGTCAAGGGCGACGTGCACGACATCGGCAAGAACATCGTGTCGGTCGTGCTCCAGTGCAACAACTTCGAGGTCGTCAACATGGGCGTGATGGTCCCTGCGGAGAAGATCCTGCAGGCCGCCCGCGACGAGAAGGCCGACATGATCGGGCTGTCGGGCCTGATCACGCCGTCGCTGGAGGAAATGGCGCACGTGGCGCGCGAGATGCAGCGGCTCGGGTTCAGCATCCCGCTGCTGATCGGCGGCGCCACCACCAGCCGCGTGCACACTGCCGTGAAGATCGCGCCGCACTACTCGCGCGGCCCGGTCGTGTACGTGTCGGACGCCAGCCGCTCGGTCGGCGTGTGCCAGAACCTGGTGTCCGACGACGCGGCGGCGCGCTTCATCGCCGAGCTGACAGCGGAGTACGAGCGCGTGCGGGAGCAGCACGCGGCGAAGAAGGGTCCGGAGCTGATCCCGCTGGCCGCCGCGCGCGCGAACGCGACCCGGATCGACTGGACCGGCTACCTGCCGCCGAAGCCGAAGTTCATCGGCCGGCGCCTGTTCCGCAACTTCGACCTCGCGATGATCGCGAAGTACATCGACTGGGGCCCGTTCTTCCAGACGTGGGACCTGCACGGCCCGTTCCCGGCGATCCTCGCCGACGAGGTGGTCGGCGAGCACGCGCGGCAGGTCTTCGCCGAGGGCGAGAAGATGCTGGAGCGCGCGGTGCGCGAACGCTGGCTGACCGCGAACGGCGCCGTCGCCTTCCACCCGGCCAACGCGGTCGGCGACGACATCGAGCTCTACACGGACGACACGCGGAGCGAGGTGCTGTTCACGTGGCACGGGCTGCGGCAGCAGACGAAGAAGCCCGTCATCGGCGGCGTGCCGAATCCGAACCAGTGCCTGTCCGACTTCATCGCGCCGAAGGACTCGGGCATCGCCGACTACATCGGCCTGTTCGCGGTGACCACGGGCATCGGCGTCGAGGAGCGCGCGGCGCAGTTCGTCGCCCAGCACGACGACTACGCGGCGATCATGCTGAAGGCGATCGGCGACCGGCTGGCCGAGGCATTTGCCGAGCTGATGCACGAGCGTGTGCGCAAGGATCTCTGGGGATACGCGCCCGCCGAGTCGCTGACCGGCGAGGCGCTGATCAAGGAGGCCTACCGCGGCATCCGGCCGGCGCCGGGCTATCCGGCCTGTCCAGAGCACGCCGTGAAGCGCGCGATGTTCGCGGCGCTGCACGCCGACGAGGTCGGCATGACGCTGACCGAGAACTACGCGATGTCGCCGGCGTCGAGCGTTTCCGGCTTCTACTTCTCGCACCCGCAGGCAAAGTACTTCAACGTCGGCCGCATCGGCCGCGACCAGCTGGAAGACCTGGCGCGGCGCAAGCACGAGGAATTGGGCGAGCTGGAGCGTTGGCTGGCCGCCAGCCTGGGCTGAGCGCGGACGTCGGCGCCGGGCGTCCAAGGCATCTTCAAGGCGCCGCGGGGCGGCGCCGTGTCCGGTGCCGCCCCGCGGGAACTTATGCATTGCCCGGCCGCGACCGCCGGCGCCCTCACTACATGCCAGGCTGTCCCATTTGCGCTGGACCGATCCGGTACGGCCGCATCATCTCGTTGTCCTCGTGCTCGACGATGTGGCAGTGCCAGACGAACTGGCCCGGCGTGTTGAACTGCGCCCTGACGCGGGTGACCTCGCCCGGGTAGCAGATGACCGTGTCCTTCACGCCGGTCTCCCATGCTTCGGGCGGTCGCGCCGTGCCGGGGTTCGGCATGAGGCCACCGGTATTCGGATCGAGGGTCAGTGCTTCGCGATCCACCACCTCGAACGCGACCTCGTGGATGTGCATCGGATGCGCATCCCCGGTCGTGTTGTAGATCTCCCAGACCTCGACGGCGCCGACGGCGGGATTCTCCGTGACCGGCTCCATCCACATCATCTCAACCGGCTGGCCAGCGGGAACCGTGGCGCCGGTCCTGTCCAAGGTCGTTCCGTCGCTGATCGTCCCTAGCAGCGCCTCGACAGGTCCCTCAACCAGGTTGGGGGGGGAGGCAGCGTCGAAGCCCATGCCCATCTTCTCGATGAGCGCGAGTCGACGCGTGACGGTCGCCGGCGGCAGCGGCACGATCGCGGGCAGCACGAGAGACTGCGGCGGCGTGGTCGGATCGGCCGCCAGCGCAGGCACCACGTTGAACTGCATGACCAGTCCCGTGCTCGCCGAATCGGAAGGGGTGAAGTCCATGCCCGGCACGCCGCCCCCGAACGGCTCGTCCGGGCCGACGTTGCCGAGGACATAGTTGCCTACGGCCACGTTGGTGAAGTCGACAATCACGTCGGCGCGCTCGGCCAGCCCCATCAGCAGCGTGTTGCCGGCCGCGGTGACGTCGACGGGCGCCGCCAGGAAGCCGCCCTCGTTGCCGATCTGCCACACCTGCACGCCGGGAATCAGGTTGAAGTCGAGGATCAGGAAGCGCGACTGGCAGCCGTTCAGGAAGCGGAAGCGGTAGCGGCGCTGCTCGACCGTCTGGAACGGCCACGTGTTGCCGTTGACCATCATCGTGTTGCCGAAGAACTCGGGGTTCCAGATCGGCGAAAAGAGGCCGACTGTCATCCCTTCGACATTAGTCGACC
>Ga0316195_10001453_pt1 | contig 10617 bp, 7 predicted proteins | sample Phised1_MG_FD_204937 | JGI IMG/M metagenome (GOLD analysis project Ga0316195, IMG submission 204937) | Coastal sediment microbial communities from Maine, United States - Phippsburg sediment 1 | ecosystem: Environmental > Aquatic > Marine > Coastal > Sediment | place: USA: Maine | collected... | reverse complement strand
GATACGGCTGGGTTTTTACCTTGTCAGATGAGTTAGCTCCCTAAACCCGCAAGTATTGTCTCCGTTCTTTTGACGCTGCAGGCGGGTTTCTCCAGGGCGGGTTGGATTTCGCCGAGACGGGTGGGTTATTACCCGGTCAGATTCACTGCTGTCGCTCATCAAAACGATGCTTATCGACCATCTTGCGGAAATCCCCATCCCTGTTCAGATAAGTATGTATAAAAACACAGTATAAAACTGTATGGAAAGACAGCATTTTTAAAGAAAATACCTAAAGAAATAGACCTGAGTCTGATTTAGGAACTAAAATTGGCAAATTCCAGAATTTTCCGTTACTTAGTGCTTGCACTGCGGGGGTCATGGGTTACACTTCTGACCTTTTAGAATGCGTCTTAATGGGCAAATAATCACCTATGAGCAGTTCACTAAAAGACCGCTACGATTCCACGCCGCTGTTTGGTGGCAACGCACCCTTCGTGGAGCATTGCTACGAGGAGTACCTGCGTGATCCAAATAGCGTAAGCGAAGCCTGGCGAAATTATTTCAACAAAGTCGCTGGTGATTCCCGGACAGAGGTTCGTCGGGGCCCAATAGAGAAGCGTCTTGCGACCCAGGCAGCGGAGCGCCGCCCGGGCCAGGGACTGGTCTCCGCCGCTGATGCAAAGCAGGCTGCCGTCGCACGACTGATCCAGGTGTACCGCCAGCGTGGTCACCAGATCGCCGATCTGGATCCGCTTGGTCTTTGGCAACGCCCCATGCCCTCCGTGCTCAAGCTGGAGTATTTCGGTCTGGGTGAGTCGGACATGAACACCGAGTTCCATACCGGTGGTTTCGGCGGAACTGCCCGGATGCCCTTTCGGGAATTGCTTGAACTGCTGAAGAAAACCTATTCATCGAAGATTGGTGCGGACTTCGCACACGTGTCCCGCGCCCGTGAACGTCACTGGTTGCAGGATCGTTTCGAGTCACCGGTGCCCCATTATCGGCTTACCCGTGAAGAGAAGTTGGCCTTGCTGGTTTCACTGACCGGGGCCGAGGGAATCGAGCGCTACCTGCACACCCGCTACGTTGGGCAAAAGCGTTTCTCGCTGGAAGGCGGCGAAGCCATGATTCCCATGATCAATGACCTGATCCAGCAGGGTGGTCGCCAGGGCTTGGAAGAAGTGGTTATCGGTATGGCCCACCGTGGTCGTATCAACGTACTGGTGAACGTTGTGGGCAAGGCCCCGGATGACCTGTTCTCGGAATTTGAAGGCAAGTGGGATCCCAGTGTTCACCGCGGTTCCGGCGATGTGAAATACCACATGGGTTTCTCTACTGACATAAAGACCGACGGCGGCAATGTACATGTCGCCCTGGCCTTCAATCCTTCCCACCTTGAAATCGTGAATCCGGTAGTAGAGGGTTCTGTCCGGGCCCGCCTCGAGCGTCGTGGCGACCAGGTGGGCGACAGCGTATTGCCGGTACTGGTGCACGGTGATGCCGCATTTGCCGGTCAAGGCGTGATCATGGAGACATTTCAACTGTCCCAGGCACGTGGATTCAAGACGGGCGGTACGGTTCATATCATCGTGAATAACCAGATTGGTTTCACCATGAGCAACCCTGAAGACGCGAGGTCAACTCCGTACAGCTCAGACGTTGCCAAGATGATTGAGGCCCCGATCTTCCACGTGAATGCGGATGATCCCGAGGCCGTTTTGTTTGTTACCCGCCTTGCCCTGGATTACCGCAGCACCTATCACAAGGACGTGGTGATCGATCTTATTTGCTATCGGCGCCACGGTCACAATGAGGCTGATGAGCCCGCCGCAACCCAGCCGGTAATGTACAAGGCTATTCGCAAGCACAAGACCACCCGGGAGTTGTATGCCGAGCGCCTGGTCGCCGAGCAAGTGCTCAGTGAGCAAGATGCGGTTAACCTGGTTGAGCAGTACCGTGATCGACTTGATACCGGCGGATCCGTGTCTGAGGTTGCCCTTGGCATGATTGGTAACGAGTTTACGGTGGACTGGTCTGAATACGATGGCGATCTGTGGGACGAGGTGGATTCCAGTATTCCTCTTAAACGCCTGCAGCGTCTTTCCAAGCCCCTGATTACTATTCCGAAGGGTTTCAAGTTACATCCTCGCGTACAGCGTATTGTTGGGGACCGGGCGAAGATGGCCAGTGGCGAGTTGCCCATGGACTGGGGTTTTGCCGAGTCCCTTGCCTATGCCTCTTTGCTTGAGGATGGTTACGGAATTCGCATTACCGGCCAGGACAGTGGCCGAGGCACTTTCTTCCATCGGCATGCCGTGTGGCACAACCAGGCTGACAACTCCACCTACTGTCCGCTGCAGCACATCAGTGAAGACCAGCCCGGTTTCTCGGTGCACGACTCGCTGTTATCCGAAGAGGCGGTGCTGGGTTTCGAGTACGGCTACAGTACAACCGACCCTAATCAGTTGGTTATCTGGGAAGGCCAGTTTGGCGATTTCGTCAACGGCGCCCAGGTTCTGATCGACCAGTTCATCAGCTCGGGTGAGGCCAAGTGGGGTCGACTGTCCGGGCTGACCTTGTTCCTGCCCCACGGCTACGAAGGTCAGGGTCCGGAGCATTCATCGGCCAGGCTGGAACGTTTTCTGCAGTTGTGTGCCGAGCACAATATGCAGGTCTGCGTACCGTCAAACCCTGCCCAGATGTTCCACATGCTCAGAAGGCAGATGTTGCGTCGGGTTCGCAAGCCCCTGATCGTTATGACACCAAAGAGTTTGCTGCGTCATCGGATGAGTGTTTCCACTCAGACAGACCTGATCAGTGGCGGTTTCCAGAACATCATCCCCGAGGTGGATAGTCTGCGTGCCGCAAAGGTTCAGCGAGTAGTCTTCTGCAGCGGCAAGGTCTACTACGATCTGCTGGAAGCTCGCCAGACCCACCGCGTGGAGAATGTGGCAATTATTCGAATTGAACAACTTTATCCTTTCCCGGCTGAGGAATATGCCGAGATCATCGAGCATTACCGTATGGCAAAGGACATCGTGTGGTGTCAGGAAGAGCCCCAAAACCAGGGCGCCTGGTATCAGATTCGACATCGCCTTCAAGAGCCGTTGAAGTCGCGGCACAAGCTGTTCTACGCAGGCCGTGCAGGCGCTGCCGCACCGGCGTCGGGCATTTACGCCATGCACGTTCAACAACAACAGGCGCTGGTCGAAGCAGCACTTGATATCGAACCGGCCGTTGTTTCGGTCGAAGAAAAATCACCCAAGCACTCTGGCAGGAAAAAACCATGAGCATCGAAGTAAAGGTCCCTCAGTTACCGGAATCGGTCGCAGACGCCACCCTTGTAACCTGGCACAAAAAACCCGGTGACGCCGTGTCCCGCGATGAGAATCTGGTGGATCTGGAAACCGACAAGGTCGTGCTGGAAGTTCCTGCGCCGGTCTCGGGCGTTCTGGAAAAGATCCTTATCGAAGACGGAGTGACAGTCACCAGTGGTCAGTTGCTGGCGATCATCGCCGAGGGCGCAAAAGCAGCGGCAGCGCCGGCGGCAGAGGCCGCTCCGGCGAAGCTTGAGGAGGCTGCCCCGGCGGCAGTTGCCGCAACCGCACCTGCGGTCACCGCCACCCAGGAAAGTTCGGGCAAGTTGAGCCCCTCGGTCCGTAGGCTGATCGATGAGCACAATCTCGAATCGGTCACCATCAAGGCAAGTGGCCCTGACGGCAGGTTGACCAAGGGCGACGTGCTTGCTCACCTGGAGAGCACCGGGGCCACTGATGACGGTGGCGACATTGAGGAACTGACAGGCGGTCTTGCCGATTCCCGTTCTGAGAAGCGCGTACCCATGACGCGCATGCGTGCCAGGATTGCCGAGCGCCTGGTTGAGGCTCAGCTGACTGCTGCAATGCTTACCACCTTCAACGAGGTGGACCTGACCGAAGTCATGGCTTTGCGTGCCAGGTATAAGGAAGCCTTTGAAAAGCGCCACGGCGTACGCCTGGGCTTCATGTCATTTTTCGTGAAGGCCTGCACCGAGGCACTGCGCAAGTTCCCGGTCGTGAACGCCTACGTGGAAAACAACGAGATCGTGTATCACAACTACTACGATATCGGTGTGGCCGTTTCCACCGAGCGTGGACTGGTCGTGCCGGTACTTCGCGATGCCGATCAGATGGGCTTTGCAGAGATTGAGAAAAACATCGGCGTGATGGCCGGGCGTGCCCGTGACGGCAAGTTGTCCATTGAGGATCTCACCGGCGGCACATTCTCACTGACCAACGGTGGTGTGTTCGGTTCATTGATGTCTACGCCGATTCTGAATCCTCCCCAGAGTGCGATTCTTGGAATGCACAAGATCCAGGAACGCCCGATGGTTGTGGATGGAGAGATCAAAATCCGGCCGATGATGTACCTGGCCATGACCTACGATCACCGGATCATTGATGGTCGAGAGTCCGTCCAGTTCCTGGTGGCGGTCAAGGAAGCCCTGGAAGATCCCTCGCGCCTGTTGCTGGAACTGTAAGCACACACTGACACACAACGCAGGCCGGGTGGGCGACAAGCTGACCCTGCCGCAACGTTAAACAATCAAGGAATTATCATGGCAGATACATATGACGTAATCGTGATCGGTGGCGGTCCCGGTGGATACGTGGCAGCAATTCGCGCGGCCCAGAACGGTCTGAAAAGCGCCTGCATTGACAACTGGGTGAATCGTGACGGTTCACGCAGCTTCGGTGGAACCTGCCTGAATGCCGGGTGCATTCCCTCCAAGGCCCTGCTGGAATCCAGCGAACTGTATCACCGGGCCCAGGTAGAGTTTTCCACCCATGGTATCGGTGTCGGCAAGCTGAGCCTGGACCTGGATACCATGCAGAAGCGCAAGGCCGGAATCGTTGGCCAGCTTACCGGTGGTATCGGGGCGCTGTTCAAGGCGAACAAGGTTACCGGTCTGCAGGGTCACGGCAGGTTGCTTGCGGGTCACAAAGTTGAATACACCGATGTTGAAGGCAAGGTGAGCATTCTCGAGGCCGCCAACGTGATTATCGCGACTGGCTCCACTCCGATTGAATTGTCGCAAGTTCCTTTTGACGGCGACAAGGTTGTCGACTCCTGGGGCGCCCTGGACTTCACCGCAGTACCCAAGCGCCTGGGCGTAATTGGTGGCGGCGTTATTGGTCTGGAACTTGGCAGTGTGTGGAAGCGCCTTGGTGCCGAGGTAACCGTTCTTGAAGCAATGGATGATTTCCTGTTCATGGTCGATCGTGCCGTTGCCAAGGATGCCCAGCGTCAGTTCAAGCGCCAGGGTATGACCGTGTTGACCGGTGCCAAGGTGACCGGTGCCAAGGTCCTGAAGAAGGGCGTAACCCTGAGCTACGACGATGCCAAGGGCAGTCAGAGTATTGAAGTGGACAAGGTCGTGGTGGCCGTAGGCCGTCGCCCCAACACCGAGAACCTGCTGGGCGAGGACACTGGTGTTGAACTGGATGAGCGTGGACGAGTAGTGGTTGACGAGCACTGCCGCACCGGTGCCGCCGGGGTATGGGCGGTGGGCGATGTGGTGCGCGGCCCCATGCTGGCTCACAAGGCTTCCGAGGAAGGTGTGGTGGTTGCCGACCTGATCGCTGGAAAGGTTGCCGAAATGAATTACGGCGTGATTCCTTCGGTCATCTACACCGCTCCGGAGATTGCCTGGGTAGGTATGACCGAAGAGCAGGTCAAGCAAAGCGGTCGTGCCTACAAGGTTGGCAGCTTCTCCTTTGCTGCAAATGGACGGGCCAAGGCCATGGAAGCCGCGGCGGGTCTGGTGAAGGTTATCGCCGCCGAAGACACCGACGAGCTGTTGGGCGTGCATATTGTTGGCCCCATGGCCGGTGAGTTGATTGGCGAAGCGGTTGTGGCCATGGAATTCCAGGGAAGTGCTGAAGACCTGCAGTTGACCATCCACGCTCACCCGAGCCTGTCTGAAGCGGTTCACGAGGCTGCACTGGCGGTGGACAATCGGGCGATTCACGCGATCAACCGATAGTTCTGAGGGCAGATGAATCAAGCTCGGTGGTCCCCAGTGGATCACCGGGTTTTTTATGGGGCTCAGGGCTAGTGCTTGGTCCGGGTGACGTTGATCACATTGGGCAGGGTGCTCAGGCGGTTCAGAATGCGGCTGAGTTGATCCAGTCCCTTGACCTCGACCATCAGGTCCATGACCGCGCTGTTGTCGCCCCGGCTGGTGCGAACCTCCAGCGCGTTGATGCTGATGTTCTCGTCGCCAAGAAGGTTGGCTACATCTCGTGTCAGGCCTGATCTGTCATGGGCCTCCAGCCGAATTTTCACCGGATAGAACTCACTTTCCCCCGTTTCCCACTTCACTTCCAGGATGCGTTCCGGGCTCTTGGAGGCAAGTCGTATCAGGTTTGTGCAGTTACTACGGTGGATGCTCACCCCCCGGCCCTGTGTCAGGTATCCGGATATCGGTTCCGGCGGCATCGGTCCGCAGCAGCGCGCAGGGTTGGAGAGCAGGTCGCCCAGTCCGGCGATGACGAAGCGGTTGCCCACCTGGGTATTACGCTTGCGCTTGATACTGACCGTTGGTTCATCGTTAACGATGCCTTCATGCTGCTGCACGGCATCGCTCACGGCCGTCATGGAAACATCCCCTGAGCCAATCTTGCCGTAGAGTTCCTCTATGGTCCCGACCTTCAGCATTTTGACCAGCTGGGGCAGCGAGAAGCTCTTGACGCCCAGCCGCCCAAGTTCCTTTTCAAGCATGGTCTTGCCCTGGCGACGGTTCTGTTCCTGGTCCTGGCGGCGGAACCAGTTTCGCACCTTGGCCCGAGTCCTGGGGGAGGCAATGTACCCGAACTGGGGTACCAGCCAGTCGCGACTTGGGCTGCTGTTCTTTGCGGTTACAATCTCCACCTGTTCGCCGGTTACCAGCTTGTAGGTCAGAGATACCATCCGGCCGTTTACCTTGGCGCCCCGGCAGTGATGGCCAACCTCACTATGCACATGGTAAGCAAAATCCAGGGGTGTGGCGCCGGTCGGCAGATCGACGATTTCACCCTTGGGGCTGATTACATAGACCCGGTCCTCGTTGATCTCCGACTTCACCCGGTCGATCAGGTCGCTGGCGGACTCGTCCTTGTCCTCGGGTTCGAGAATCTGGCGCAACCACTGGATCTTCTGGTCGAAGGCGGCGTCGTGGCCACGACCTTCCTTGTAGCGCCAATGTGCCGCCACACCCAGTTCAGCGCGGTTATGCATATCGTGGGTACGAATCTGTACCTCGACCACCCGACCGCCCGGGCCGATTACCGCCGTGTGCAGTGATCGGTAGCCGTTTTCTTTTGGGGTGGCGATGTAGTCATCGAATTCCCCCCGGATGTATTGCCAGCGGCTGTGCACGACGCCCAGGGCTGCATAACAGTCGGCCACGTTATCCACCAGGATACGTACCGCGCGCACATCGAAGAGTTCGTCGAACTCGAGGTGCTTTTTCTGCATTTTTCGCCAGATGCTGTACAGATGCTTGGCGCGGCCGGCAACCTCGCCGGTGATGCCTTCCTCGGCCAGTGCCTCGCGGAGGATGTTTTGGAATTTCTCCAGGTAATCGATTCGTTCGGCACGACTTTGCTGCAAGGCCTTGGCCAGTCGTTGGTAGACTTCGGGTTGCAGAAATCGGAAGGCCAGGTCCTCCAGTTGCCACTTGATCTGCCAGACACCCAGGCGGTTGGCCAGGGGGGCGAAAATCTCGCGGGTTTCCAGGGCTGCCTTTCTTGGATCCTCTGACGGGGATTTGCGCAAGGCCTGGAGGCGCACCAGTTGATCGGCGAGCCGTACCAGCACCAACCTGATGTCACTGGCAATGGCGACCAGCATCTGCCGCAAGGCCTCGGCCTGGCGTGGCGGTAGTTGTTTGTCGGGTTGCCACTCGTCGGGAAGCCCGAAGTCCGAGAGTTTCTGCACGCCCGCCACCAGGTTGACGGTTTCGCCGTCAAACCCCTCCCGCAGCGCTTCCTTTTCCAGCAGGCCGGCCTGCCCAAGGAAAAAGAGCAGGGAACCGGTTCTAAGCTGCTTGTCGCACTTGAGTTGCTCCAGGATCCGGTCCACGGCCTGGGCGTGGGCGATGCTGGCCACCTGGTCAGGGGTGATCTGGCCTGCCAAATGCTCCCGAATCATGCCCGTTACCCGTTCCAGCTGGGCATCAGATTCCGGCGATGGGTTGGGGATATTTAAATCAGGCATTGGCAATTGTGGGATGGCTGTACAATATCGCTTATCATACGTCTAAATCAAAGGCGACTGCGTCGTCTCACCGTATTTCCATTAGGAGTTATAGACATGTCGAGAGCTTTGTTGCTCGCCGGACTGATGTTAACAGTCTCATCGAGCGTTTTCGCCAATTCGCTGGATCTAAGCCTTAACGATAATACCGTCCGGGTGGGTGGTGCTTTTGCTCCGGCTGAGAATCTTCAGATTCATGCCTCCTGGCTTCACAACCAGGATCGCGGTGATGTGGCCGCGGTTGGTCTGTTCCAGGTGGGATTGGCCAGTTCCGGCAACCAACCTGTTGAAGCTGGCCTGGGCGCCAAGGCGGTCTTTACCGATGGCGTGAGAAATCTTGGCGGAGGCAAGGGTTCCTCGGTGGCCCTGGGTGGCTTTGGTCGCTGGGTAATTCCCGGTGCGGACCGCTTCGCGGTTGGCGGTGAGTTGTACCTCGCCCCGGGCGTGTTGTCCTTCTCTGGCCAGGATGGCTACCGGGAGGCTGCTGTTTACGTCAGCTATGACGTGCTCAAGACCACCTATGTGTACCTGGGCTATCGCTATCTGAAAGCAAATTACGATGACCGTCCGAACCTGGTGTTTGATGACCAGTTTCATATCGGTTTCAGAATGAACTTTTAATTTCAGGAAAGAATTGGGTAATTAAATGGCAGGTCATAGCAAGTGGGCGAATATCCAGCATCGCAAGGGCGCCCAGGACAAGAAGCGTGGAAAGCTGTTCACCAAGCTGATTCGAGAAATCACAACGGCAGCCCGGGTAGGCGGCCCGGAGCTTGAGTCCAATCCGCGCTTGCGCCTGGCAGTGGATAAGGCCAAGGCTCAGAGCATGCCCAAGGACAATATCGAGCGCGCCATAAAGCGGGCCGCCGGTTTGGACGGGGATAATTACGACGAAATTCGCTACGAGGGCTACGGTCCAGGCGGAGTGGCGGTGATGGTCGAGTGCATGACCGATAACCGCAATCGGACTGTTGCTGAAGTGCGCCACGCGTTTTCCAAGTACGGCGGAAATCTGGGGGCCGACGGTTCGGTAGGCTACCTGTTCAAACTGGTGGGTCAGATCAGCTTTCCAGCGGGGCATAGCGAAGATGCATTGATGGAAGCAGCCCTGGAAGCGGGAGCCGAAGACGTGGTGGCCTACCCGGACGGCAGTATTGATGTATTGACCGACCCGATTGAATTCGAGCAGGTTCGTGACGCCCTGGCAGCCGCAGGCTTTGAAACCGAAGAGGCCGAGGTGACCCAGAGGGCATCGACGTCCACTGAGCTCAATGAGCAGCAGGCCGGCAGCATGATGAAGATGCTTGAGGTACTTGAAGACCTGGATGACGTGCAGAGTGTGTATTCCAATGCGGAAATTCCTGACGAGATCCTGGCGCTCCTGGGCTAGGAGCGGACTGACACGGACAAGGCGAGCGCTATCACTATAAACACCGCAACCAAGGTTCGAATACTGGGTATTGATCCGGGTTCCCGGATTACCGGTTACGGCGTGATAGAGACGTCTGCGCAGGGCATCAGCTATGTTGATAGCGGTTGCATTCGAACCACCGGGGATGATTTTGCTCAGAGGTTGCGGGAAATTTTTATAGGTATGACCGAGGTTCTTGCGCAGCAGGCCCCCGAAGAGATTTCCATCGAAAGGGTGTTTCTCAGCAAGAATGCTGACAGCGCCCTGAAACTGGGACAGGCACGGGGCGCCGCGCTATGTGCAACCTTCGACAAGGAACTGCCGGTTCATGAATATGCCGCCCGCCAGGTAAAGCTGGCTGTGGTGGGCGCCGGCGGTGCAGACAAAACCCAGGTCCAGCATATGGTCAAGGCATTGCTGGGGCTGAAAGGCGCGTTGCAGGCTGATGCGGCCGATGCCCTGGCCATCGCTATTTGTCATGCCAACCACCGCAGCCTTAAATATCAATTGGCGAAAATATCCTCTAGGAGAAGGCGTTGATCGGACACCTGAAAGGCATACTCACTGCCAAGCATCCGCCCGGACTTGTAATAGAGGTGCAGGGCGTTGGTTACGAGGTGGAAGCTCCCATGTCCACGTTTTATGACTTGCCTGCCGTGGGCGATCCGCTGATGCTGCTGACTCACCTGGTGGTTCGTGAGGATGCTCACGTATTGTACGGTTTTGGCACAGAGGCTGAGCGCAGCCTGTTTCGCGGCTTGCTGAAAGTCTCTGGCGTCGGGGCGAAGATGGCGCTGGCTATTCTATCCGGCATCAGCGTGGAAGGATTTGTACTGTGTGTTCAGCAGCAGGATCACGCCTCGCTGGTAAAAGTGCCGGGGATCGGCAAGAAGACCGCAGAGCGTTTGGTCATCGAGATGCGCGACCGCATCGACGGAGCGGTCGGT
>Ga0316195_10001452_pt1 | contig 10618 bp, 5 predicted proteins | sample Phised1_MG_FD_204937 | JGI IMG/M metagenome (GOLD analysis project Ga0316195, IMG submission 204937) | Coastal sediment microbial communities from Maine, United States - Phippsburg sediment 1 | ecosystem: Environmental > Aquatic > Marine > Coastal > Sediment | place: USA: Maine | collected... | reverse complement strand
AACTTTTTGAACAAATTGGGAAGCAAGGTTTTGTGAAAGTAAGAGTGGATGGTGAAATAATGGACATCACCAAAGGAATGAAGGTGGACAGATATAAATCCCATGATATTGAAATCGTAATTGACCGCCTGAAGATTGACGGCAGTGAAAATCAGGATAAAAGGCTTTCAGAATCTATAAATACCGCCATGTATAGCGGTGATAATGTCTTAATGGTTCTTGAAGAAGGGGAAGCGATCCCCAGATATTTCAGCAGGGATTTAATGTGTCCCAGTACCGGTATTTCATATCCGACACCTGAACCCAATACATTTTCATTTAATTCTCCCAAAGGCATGTGCAATAATTGCAACGGCCTGGGTCATGTATACGAAGTAAACGAAAATAAAATTTTCCCCAATAAAAAACTATCTATTCAAGCAGGGGGTATTGCACCGCTGGGTGAATACAAAAAGTCCTGGGCATTTAAGCAATTGGAAACTATTTCCAAAAAGTATGAATTTGAACTAACTGATTCCATATCCGTAATTCCGGATGAAGCACTTAATACCATCTTATATGGAGGGTCAGAGCAGTTTGAAGTTGATTCTAAAACCCTTGGCGTAAAAAGGCAATACCATATAGACTATGAGGGAATTGCAAATTTTATAAAGAACCAGTACCACCAGGCAGATTCTACTTCTATAAAGCGATGGGCCAGAGATTTTATGGATAAAAGAAACTGCCCCAGCTGCAATGGCTCCAGGTTAAAAATAGAATCCCTTTATTATAAAATAGAGGATAAAAATATTGCTGAACTCTGTCAACTGGACATTTCTGATCTTGCCCGCTTTTTTGATTACCTAGATTCCAAGTTAGAAGGAAATCAAAGAAAGATTGCCGAAGAGATCATTAAAGAGATAAAATCACGCATAAAGTTTTTGTTGGATGTAGGACTTGATTATTTATCGCTGAATCGCAGTTCAAAGTCACTTTCAGGGGGTGAGGCCCAGCGGATAAGACTTGCAACACAAATCGGATCCCAGTTGGTAGGAGTTTTATATATACTGGATGAACCCAGTATTGGCTTACATCAGCGCGACAACAACCGGCTGATCAAATCCTTGGAGTCATTACGGGATATAGGTAATTCTGTAATTGTGGTGGAACATGACAGAGATATGATCGAAAGTGCTGATCACGTAATTGACATAGGTCCCAAAGCAGGGAAACATGGGGGTGAAATTATCTCAGAGGGAACACCCGCCGAACTTATACAGCAACACACAATGACCGCCCAATATATTACCGGGGAAAAAGAAATTGCGGTTCCTGCTTCAAGAAGAAAGGGAAATGGAAAAAGTATTAATCTAGCTGGATGTACCGGCAATAATTTGAAGAATGTCTCCGTAGAATTTCCCTTGGGAAAAATGATAGCCGTGACCGGCGTTTCAGGCAGCGGTAAATCGACACTAATTAACGAAACACTTTATCCAATAATGAACGCCCATTATTTTAATGGAGTGAAAAAACCAATGCCATATACCAATATTAAAGGGCTTGAACACATTGATAAAGTAATAGACATCAACCAATCTCCAATAGGGAGAACGCCCAGGTCAAATCCGGCGACCTATACAGGTGTTTTTGGAGAAATTCGTTCCCTGTTTGCTAAAACACCAGAAGCCGCAATACGAGGTTATAAACCGGGACGATTTAGTTTTAATGTAAAAGGTGGTAGATGTGAAACTTGTCAGGGAGGTGGATTACGTGTAATAGAAATGAACTTTCTTCCTGACGTATATGTGGAATGTGAAACCTGCAATGGAAAACGATTTAACAGGGAGACGCTTGAAATTAGATATAAAGGACAATCCATTGCGGATATCCTTGAGATGACCATTGAAGAAGCAGTTACCTTTTTCGACCAGATACCCAAAATCTACAGAAAGTTAAAGACCATTGAGGATGTTGGACTTGGCTATATCTCATTAGGACAGCAATCAACTACCTTATCAGGCGGGGAAGCCCAGCGGGTAAAACTTGCAACTGAATTGTCCAAAAGAGATACCGGTAACACTTTTTATATTCTGGATGAACCCACAACCGGACTTCATTTTGAGGATATAAGGGTACTTATGGAAGTTTTAAATAAATTAGTGGATAAAGGAAACACTGTTTTGGTTATTGAACATAATATGGATGTCATAAAAATGGCAGATTATATAATAGATATAGGTTATGAGGGAGGCCGTGGCGGTGGCATGATAGTTGCATCCGGATCCCCTGAAAAAGTGGCTAAAGACGACAAAAGTTATACAGCATTTTATCTTAACAAGGAATTTAGTTTAAAGAATCGGAAACTGGAAGTTCGCAGTTAAGTGACAATTCACATGCAATTTACCAATAAGTGACCAAAAAAAAAGGTATGAGGAGAGAGAAGCACCCTAAAGGATGGAATGAAATTAAGATCAATGATTCCTGGGCCATTTTTAAAATAATGGGCGAGTTTGTAAACGGTTTTGAAAAAATGAGTGCCATAGGCCCTTGTGTTACCATTTTTGGTTCAGCCCGAACCAAGCAAGATGCCAACTATTACCAACTTACCGTTAATATTGCCAAAAAAGTATCCGAAGCCGGTTATGGCATTATCACAGGGGGTGGTCCGGGCATAATGGAGGCCGGTAATAAAGGAGCGCATTTGGCCGGTGGAACCTCTGTAGGACTCAACATTGATCTTCCTTTTGAACAACATGACAATCCATATATTGACGACGATAAGAGCCTGGATTTTGCCTATTTCTTCGTCCGCAAGGTAATGTTTGTAAAATACTCACAGGCTTTTGTGGTTTTGCCTGGTGGTTTTGGTACGCTGGATGAACTCTTCGAAGCCATTACGCTAATTCAAACCAATAAAATTGGAAAATTTCCAATAATTCTTGTCGGAATATCGTTTTGGAAAGGATTACTGGACTGGATTAAAACCACCATGCTTGAAGCAGGAAATATTAGTCCTACTGACCTCGATTTAATACGCATAGTAGACACAGAGGAAGAGGTTGTGGAAATAATTGATGCTTTCTACAAAGGCCATACCCTTAGTCCAAATTTTTAATTCAAATATGTTTCTAAAGCGTATTCCCAATTTTCTAAAAATAGCTTCTGCTCTATATTTCATATGTGGCATTAGTGGAGTCAATGCGCAACACAACAATACCCTCAAAGCCTCTGTAGAGCCCGAAACCCAAGAAATAAATATTCAACAGGAATTTGAATATATCAATGATTCTCAGGATACTCTTAACGTATTGTATTTTAATGATTGGGCAAATGCCTATTCCGACAAGAATACAGCCCTTGCAAAGCGATTTGCGGATGAGTTTAAAAAAAGTCTCCATTTGGCCAAAGAAAAAGATCGTGGTAGTACTGAAATATTCACTATTGTGGATGATGAATACAGGGCTATTTCATGGACCCGAACTTCCGGCCTGGATATCATCAAAATTGATCTCAATGCTCCTTTGGCCCCCGGGGCATCAGCTAAATTATTTATTACTTACACGGTTAAACTCCCCCCTAATAGATATACTTCGTATGGATATAACAATGAAGGAGGATATTATTTAAAAGATTGGTATCTCACTCCGGCAGTTTATGATGGGGAATGGCAATTGTACTCAAATAAAAATCTTGAAGACCTGTATACGGGAAACACTAATACCAATATTATTTTCAACTATCCAGATTCATTATTTTTAGGAACCAATTTCAAAGAAGTAGATATAACAAGCTATCCGGGAAGGCAACAGGCTACCCTTGAAGGATTGAACAGAAAGAGTTGTTATATTATTCTGAATTCTCAAAAAAAGTTCACAAAGCATGTCACCCCTGAATTAATAGTGGTTACAGATCTCCAGGAAACAAAATATGACGAAATTTCACAGGGTATTTCAATTACCCGGATCTCCCGGTTTATCAACGATAATCTCGGGAAATTCCCCTACGAACAGCTGTTGGTAAGTGAAGTGGATTTTAATAAAAACCCACTTTATGGACTAAATCAGCTCCCTTCTTTTATACGCCCCTATGAGAAACAGTTTCAGTTTGAAATGACATTTATGAAAACTGCTCTGAGCAGCTATATAAGAGAGTCTATATTCCTTAATCCAAGAAAAGAAAAATGGGTAGGCGATGCTTTGATCAATTACTTAATGATCAGATTTGTAGAAGAATTTTATCCGGATCAAAAATTGCTGGGGAAACTATCAAAAGGTTGGCTTATCAGAGGATTTCATCTGGCTCAAATGGATTACAATGAGCAGTATTCCTTTTTATACATGTTTACGGCAAGAAAAAATCTTGATCAGGCCCTTACCACACCTAATGATTCCCTGATTAAATTTAATCAGAAAATAGCAAACACCTATAAAGCAGGACTTGGCTTAGCCTATCTGGCCGATTACGCTGGAGTTGAAAACATTGATACGTCAATTAAAGAGTTTTATGAACAATATAAATTAAAACCCGTAAGCCCTTCTGATTTTGCAAATATTTTAAAGGGAAATTCTGAAAAAGATATCGATTGGTTTTTCACATCCTATGTCTCTGAAAACGATAGAATTGACTTTAAGATATCCAGAGTAATTAAAACGCAGGATTCCCTTTATGTAACCCTTAAAAACAAAACCGGAACAGAAGTTCCGATTTCCTTATTCGGTTTGAACAAAAACGAGGTGGTTTCCAAATATTGGTTTGCTGGGATCAAAACGGAAGAAACATTTACCATTCCACGAAATATGGAAAAGAGGTTGGTACTGAATTACGAACAGACTATTCCGGAATTTAATCAAAGGGATAACTGGAAAGTGCTCAAAGGTTTCTTTATTAATAATAAGAAATTGAAGTTTCAATTTTTTAAAGACGCGGAAGACCCCTATTACAATCAAATTTTTTATATGCCCACCCTGGATTTCAATATATACGATGGTTTAAGCCCAGGGATGAGATTTACCAATAAAACACTTCTGGAGCGGCCCTTTGTTTTTGATTTTTCACCCGCTTATTCGTTTAAGGAAAAAACATTAGTGGGAAATGGCAAATTTACTTACAGGCATTACCACGGCAAAAGCGGGTTTTATGTTACCAATTATGCACTTCGCGGATCCACTTCCCATTTTCAAACAAATTCGCGTTATAGCACAGTTACTCCTTCCGTTAGCCTGGGGTGGCGACCTGCGGACCTTATTTCCAATGAGCGAAAATCTCTTACCTTAAGGTATGTAAATGTATTCAGAAATATTGATCCTAGTCTGGATATAGAAACTGATCCGGATTATAATGTACTGAATGCCAGGTTTACCAATTCTAATAATGGTATTATCGATTATTTTAGGTGGTTCGCTGATGCACAATATTCCACAGACTTTACCAAAGTGGCTTTCAATCTTGAATACCGTAAACTTTTTGTAAATAACAGGCAATTTAATTTTCGCTTTTTTGCCGGTAAATTTTTGAGGAACAAAACAACCGGAGATTATTTTAGTTTTGCCCTGGACAGACCTACAGATTATTTATTTGATTATAGTTATCTGGGCAGATCGGAAGATTCTGGTATTTGGAGTCAGCAATTAATAATTGCCGAAGGTGGTTTTAAATCTAAACTGGAGAATCCTTTTTCCAACGATTGGATTGCGACAACCAATTCCAGTGTGAATATTTGGAAATGGATAGAATTGTATGGAGATCTGGGATTTATTAAAAATAGCAATGAACCTACAAGATTCGTCTATGACTCCGGCATTCGTCTTAATTTACTTACAGATTATTTTGAACTGTATTTACCTATTTATTCCAATAACGGTTGGGAAATTGCACAGCCAAACTACGCGGAACGAATTCGTTTTATTATTACACTCAGTCCTAAAACTTTATTAGGGTTATTCACCAGGGAATGGTTTTAGAATTATACTATTCTTAGAAAAATTGTTATTTTTTAAGTTATTTATAATTTATCGCTTTTTTTTGGTGTTATTTTTATTTTTTCGCTAGAATAAAACCATTTTTTTTGATTGTAATAATCATCATGTTTTCATATTTTTGTTGTAAATCATTCCTTAATGAACATAAGATTGCAAACCAGTGATGATATTTCCTTTGAAGATTTTAGAGCACAAATTATTAAAGATTACGAAATTGCCGTCACCAGCCGGGAGTGTAGCCTATTGGGCAGAAGGGAAGTTTTAACTGGTAAAGCCAAATTTGGAATTTTTGGAGATGGTAAAGAATTGCCTCAATTGGCAATGGCAAGATCTTTCAGAGATGGCGATTTTAGAAGTGGTTATTACAGGGACCAAACTTTTATGATGGCGTTGGGACAGCTGAGTCCTAAGGATTTTTTTCACGGTCTATACGCAACAACAGATATAGAGAAAGAACCTATGAGTGCCGGCAGACAAATGGGCGGGCATTTTGGATCTCACAGTCTTAATCCGGATGGCTCATGGAAAGACCTCACCAGTCAAAAAAATAGTAGTCCGGATATTTCACCAACCGCAGGTCAGATGCCACGACTTCTCGGTTTGGCGCAGGCATCAAAAGTTTACCGAAATATCAAAGAAATTAATTCTGAAAAATTTTCCAATAACGGAAATGAAGTTGCCTGGGGTACTATTGGTAATGCCAGTACGTCCGAGGGCCATTTTTTTGAGACATTTAACGCAGCTGGTGTTTTGCAGGTTCCCATGGTCATTAGTGTTTGGGATGATCAATATGGGATTTCCGTACCGGCAAAATTTCAAACTACCAAAGAAGATATCTCAGAAATTCTGAAAGGTTTCCAAAGAGATGAAAACAATAAAGGTTATGAAATCTTAAAAGTAAAAGGATGGGATTATACTGCCCTAATTCATGCTTATGAGAATGCCTCTGAATTGGCAAGAGAAGAACATATTCCGGTATTAATCCATGTTAAGGAACTGACTCAGCCTCAAGGGCATTCCACTTCAGGTTCACAGGAAAGATATAAAAGTGAGAAACGTTTGCAATGGGAAAAAGAAAATGATTGTAATAAACGATTCAGGGAATGGATACTCGCAAATAAAATCACAAATAATGAATCATTGTCGGTTATTGAATCAACTATTAAAAAAGAAGTTAGAACTGCAAAAAAAGAAGCCTGGGTAGAATTTTTAGCCCCCCATAAGGAAGCAAAAAAAACCCTGGTAGATTTATTGGACAAACTGGCAGTAAATTCTCCAAACCGCGCATTTATTACTAAAATCAAGAATGACCTCATTGCCGTTGAAGAACCACTAAAAAAAGATTTAGCTATAAATTCAAGAAAGGCTCTTCGACATGTAATAGGTGAAGACTCAAAGGAAAAAGAGGCCTTGTTAAAATGGATAGAGAATTACCTTGAGGACTCGCAATCAAAATTTAGCTCCCACCTCTATAGCGAATTACCGAACAAGGCTATAAGCATTAAAGAAATAAGGCCTGCGTACAGCCCTACCCCGGAAAAAGTAGATGGCCGGGTCATTCTCAGGGATAATTTTGATAAACTTTTAGATAAATATCCAAATTCGCTCATTTTTGGGGAAGATAGTGGTGCCATTGGCGATGTAAATCAGGGGTTGGAAGGTCTTCAGAAGAAATATGGCAAAATGCGGGTAGCAGATACCGGGATAAGGGAGACAACTATAATAGGGCAAGGAATTGGGTTAGCGCTTAGAGGTCTAAGACCTATCGCTGAGATACAATATCTGGATTATATATTATATGGCCTACAAACCCTAAGTGATGACCTGGCAACATTACTTTACCGGACCGTTGGAAAACAAAAGGCACCATTAATAATTCGCACGAGGGGACATCGCTTAGAAGGTATTTGGCATTCTGGTTCCCAAATGGGTGGTATTATTCATTTTCTTAGAGGCTTGTATATTTTGGTGCCAAGGAATATGACTAAGGCAGCTGGTTTTTACAATACTTTGATGAAAAGTGATGAACCGGCATTAATAATTGAAAGTTTAAACGGTTACAGGCTTAAGGAAGATAAACCAACTAATCTGGGGGAACTTTGTACGCCAATCGGAATAGTTGAAATTGTAAAAAAAGGTACAGACATTACACTTTTGTCTTACGGCTCTACTTTGCGCATTGTTCAAAATACGGCCCGGGAATTAGCAGAAGTAGGAATTGATGCAGAAATAATCGATGCGCAGTCACTACTGCCCTTTGACCTTACTAATACTGTTCTGAGCAGCGTCAAAAAAACCAATAGACTGTTAGTAATTGATGAAGATGTGCCCGGTGGTTGTGCAGCCTATCTCATGCAGGATGTCATAGAACGACAGGGGGCTTATAAATACCTGGATAGCTCACCTCAGACCCTGACTGCTAAGTCTCACAGGCCGGCATATGCTTCAGATGGAGACTATTTTTCCAAGCCTAATGCGGAAGATATATTCGAAAAAGTATATGAGATCATGCACGAAGCGAACCCTGTTGAATACCCAAAGCTTCGTTAATAAAAAGAGAAATACTTATACCAATAACTACTTAAATTCAACATCCCTTCCCAGTTTTACAAATCAGGGTTTTTCTTTATTCTGTCAGAAATATATTTGTAATAACTGATCAATAACATCTTGTTCAAACTTAATAAACCTGTTTCTTTTAATGAATTTGACTCTGCTTTCCCGCTAATTCGATAAACCAAATTCTGATTTTATTTACTAAAAAGTTTGCAAAAAAAGCTTACTTTAGGGTTTCCAATCTTAAAATGAATGACTAAAAAACTAAAAGTTGACATTGGTCTGGCAATGCTGCGCATTGTTTCCTCCGCTTTTTTATTGTCTCACGGGATCCCCAAATTTCAAAAACTTTTAAATGGAGATTTTCAATTTGCCGATCCAATTGGGATAGGGTCTACTCCTTCCCTGTTTCTCACTACTATTGGAGAAGTAATTTGTCCTGTCCTTGTTATTGTTGGTTATAAAACCCGATGGGCTTCCTTGCCAATTGTAATAGTAATGGCTGTCGCAGGATTTATTGTTCACGGTCCTGATCCCTTTGGAAAGAAAGAACTGGCACTTTTATATTTAACCTGTTTTATAGTTATAATTTTGTTGGGACCTGGGCGATACAGCATTGATAAAAAATAACCTTTCTAAATTATTTTAACCAGAAGCTCTTTCAGAAGATCTGCTTGTGATATATTCGTGGCTCCCACACCCTTGCCTTTTAAATCCATTTCCCTTAAATAACCTATAATACTGCTAACACGCTTCATAGGATAGTTCCGGGATGCTATCTGAAATTCTTCTACAAAATAGGGGTTGATACGCAAAGCAGAAGCTACATTCCTGGGGGTATGGTCAGATAAACCATGATATTGAAGTAACTGTGTGAAAAAATTATGCAATAGGCTAACAGTTACCACAAATGGATTTTCCTTTGGGTTCTGGGCAAAATAATTAATGATCCTTGTAGCTTTTACTACATTTTTCTCTCCTATGGCCTTTTTTAATTCAAAATTATTGTAGTCCTTGCTTATACCTATATGTTTTTCTATGAGATCCGGGTTGATCTCTGTGTTCTTTGGAAGAACTAATTCTAACTTATCTAATTCATTATTAATCCGGCTTAAATCAGTTCCCAGATATTCCACTAATAAAACTGATGCTTTATGTGAAATGGCATAACCCTTTTGTTTTAAGGTTAGTCTAATCCAATCTGACACCTGGTTTTCATAAAGTTTTTTGCTTTCAAAAACCACATTCTGTTTGCTCAGGAGTGTTTTATGCAATTTTTTACGTTTGTCTAATTTTTTGTATTTATAGCAGAAAACCAGTACAGTTGAAGTTTGCGGATTTTCGGCATAAGAACATAAATCTTCTATATTTCTCGATAAATGCTGCGCTTCCTTAACTATAATCACCTGTCTTTCTGACATCATCGGATATCTCTTTGCATTGGCCAATACCTCTTCAAGGGATACTTCCTTACCATATAAAACCATTTGATTAAAACCCTTCTCCTCCTCTGTTAGAATGCTGTCTCCAATAAACTGAGCTATTTTATCAATATAATAGGGTTCATCGCCCATCAAAAAATATATAGAGCATATATTCCCGTTTCGGATGTCATTTACAATCTGCTTTACTTCTTCCATCCAAAAAAAATTACCAAATTTGTCTTATGCTATCTCTCAATTTTCCCGGCTATCATTTCCGATTCAAAAGTAGCGAAAATAAGCAGCAGATATTTGATATCATTCGCAAAAAATTTGTTAGCCTGCAACCTGAAGAATGGGTTCGGCAGCATGTAATTCACTATTTAATAGAGGATAAGAAATATCCAATGTCTTTAATTAATGTTGAAAAAACCTTATCGGTAAACGGCTTACGAAAAAGGTATGATGTAGTAGTCTTTAATACGGATGGGAGTATCCTTATACTTGTAGAATGCAAATCTCCTAATGTGTTAATCTCGCAAGTTGTTTTTGATCAAATTGCCCGCTATAACCTGAAAATGCAGGCAGAATACCTGATGGTAACCAATGGAATGGATCATTTTTATTGCAATATGAATTATAAAGAAGAAAAATATTCTTTTTTAAGGCAAATTCCTGATTTTA
>Ga0316195_10001451_pt1 | contig 10624 bp, 8 predicted proteins | sample Phised1_MG_FD_204937 | JGI IMG/M metagenome (GOLD analysis project Ga0316195, IMG submission 204937) | Coastal sediment microbial communities from Maine, United States - Phippsburg sediment 1 | ecosystem: Environmental > Aquatic > Marine > Coastal > Sediment | place: USA: Maine | collected... | reverse complement strand
GGTCATGGGCTGTACCGTCGTGCCCACCAGCTCCGGACTCACGGAACGTCAGATCACGCTCTTGAAAGATTTCGAGACCAACGTCCTGTTCTGCACCCCATCCTATGCCCTGACCATTGCTGAACGGGCCGAGGAACTTAAGGTGGATCTGAAGAAACTGCCCCTGTCCATCGGCATTTTCGGCGCCGAACCCTGGACCGCCGGCATGCGTGAGGAGATCGAGGCGCGAATGGGCATAAAAGCCATGGAGGCCTATGGTCTCACCGAATTGGGCGGCCCCGGTGTGGGCTTCGACTGTGAGGCCCAGAGCGGTATCCACATCAACGAAGACTACTATCTGGCCGAAGTGGTCGACCCCATCACCCTGGAACCCGTTCCGCTGGGTGAAAAGGGAGAACTGATTTTTACCTCCCTGCAGCGCCGTGCCATGCCCATGATCCGCTACCGCACCAAAGACATCACTCGCCTGTACCGCGAAAAATGTGTCTGCGGCAGGACCTTCGTCAAAATGGATAAAATTTTTGGTCGAACCGATGACATGCTGATCATCAGTGGCGTCAATGTCTTCCCGTCCCAGATCGAATCCTTGCTGCTGGATATCGAGGAGGTGGAGCCCCAGTACCGCATGATCGTCCGCAAAAAAGGCTACCTGGATCAGCTGGTGGTGCAGGTAGAAGCAAAAAAGGAAATTTATGCGGCCGGTGACCGTAAGAAGTTTGAAGTGGAAGCCAAAATTATGGCCCATATCCGCGGCAACATGGGGATCAGCGTGGAAGTCAACCTCGTAGAGCCCAAGTTCATCGCCCGAAGCGAGGGCAAAGCGCTTCGCGTGGTTGACGAACGTCCCAAACAGTTCCGTTAACCAAGGGGCGCAAGCGGATAGGCCGAACAACCACCAGAACGATGGGAGGTCCAGCCATGACAGACAAACAACCCTTTGTTCCAAAAACCTTCGCCGTTATCGGTGCAGGTCCCGTGGGCTGTATCGTGTCCGCATTTTTGGCCAAAGGGGGCCATAAAGTGATCTTGTGCGACGTCATTCCTGATCTGCTTAAACCGGCCCTGAAGCGGGGAATCATCATCGAAGGCGCCGAGAACCTGACCCAGACGGTCAGCCACACCTGCACCCGCATCGATGCCCTGCCCGACTACAAGCCCGACGTCATTTTTGTCACCGTAAAGGCCAATGTCCTGCCGCTGATCGCGTCGGCCATCGAGGGATTCCACAAAAAGGGCATTTATGTGGTCAGCTGGCAGAACGGCATCGATACTGAACTGGTGCTGGCCAACAGCCTGGGCAAGGAACCGGTGATGCGGGCGGTGGTCAACTATGGCTGCGGGCTGCTGGGGCCAGCCCATGTGACGATCCCCTTTCACCACCCGCCCCACTTTATTCAGGAACTAGACCCGGATGCCAAATTCGCCGCGGATGCCATTGCCGACACGCTGACCGCCAGCGGCCTGCACACCCGCCATACGGAAGACATCGTTGCCATGGTGTGGCGCAAAGGGGTGCTCAACGCCTGCATGAACCCGGTGTGCGCCGTCACCGGCCTGACCATGTCCCAGGCCATGAACGACCCGATCATTTTCAACCTCGTGGACTCCCTGGTCAAGGAGTGCGTCAAGGTCGCCCGGGCCAATGAGATCATGATAGGCTGGGAGTACTACCCCAACGCCATCGAATACATGCGCAACGCCGGCAACCACAAGCCTTCCATGCTCATGGACATCGAGAACGGCCGCCGCACGGAAATTGACTACATCAATGGGAAATTCGTTGAATACGGCCGTCGGGCAGGTATCGAGACCCCCTACAACATCACCCTGCAAAGCCTGGTCAAAGGGTTGGAGTCCCGTCTATGAGAGGAATTCAGGGTTACAGGAGATCAGGCGCTTATCCTTAGATTCGTGCTTTTGTGTCAAAAATAATCACAATAACCAAAAGCCAAATGACAAATAAATCCCAATAGCCAAATTCAAAATTTCCAAACCATATGATCTTGAAGAAAGGGCCTTCCGATCATCAATAATTGGAGAACTAAAAATACAAACAATCGTTGGTTTTTGGCCTTTTTGTAATTTGGTTATTTCAATTTGGAATTAATTTGAGTTTTGTTATTTGGAGTTTGTTATTTAACATCTATTACTTGTGATCGCTTTACCCAGGTTAAAAGAGCAAACCATGCCGACAACCCAACCAACAACTTCTCAGGACGTCGAGTCACTTTACTTCGCCGGCGCCGATGTAGGGGCATCCCGGACCAAAGTAGCGGTGATCGATGCCGACGGCTCTATGCTCGGTTATTGTGTGGATCGATCAGGAACGGATTTTACAGCCACCGCCGATCGTTGCCTCAACGAAGCATTGACCATGGCCGATATCGGAAAAGATCGGATAGCACGCACGGTCTCTACCGGATACGGCCGCAAGAATGTCTCCTATGCCCAGGATCACCGCACCGAAATCAGCTGCCACGGCAAAGGCTGCTTCCATTATTTTCCCTTTGCCATCACCATCATCGACATTGGCGGTCAGGACAACAAAATCATCAAACTGGATGCAACCGGCAGGCGGACGTCATTTAAAATGAACCGCAAATGCGCCGCTGGCACCGGTGCGTTTTTAGAGGAAATGTCCCCCCGCCTGGACATCCCCTTGTCGGAAATGAACGGTCTGGCCGCGGCATCCACGGACATGGTCAAGCTGGGCAGCTTCTGCACGGTCTTTTCCGCCACCGAAGTGCTGGAGAACATCCGTTGTGGCAAACGGGTCGAAGACATCGTCAAGGGACTTTTTTTTTCGGTCGTTTCAAGAATCAAGGAGATGGACGCCTTCACCGAAAAGGTGGTGATGACCGGCGGAGTGGTGGCCCACAACCCCTACCTGGTGGAGATGACTCAGGAATTGATCAACCGCGCCATCCTCGTTCCGGAACTCCCCCAGTTCACCGGCGCCCTTGGAGCGGCGTTATATGCAAGAGAAACGTATGGAAATTGAGGATTAAGGGATTGAGGAATTAAATCGATTTTCTTCCACCAATTCCTTAAATTCATCGATCCATCAATTCCGCAATTGCCCCAATTTATTTATCGGAGGGAAGGCATGCCAGAAGAGAAAAAGATAAAACTGAAACGGCTGGAATCGTCCAAGGTGCTGGGCAAGTTCATGGCCGACTATTACTACGAGCTGGACAACGCCGCCAAAACCGGCGAGAAAAAGATCGCCTGGTGTACCAGTGTAGGGCCGGCGGAGATTCTTCGGGCCATGGGGTTTTTGGTCTATTTTCCAGAAACCCACTCGGCCATGCTGGGATCCTCGCGCATGGCCACCGATCTGATTCCCAAGGCCAACGCCGTAGGCTACTCACCGGACATCTGCTCCTACCTTACCGCAGACATCGGCGCCTACCTGGAGAAAGTCTCCCCACTGGCCAAGATCTTCGAAGGCATCCAGGGCCCCCCGAAACCGGATGTGCTGGTGTTCAACACCAACCAGTGCCGTGACGTACAGGACTGGTTCAACTTCTACAGCGAGCAGTACGACGTACCGGTGGTGGGGGTACACTCCTATGTAGGTGTGCAGGAGGTAGAAGCCTCCCACGTGACATCCATTGCCAGGCAGATGGAAGATCTGATACCTCCGCTGGAACACGTCATCGGTAACCCGTTCGACCTGGATCGCTTCAAGGAAACCGTGGCCTTGTCACGGGAGTGTTCGGACTTGTGGAAGCAGGTGCTGGACACTGCCGCCGCCGTTCCCTCTCCGATCACCTTCTTCGATGGCACCACCCTCATGGGTGCTGCCGTGGTTGGCCGCGGAACCCAGCGGGCCAATGACTGCTATCGCACCCTGCTGGAGGAACTCAAGCAGCGCATCGCCGACGATGAAGGCGCCGTTGAAGACGAACAGTTCCGTATTTACTGGGACGGCATGCCCGTGTGGGGCCGGCTGTCCGCCCATGCCAAGTTGTTCGCTTCCTTGAAAACCAATGTACTGGCATCAACCTACTGCAACTCCTGGATTTTCTCCGCCCTGGACCCGGACGATCCTTTCAACTCCATGGCCCGTGCCTACACAGAGCTGTTCATCGTACGGGCCGACGCGCCCAAGGAGGCTTACATTCGGGATATGCTTGAATTCTTCAAGGTGGACGGCATCATCTACCATGACGCCAAAACCTGCCCCAACAATTCAAATTGCCGCTACGGCATGCCCCAGCGCATTGAACGGCAAACCGGTATCCCCAGCCTGACCATCAATGGCGACCTGAATGACCTGCGGCTGATTTCCGATGAGCAGACCAAAACCAACGTGGAGGCCTTCATCGAACAATTGGCCGAAAATAAGTAATGATTGCGAATTGAGGGATTGGGGAATTGTGGAATTCAGGAATTGGTTCCTTTCGCAAAAAAAAGGATAGCATTCCTTAAATTCCAAAATTCCTTAATTCCTTAATTCCTCAATCCCCAATTCGACATCAAATCAGTTCGGTGGGCAAAAAAGAAGGAGCAACGACTATGCTTGATAGTTTATTTAATCCCGTTGGCGTGGCGGTTATCGGCGCGTCGGGAAAAGAACTTCACATCGGCAACCGGGTCATCAAGAACCTGCTGGATTTCGGCTACCAGGGGGGCATCTACCCCATCAATCCCAAGGCCGATGAAATCCGAGGAATCAAGGCCTATAAATCCATTCTCGATGTTCCCGGGCAGGTGGATGTAGCCCACATGGTAATCCCGGCAAAGTTCGTACCCATGGCCGTAGAAGACTGCGGCAAGAAAGGCGTCAAGCACATCATCATCAACTCCGGCGGTTTTTCGGAAACCGGTCCCGAAGGTGCCGACATCGAAAAAGCCTTTCTGGAAAAGGCCAACGCCTACGGCATCCGCATCTTCGGCCCCAACTGCCAGGGGATCATCAATTCCGACCCAGCCGTTCGCGCTTACTGCAACTTCACCTTCACCTTTCCCGACGCCGGACATATTTCCATCGTGGCCCTGTCCGGCGGGGTGGCCGAGGTGATCCACCAGGGATTTTCCGCCATGGACGTGGGTACTCGCATTTACGCATCCAATGGCAACGCCTGTGACATCTCCATCCCGGAGATCATCCGCTTCCTGGCCGAAGATGACGGTACCCGGGTCATTGTCACCTATGTGGAGGGGCTCAAAGACCCGATGGGATTTTTCGAGGCGGCCCGGGAAGCCGCTGCCAAAAAGCCCGTGCTGGCCATGAAGGCCGGCCGGACCATGGAAGGTGCCAAGGCAGCCGCCTCCCACACCGGTGGTCTGGCCCGGGAAGACTTGGCCACGGACCTGATCTTCAAAAAAGCGGGCATCGTCGATTTCCGTGATGAAGGGCATCTGATCAACGCCGCCGTGGCTTTCGGTTCACAGCCGGTTCCCAAAGGCAACCGGGTGGGCATCATTACCAATACCGGTGGACCGGCGGTGATCGCCACCGACATCCTGGTGGATGCCGGACTGACCCTGCCTCCGCTGTCCGAAAAGACCAAATCCCTGCTCACGCAGAAGCTCTACCCCGAGGCATCGGTAAGCAACCCGGTGGATGTGCTGGCCACGGGCACGGCCGACCATTACCTGGCCTGCCTGGAGGCCATGATGGCCGACGACAGCTTCGACTGCGTCCTGGTCAATTTCGTCACACCGTTCTTCGTGGACACAGAGAGCATCGCCAGGGCCATCGCCCAGGTCAACCAGCAGCAGATCAAGCCCATGGTCTGCAACCTGATGACCGACCGGCGCCAGTGGGCCGAAACCGAAGCCATCCTCAAAGCGGGGGGCGTGCCCTGCTTTGCCCTGCCCAGCGATGCAGCCCGGGCACTGGGAGCCCTGGTGCGCTACCGCGACATTTTAGACCGGGAACCCGGGCGAATTCGGTCATATGTTGATGTGGACACCGATGGGGCCCGGGCGGTTTTCAACCGGGCCGGCGGTCAGCAGATGCTGTCTGCCGATCAGGTGTACGAAATCCTCGAAGCCTATGGCATCGATGTTCCCGAATGGCGCATGGCCGACGATATCGATGGCGCCATTGCCGAGGCCGATGCCATTGGCTATCCGGTGGTCCTCAAGGCCGATGCCGGTTCCGTGATCCACAAGAGCGACATGGGCGGCGTGGCCGTGAACCTGACCGACGCCGATGCGGTAAAGAAAGCCGCCAAGAAGATGAAAGCGCGAATCGACGCCCAGGACCTGCGCTTTTTCGTCCAGCAATTTATTCCCGGTGGCCGGGAAGTGATACTCGGAGCCAAGGCTGAGGCCGGTATCGGGCATCTGATCATGTTCGGGCTGGGCGGCATTTTTGTTGACGTGCTCAAGGACGTGGTTTTCAGCCTCACCCCGGTCACCGACGCTGAAGCCCGAGAGATGGTGGACGGCATCCAGGCATCCGCTCTGCTTGACGGGGTGCGCGGCGAAAAGCCGGTTGACAAATCCGCACTGGTCGATCTGATTCAGCGACTGTCCAAGCTGGTGAGCGACTTTCCTCAGATCAAAGAGCTGGACCTAAATCCGGTCATGGCCTTCGAAAAAGGGGCCGTGGCGGTGGATGCACGTATTGCCCTGTAAGCGAGTTTTTTGAGTTTTTTGGGTTGGTCGAGTTGGATTGAAAAGCGATCGCCAACAGTCGCTGTGACCTAAACACCGTCAACCTTCATCCTATCCACCTAAAGGAAGGAACACCCCATGGCCCATTGGATGAACCTGGGACAGCAGCTCAAAATGAACGCCAAAAAGTATCCTCAGACCATTGCCCTGTGTGACGCCCGACGACGGTTCACCTACCCCGAAGTAAACCGACGGGTCAACCGCCTGGCCCACCGCCTCATGCAGATGGGCTTGAAAAAAGGCGACAAACTGGCCGTGCTCATGGAAAACAGCATCGAAATCATTGAGTTCTATCTGGCTACAGCGAAAACTGGGATCGTCATTGTCCCGGTAAATTTCCGTTTGGTGGGACGTGAGGTGGCATACATCGTTAACAATGCCGACGCCAAGGCCATGGCGGTGCACCACGAATTCACTCCGTGCGTGGATAGCATCAAGGATCAGCTGAAACAAATTCCACCGGAGAATTACATTGTGGTGGACCAGGCGAAGGACGGTTACCTGGAATTCGAATCGCTGCTGAACGATGCCCCTGACAGCGAACCGGAGGTTCAGGTGGCTCCTTCAGACACCTGGATTCTCATCTATACCTCCGGCACAACCGGGAAACCCAAAGGGGTTTTACGCTCCCATGAATCCCACATCGCCTTCTACCTGATCAACGCCGTAGACTTCGGGTTTGACCAGCGAGACGTGTGTATGAATGTTATGCCCCTGTGCCACATCAACTCAACCTTCTTCACCTTCACCTTCACCTATATCGGTGCCACGGTATACATCCACCCGGCCCGATCCTTTAGGCCGGAGGAGATTCTGGATATCGTGGAACGGGAGAAAATCACCTTTATTTCTCTGATCCCTACTCACTACAACCTGATCCTCAACGTCTCCGAAGAAGGCAGGAAGCGGGACACCCGTTCCATCAGAAAGCTGCTCTGCAGCTCGGCTCCGGTGAGAAAAACCATGAAGACTGCCATCATGGAGTTCTTCCCCGGGGTTGAGCTTTACGAGGGCTATGGTTCTACCGAGGCAGGTATTGTTACCGTGCTGCGTCCCGAGGACCAGATGCGCAAGCTCGGCTCCATCGGGTCAGAAAGCCTGGGCACCGACCGAGTCAAGATTCTGGACACGGCGGGCAACGAAGTACCGCCATGCGAAGTGGGTGAGCTCTATTCCCGGGGCCCCATGCTGTTTGACGCGTACTACAAGCTGCCGGAAAAAACCCTCGCCGCCTTCAAGGACGGCTGGTTTTCCGCCGGTGACATGGCTCAGATGGACGAGGATGGCTTCTATCAAATCGTGGACCGCAAGGACAATATGATCATCACCGGCGGCGAGCACGTCTATCCCAGCGAGGTGGAGGAGATCATCGGCAGCCACCCGGATGTGTTCGACGTGGCAGCCATCAGCCTTCCAGACGACAAGTGGGGGGAGAAGGTTGCAGCGGTAGTGGTCCCCATGCAAGATTCGGATCTTACCGAAGCGACAATTCTCGACTGGTGTCGTGATCGGATGGCCGGCTACAAGCGGCCCAAGCAGGTAATTTTTATCACGCCGGACCAGATGCCCCGCACCGCCACGGGGAAGATCCTTCACCGGATTCTGCGGGAAGAATACGCCGAGGGCGAACCGGTTTTCCCGGAAACCGACAGCTGTCCGGCACCGAAACAATAGCGTTTTCCAGACAGACACTAATTTGAAGAGGAGGTTGTTTACATGCTGAGCAAAGCGTTCATCCCCTACAAGGGTTACTACTCCACCCCCTTCTGCCGATGGCAGGGGGCCATGGCCAACGAGAATTCCATCGTGCTGGGTGCAAAAACCGCCGCCCGCTGGATCGCCGACAGGGGCTGGGAACCAGGCATCTTTGACTACCTGGTATTCGGAAATACCATCAGCCAGCTGCACCAGTTCTACAGCGCACCCCTGGCCGCCGCGCTGATGGGCTGTGGCGGCATTCCCGGCATCGCAGTCAGCCAGGCCTGCACCACCGGCACCACCTGCATCTTTCAGGCGGCCACGGGCGTCGAGACGGGCACGTATGAAAACGCCTTTGTCCTTACCACTGACCGCACCTCCAATGGCCCCCATACCATCTGGCCCAACCCCAAGGGCCCCGGCGGCGAGGTGATCAGCGAAAACTGGCTGATGGACAACTTCAATGCCGATCCCAATGTGGGCCTGCGCATGGTGGAAACGGCGGAGAACGTAGCCAAGGAGGAAGGCATTACCAAGGAAGAATGCGACCGTTTAGCCCTGCGCCGCTATGAGCAATACCAGATGGCCCTGGCCGACGACCGCGCCTTTCAAAAGCGGTACATGTTCGCCGCCGAAATCCAACTCTCCCGGAAGAAGAGCATCCTCGTGGAAGAAGACGAAGGCATCATGCCCACCACTGCAGAGGGACTGGCCAAGCTCAAGCCCCTGGTACCCGGCGGTGTATTGAGCTTCGGTGCCCAGACCCACCCGGCTGACGGCAACGCCTCCGTGGTGGTCACCACGAAAGAGAAGGCCGCCCAATTGAGCGCTGACGCATCTGTTTCCATCCAGGTGATCGCCTACGGATTTGCCAGGGAAAAGAAAGGTTACATGGCCGCCGCACCGGTTCCGGCGGCCCGCATGGCCCTGGAAAAAGCAGGCCTGTCCATCGGCGACATCAAGGTGATCAAGACCCACAACCCCTTTGTGGTCAACGACATCAATTTTGCCAGAAAAATGGAGATCGACGCCGACGGCTTCAACAACTACGGGTCGTCGGTGGTTTACGGACATCCCCAGGGATCTACAGCCACCCGGCTGATCATGGAAGGCATCGAAGAGGCGGTCATGTGTGGTGGTGGGTACCTGCTGTGGACGGGCTGTGCCGCCGGCGACTGCGGTGCCTCGCTGATTCTGAAAATCGGTTAAACAAGACCCCACTGCCATCGGGCACTGGAAAAGCGGACCGGGATGTAACTCGCCCGGTCCGCTTTTCTCTTTTTGACCCATTCAAACGATGTGAATACGATTCATCGAGTCGTCCGTTGGACCAATAAGGATAATGAATGCGTGACGAATTTGCAGTATTGCGTTAACTGGTTAGATGGGCTACATATATGTATTATTCTTCCAGCCGATTCGGCATCTCAACGAAAGTGGTTCCCCTTTTATGTAAAAAGGTTTTATTGCGGATCGGTGCACACCTACGGGTCGGATTACCTGAGTGCCATAACAAGGGCTGTTGAACAGCGGGAGCCCGAAATGAAAAAACGCTATCTGTTATGCCCGCAGTGCGGAACCCACCGGTTTTTCGTAAAAGATAAAAACGGTGAAAACGTCTATTTCCATGTAGATTGGAATCATGTTCCCTTCCCCACGGAAACCTCGGGGGCTGACCTGTCCGGTAAAGATTTTTCCGTTTTGCACAGTGCGGGTTGTTCATGGAAAGGTGGCATCAACGGGCTGGTTAAATACCTGCGATAGGCAGCTGTGTCGGGCCAGGGCTGAACGATCCGGAGCCATTTTTTTCAAGAGTGATTGACTTGTCATCGATTTCAACCGATGATTGAATAAATGGAACAAACGCCAGTTTGTTTTGACCTGTCAACCTGAAGCTGAGTGAGAGCAGCGAGAACTTCTATAATCATAGCCAGGGAGAGGCACCATGAAGAAGCTGGTCGAGGAGATTGCAAAGGCACTTGTTGACTTTCCGGAACAGGTATCGGTAAATGAAATCGAAAGCCAGCAGAGCGTCGTTGTCGAGCTGGCCGTGGCCAAACAGGATCTGGGGAAAATCATCGGGAAAAAGGGCCAGAATGTACAAGCCATCCGAACCATTCTGAACGCCGCTTCCGGAAAAAGCAAAAAACGCATCATCCTGGAACTGCTGGAATAGATATCCAGATTTTTGGATTCCGCTATTCATGGCAAAGCCCCCCTTGCGTTCAAATTGGATAACCCATTCAATTTTAAAAAATTTCGGGGCAAGTGGAATACCGCGCTATCTGAATAG
>Ga0316195_10001450_pt1 | contig 10627 bp, 4 predicted proteins | sample Phised1_MG_FD_204937 | JGI IMG/M metagenome (GOLD analysis project Ga0316195, IMG submission 204937) | Coastal sediment microbial communities from Maine, United States - Phippsburg sediment 1 | ecosystem: Environmental > Aquatic > Marine > Coastal > Sediment | place: USA: Maine | collected... | reverse complement strand
CGTCAGTGCTGCTGTCAGCGTCGTCTTACCGTGGTCAACGTGACCAATCGTTCCAACGTTTACGTGTGGCTTATTTCTCTCAAATTTTTCTTTAGACATTGTCCCTATTCCCGGGTTGGTTGTTCGGACCCTCTGGATCCCGACTATCTTTTGATCACTGTATCCGCAACGTTCTGCGGTACTTCCGAATACTTCTCAAACTCCATTGAGTACACAGCACGTCCCTGGCTCATAGAGCGCAGGTCCGTCGCATAACCGAACATCTCGGCCAGCGGTACTTCGGCACGAATCGTTTTGCCCGCAGGCGTATCATCCATGCCCTGTGGCAGACCGCGACGGCGATTCAAGTCACCCATCACGTCTCCCATGTAATCTTCAGGTGTTACCACCTCAACCTTCATGATTGGTTCCAGCAATACAGGGTCGGCCTTGTTTGCGCCTTCCCTGAAGCCCATCGAGCCGGCGATCTTAAACGCCATCTCGCTGGAGTCAACATCATGATACGAGCCGTCGTAAAGCGTAACCCTGCAGTCCTGCATCGGATACCCTGCGACAACACCGTTTTCCATCTGTTCCCGCACGCCTCTGTCGACGGCCGGAATATACTCCTTCGGTACGACGCCGCCTACAATTGCGTTGACGAATTCGTAACCTTCTCCGGCAGGCAGCGGCTCAATCTTCAGATAAACGTGGCCGTATTGGCCGCGACCACCTGACTGCCGCACAAACTTGCCTTCCTGCTCCACCGTCTTGCGAATCGTTTCTCGATAGGCGACCTGTGGCTTTCCTACATTAGCCTCGACATTAAACTCGCGCTTCATCCGGTCGACGATGATATCGAGATGCAGTTCGCCCATTCCCGAAATAATTGTCTGTCCGGACTCCTCGTCCGTATGTACACGAAAAGAAGGGTCTTCCTTCGCGAGCTTCTGCATCGCAATGCCCATCTTTTCCTGGTCGGGCTTTGTTCTTGGCTCAACCGCAACAGAGATAACCGGTTCCGGAAACTCCATACGCTCAAGCGTAATCTTATGCGTCAAATCGCAAAGCGTGTCGCCTGTCGTTACATCCTTCAGACCAACAGCTGCCGCGATATCCCCGGCTCTAACCTCCTTGACCTCTTTTCGGTCATTGGAGTGCATCTGCAATATTCGGCCGATGCGTTCTTTCTTACCCTTCACAGGGTTAAAAATTGTGTCGCCGGAATTCAGTATTCCCGAATACACGCGGAAGAAGGTCAGGTTGCCAACGAACGGATCCGTTGCAATCTTGAACGCCAGAGCTGAAAACGGCTCGCTATCGTCCGCATGTCGCTCATCTTCCGACTCATCATCCTTGATGCCGACTATTGCCGGTACATCAAGCGGCGACGGCATGAACTCGACAACCGCATCGAGCATGGCCTGTACACCTTTGTTCTTGAATGCCGAACCGCACATCATTGGTACCAGTTCGCCAGCCAGTGTCCGCTTCCGAAGTCCACGACGAATCTCATCTTCCGAGAGGTCGCTATCGCCAAGAAACTTGTCCAGAAGTTCCTCGTCGCCTTCAGCCGCAGCTTCAACCATTTTTTCACGCCAGGCTGCTGCCTCTGCCTGCAGCGCCTGCGGGATTTCGCGAGACTCATAGGTCATGCCCATGTTGGCCTCATCCCAGTACAGCGCCTTCATCGTTATCAGGTCGATGACACCCTCGAAATGTTCCTCTGCGCCGATCGGCAGCTGGATCGGTACCGGGTTTGCACCCAAGCGATCAACCAGCTGACCAACAATACGCAAAAAGTCAGCACCGGCGCGGTCCATCTTGTTGACAAAGACCAGGCGCGGCACGCCGTACTTATTGCCTTGTCGCCAAACCGTCTCGGTCTGCGGCTCTACGCCGCCTACCGCGCACAATACCGTCACTGCGCCGTCGAGTACCCGCAAGGAGCGCTCGACTTCAATCGTAAAATCGACATGCCCCGGAGTATCGATAATGTTAATCCGGTGCTGCTCGTACTGCTTGTCCATTCCGGACCAGAAACAGGTCGTTGCGGCTGATGTAATCGTTATGCCGCGCTCCTGCTCCTGCTCCATCCAGTCCATGATGGCCGCGCCATGATGAACCTCACCGATCTTGTGCGAAACGCCCGTATAAAACAGAACGCGTTCTGTCGTCGTTGTCTTGCCCGCATCAATATGGGCCATGATGCCGATATTGCGGTAACGCTCGATAGGAGTTGTGCGAGCCACGGCAAAGCCTTCTACCAGCGGTAGTGAGAAAACGCCTTGTTAGCTTCTGCCATACGGTGCGTGTCTTCTTTCTTCTTGACAGCCGTACCGCGGTTTTCAGCCGCATCAAGCAACTCATGTGCCAGACGATGCGCCATCGATTTTTCGCTGCGCTTTCTCGCTGCGTCGATAACCCAACGCATGGCAAGTGTCTGACGACGTGCCGGGCGTACTTCAACCGGTACCTGGTAAGTTGCACCACCAACGCGGCGCGACTTTACTTCGACCACAGGCTTGACGTTATCAAGCGCTGTTTCGAGCAGCTCGAGAGCTTTCTCACCGGTCTGTGTCTCGCGGTCGGAAATGCGATCCAATGCACCGTAAATGATGCGCTCAGCAACGGACTTTTTGCCGTCATTCATGATCATATTCATGAATTTTGCGAGCAAATCACTACCGTACTTGGGATCGGGCAGAATCGTGCGCTTAGGTGCCTGTGTTCTTCTGGACATTAAACTATCTCTTTAAATTATGATTTCGGACGCTTCGTTCCGTACTTCGAACGGCCTTGACGACGGTCCGCAACGCCAGAGCAATCGAGCGTGCCACGGACTGTGTGGTAACGAACACCAGGCAGATCCTTTACACGACCGCCACGAATCAACACAACACTATGTTCCTGCAGGTTGTGGCCTTCGCCGCCGATATAGCTTGTCACTTCAAAACCGTTGGTCAGACGTACACGAGCCACTTTCCGCATGGCCGAGTTCGGCTTCTTCGGTGTCGTCGTGTAAACACGCGTACATACGCCGCGTTTCTGCGGGCTGGCGTCGAGCGCCGGTACGGTGCTTTTCGCTCTTTTTACTGAGCGTGGGTTGCGTACTAACTGATTTACTGTGGCCATGGGCCTTCACTCTCACTGTCTGTTTAATTTACGTTCATTGTTCGCGAGTGCTTGAAAAACTAGGTTCAAACGCGCGCAACCGACCGCCGGACTTCTCTCGTCCAGTTGCCGGTAAACTCAGCCCCTGCCGTAGCAAGTTCTGACAAAAAATCAGGGCCCGCCTGTCGGCGAGCCCTGAGGGTTAAGGGCGGGCATTTTAGTGATGCAGGTAACTCAGTGTCAAGCAAGCATCGCCGCAAGCCCGCCAGGGCCTATAAGTTGTTGATTTTATTAGGCCGTTGTTGTTTCTTCACCACCATCTGCAGCTTCTTCGCCTTCACCTGCCGCAACTACCGCAGCCTCTTCAGCCGCTGCCTCTTCGGCAGCCGTCTCTTCGGCCAGAGCTGCTTTGGCAGTCTGAGCCAGCTCAAGCTGATTCAGCTGATCGGCCAGATCCTGCTCACGCGTGCGCCGGCGTTCGGCGTGATGCGCGAAGCCAGTACCCGCCGGAATCAGGCGACCAACGATGACGTTTTCCTTGAGACCGCGCAACTCATCGCGCAGACCGCGAACAGAAGCTTCGGTCAGGACACGAGTTGTTTCCTGGAACGATGCCGCCGAAATGAAGGACTCGGTCGCCAGAGATGCCTTGGTGATACCCAGAAGTACAGGATCGATCGTCAATGGCTCCTTGTTCTGAGCCAGCAACTGCTCTTCAACCTCGAAGAAGCGTGCCTTGTCGATCTGCTCGCCGCGCAGGTAATTACTCTCGCCCGGAGTCGCAACGATCACTTTTCGCAGCATCTGGCGAATAATCACCTCGATGTGCTTGTCATTGATCTTCACGCCCTGAAGACGATAAACGTCCTGAATTTCCTTCACGAGGTAGTTCGCCAGGCTCTCAACGCCCTGCAGACGCAGGATGTCATGCGGGTTCGGCTCGCCGTCCGCGATGATTTCACCACGAGCAACCTGCTCACCCTCAAACACATTGAGGTGACGCCACTTCGGAATCAGCTCTTCGTAACCATCAGTCTCGCCGGTAATGACCAGACGACGCTTACCCTTGGTTTCCTTACCAAAGCTGACCGTACCGGTGTGTTCCGCCATGATCGCAGGCTCTTTCGGCTTGCGAGCCTCGAAGAGATCGGCGACGCGCGGCAAACCACCCGTGATATCGCGAGTCTTCGAAGATGCCTGCGGAATGCGGGCGATGATGTCACCGACAGAAACGGCTGCGCCGTCCGCCATCGAAATGATAGCGCCAACCGGCAGAGCGTAAACCGCGGGAATTTCCGTGTTCGCAAAGCAGATCTCTGTGCCGTCATCGTCAACCAGTTTCGCAACCGGACGAAGATCCTTACCAGCACCACCACGACTTTTCGGATCGAGGACAACAATGCTCGTCAGGCCGGTAAATTCGTCGACTTGCTGAGCAACGGTGACACCGTCGATGAAGTCCTGGAACTTGATCTTACCTTCCACCTCGGTAACAACAGGGTGAGTATGCGGATCCCAGCTGGCAAGAACTTGGCCTTGCTTGACTTCAGCACCATCGTCGATCGTAATCGTCGCACCGTAAGGGACTTTGTAACGCTCACGCTCCTGACCCTGCTTGTTGATCACGGTGATTTCACCGGAACGCGACACAGCGACGAAATAGCCCTTGTGATGCGCCACGGTCTTGATGTTGTTGAGTTTCGCTACACCGTTGGATTTGATCTCAATGTTGTTGATCGCAGCAGAACGAGATGCAGCACCACCGATATGGAAAGTACGCATCGTCAGCTGTGTGCCCGGCTCACCAATTGACTGGGCTGCAATTACGCCGACAGCTTCGCCAATATTGATACGGTTACCACGTGCAAGGTCGCGGCCGTAACACTGTGAACACACGCCATAGCGAATCTCACAGGTAATCGGCGAACGAACCATCAGATGATCGATCTTCATATCATCCAGTTCCTGCACGGTTGCTTCGTCGAGCATGGTACCCGCGTCGAACGCGACCTTGTCAGAACCCGGATACAACACCGGCTCAGCAAGGACGCGACCCAATACGCGGTCACGCAGCGGCTCAACAATATCGCCGCCCTCTACAATTGGAGCCATCGATACGCCGTTGCGAGTCTCGCAGTCAACCTCGGTGACAACCAGATCCTGGGCAACGTCAACGAGTCGACGGGTCAGGTAACCGGAGTTAGCCGTCTTCAACGCCGTGTCAGCGAGACCCTTACGAGCACCGTGAGTCGAGATGAAGTACTGCAGTACGTCGAGGCCTTCGCGGAAGTTCGCCGTAATCGGCGTCTCAATGATCGAGCCATCCGGCTTGGCCATCAAGCCACGCATACCAGCGAGCTGGCGAATCTGCGCCGCAGAACCACGAGCGCCTGAGTCGGCCATCATGTAGATCGAGTTGAACGACTCTTGCTCAACGCTCTTACCCTTGGCGTCCTTGACTGTCTCTGTACCGAGTTTGTCCATCATCGCCTTCGCGATCTGGTCATTCGTTCGGGACCAGATATCGACAACCTTGTTGTAACGCTCACCATCGGTTACGAGGCCGGAACCATACTGGTCCTGAATCTCCTTAACTTCAGCTTCGGCGACAGCAAGAATGTCTTCCTTCGATTCCGGAACAACCATGTCGTTAACACCGATAGAAATACCGGCAAGCGTCGCGTGACGGAAACCCGTGTACATCAGGCGATCCGCAAAAACGACTGTCTTCTTCAGACCGAGCTGGCGATAGCAGGCGTTGAGGACATTTGAAATCGCCTTCTTTGTCATCGCCTGATTGACGTGCGTGAATTCCATGCCTTTAGGCAGAATGGCGGAAAGAAGTGCACGACCAACCGTGGTATCGATAATCTTCGTAACCTGGACAAGCTCGCCATTTTCGTCAGGCTCATGAATCGTAACGCGAACCCTGACGCTGGCGTGCAACTCAGCAGCACCGGCCTCGAAGGCGCGACGTACTTCGTCGAGGCTCGCAAGAACCATGCCCTCGCCCTTCGCATTTACGCGACTACGGGTCATGTAATAAAGACCCAGTACGACGTCCTGCGAAGGAACGATGATCGGATCACCGTTTGCCGGAGACAGGATGTTGTTTGACGACATCATCAATGCACGAGTTTCAAGCTGCGCTTCGATAGACAGCGGTACGTGTACAGCCATCTGGTCACCGTCGAAGTCAGCATTGAATGCCGTACAAACGAGCGGATGCAACTGGATAGCCTTGCCTTCAATCAATACGGGCTCAAACGCCTGAATGCCAAGACGGTGCAATGTCGGCGCACGGTTCAGCATGACCGGGTGCTCACGAATGACTTCTTCGAGAATATCCCAGACTTCCGCACCTTCACGCTCTACGAGTCGCTTGGCAGCCTTGATCGTCGTCGCTTCGCCGCGCAATTGCAGCTTCGAGAATATGAACGGCTTGAACAACTCGAGCGCCATCTTCTTTGGCAAGCCACACTGGTGCAGCTTCAATGCCGGTCCAACCACAATTACAGAACGACCCGAGTAATCGACTCGCTTACCCAGAAGGTTCTGGCGGAAGCGACCCTGCTTGCCCTTAATCATGTCAGCAAGCGATTTCAGCGGACGCTTGTTGGTGCCCGTAATGGCGCGACCGCGTCGGCCATTGTCGAGCAGTGCATCCACAGATTCCTGCAGCATGCGCTTCTCGTTGCGTACGATGATGTCAGGAGCGTTCAGCTCAAGCAGTCGGCGCAGACGGTTGTTTCGGTTGATGACGCGTCGATAAAGATCGTTCAGATCCGACGTCGCAAATCGACCACCATCCAGCGGTACCAGCGGACGCAGATCCGGCGGCAATACTGGCAATACGGTCAGCACCATCCATTCAGGCTTGTTGCCTGACTCAACGAATCCCTCGATAAGCTTCAGGCGCTTCGACAAACGTTTGAGTTTCGTCTCAGACTTCGTCGCACCCATGTCCTCGCGGACCTTGAGGATTTCACGCTGCAGGTCAATCGTCATCAGCATTTCGCGAACAGCTTCGGCACCCATGCGGGCATCGAATTCGTCGCCATACTGCTCCAGCGCATCGAGATACATCTCGTCGGTCATCAGCTGACCACGCTCAAGTTCAGTCATGCCCGGCTCAACGACGACAAACGCCTCGAAGTACAGGACACGCTCGATTTCGCGCAGCGTCATGTCGAGCATGAGGCCGATACGTGATGGCAGTGATTTCAGGAACCAGATGTGTGCAACCGGGCTCGCCAGATCGATGTGCGCCATACGCTCACGACGAACTTTCGTCTGCGTAACTTCAACGCCACACTTTTCGCAGACAACGCCGCGATGCTTCAGTCGCTTGTACTTGCCGCACAGGCACTCGTAGTCTTTGATCGGGCCAAAAATCTTGGCACAGAACAGACCATCGCGTTCCGGCTTAAAGGTACGGTAATTGATCGTTTCCGGCTTTTTAACTTCACCGAAGGACCACGAACGAACCATATCCGGAGAGGCCAGACCAATGCGAATTGCATCGAAGTCATCAACCGGGTTCTGATACTTGAAAAGCTTAAGCAGATCTTTCATTAGTCTGTCTCCAGCTCAATGTTGATGCCCAAGGATCGAATCTCCTTGACCAACACGTTGAACGATTCCGGCATACCGGCATCCATGTAGTGCTCACCATCCACGATGTTCTTGTACATCTTGGTACGGCCCTGGACGTCATCCGATTTCACGGTCAGCATTTCCTGCAAGGTATAAGCGGCGCCGTAGGCTTCGAGTGCCCACACCTCCATCTCACCGAATCGCTGGCCACCGAACTGCGCTTTACCACCCAGCGGCTGCTGTGTGACAAGACTGTACGGTCCGGTTGAACGAGCATGCATCTTGTCATCAACCAGGTGATTGAGCTTCAGCATGTACATGTAACCAACAGTAACTTGGCGATCGAACTTGTCGCCGGTACGGCCATCCCACAGGGTGGATTGTCCGGAAGCGTCAAGGTCAGCAAGCTCAAGGAGTCCCTTGATCTCGGCCTCGGAAGCACCGTCAAATACCGGTGTAGCCGTTGGCACGCCGTTCGTCAGGTTACCTGCGAGCTCGAGGATCTCTGCGTCACTGAATGACTTGAGGTCTTCAACCTTGCCACCGGTCTTGTTGTAGACCGCATCGAGGAACTGACGCAGCTTGGTGATCGACTCTTGTGCTTTGAGCATTCGCTCGATCTTCTTGCCAACGCCCATTGCCGCCCAGCCCAGGTGTGTTTCCAGAACCTGACCGACGTTCATGCGAGAGGGTACGCCCAAGGGGTTCAGTACGATGTCGACAGGGTTGCCATCTTCAAGGTAAGGCATATCTTCGACCGGAACGATCGTCGAGATGACACCCTTGTTTCCATGACGTCCAGCCATCTTGTCGCCCGGCTGAATACGACGCTTAACGGCAAGGTAAACCTTGACCATCTTGAGTACGCCCGGAGCCAAATCGTCGCCGGCTGTGATCTTGGATTTCTTCACGTCAAAACGACGGTCAAACTCTTCACGCTGCAACTTCAGGCGCTCAAAAGAGTTCTGCAGCTGCTCATTAGCCTCGTCGTTCTTCAGACGAATTTCAAACCACTGCTCGCGCTGCAGTTCATCCAGGTAGGCCTTGGTGATTTTGCTGCCGGACTTCAGCTTGTTCGGTCCGCCTTGCGCCATCTTGCCTGTGAGCATGCTTTCTACACGCTCATAGATATCTTCTTCAAGAATTCGCAGCGTGTCGTCGAGATCCTTACGGACGCTCTCCAACTCAGACTTCTCGATCGACAAGGCACGGAGATCTTTCTCGACGCCGTCACGCGTAAATACGCGCACGTCAATGACCGTTCCATCCATACCCGGCGGTACGCGCAAGCTGGTGTCTTTAACATCAGATGCTTTCTCACCGAAGATGGCACGCAGCAGCTTCTCTTCCGGTGTCAGCTGCGTCTCGCCCTTCGGCGTAACCTTACCAACAAGAATATCGCCAGACTTAACTTCAGCGCCGATGAACGCGATTCCGGACTCATCGAGCTTCGCGAGTGCAGCGTCACCGACGTTCGGAATATCCGACGTAATATCTTCCGAGCCCAGCTTCGTGTCACGTGCAACACATTGCAGCTCTTCGATGTGAATCGTCGTAAAGCGATCTTCCTTAACGACACGCTCTGAAATCAGAATCGAGTCCTCAAAGTTGTAACCGTTCCACGGCATGAACGCGACCTTTAGGTTCTGGCCCAGTGCCAGCTCACCCATGTCGGTCGACGGTCCGTCGGCCATTACGTCGCCAGCAGCAACGATGTCGCCATTCTTGACCAGCGGTCGCTGATTAATACACGTGTTCTGGTTCGAGCGCGTGTACTTGGTCAGGTTGTAGATGTCGACACCTGGCTCTGCAGCTGTTGTCTCATCATCGTTCACACGAACAACAATTCGCGCCGCATCGACTGAGTCAACACGACCACCACGACGCGCAACAACGGTTACACCGGAGTCAACGGCTACAGCACGCTCAATACCCGTACCAACCAGCGGCGCTTCGGCACGCAGTGTCGGTACAGCCTGACGCTGCATGTTCGAACCCATGAGCGCGCGGTTAGCATCATCGTGCTCAAGGAACGGGATCAGCGCAGCAGCGACCGAAACGATCTGGCGAGGACTTACGTCCATGTAGCCAATATCTTCCGGGCCGGCCAGCGTGAATTCGTTCTTGTGACGAACCGCAACGAGGTCTTCAACAAATTTGCCGTTCTTATCGAGCTCGGCATTCGCCTGCGCAACGATAAACTGGCTTTCTTCGATTGCCGACAGATAGTCGATATCGAGTGTCGCCTTGCCATTCTTGACGCGACGATACGGCGTCTCGAGGAATCCGTACTCGTTGGTACGAGCATAGACAGCCAGCGAGTTGATAAGACCGATATTCGGTCCTTCAGGCGTCTCAATCGGGCAAACGCGGCCGTAGTGCGTCGGATGAACGTCACGAACCTCAAAGCCTGCACGCTCGCGCGTCAGGCCGCCAGGTCCAAGCGCCGAAACACGACGTTTGTGAGTGACTTCCGAGAGCGGGTTGTTTTGATCCATGAACTGCGACAGCTGACTGGAGCCAAAGAACTCCTTTACAGCGGCGGCGACTGGCTTGGCATTGATCATGTCCTGCGGCATAAGGCCATCGGCCTCAGCCTGCGTCAGTCGCTCTTTGACTGCACGCTCAACACGAACCAGACCAACGCGGAATGCGTTTTCGGCCATCTCACCAACACTTCGTACACGTCGGTTTCCGAGGTGATCGATATCATCGACCGTACCAAAACCGTTGCGAATGTTGATCAGAGTCGACAGCACGTCAAGAATGTCGTCCTTGTCGAGCACGCCTTCGCCTTCTGAATTGTCACGGCCAACGCGACGATTGAACTTCATTCGTCCAACAGCAGAAAGGTCGTAGCGATCCGGATTGAAGAACAGGTTCTGGAACAGGTTCTCGGCGGCTTCCTTGGTTGGCGGCTCGCCCGGACGCATCATGC
>Ga0316195_10001448_pt1 | contig 10636 bp, 5 predicted proteins | sample Phised1_MG_FD_204937 | JGI IMG/M metagenome (GOLD analysis project Ga0316195, IMG submission 204937) | Coastal sediment microbial communities from Maine, United States - Phippsburg sediment 1 | ecosystem: Environmental > Aquatic > Marine > Coastal > Sediment | place: USA: Maine | collected... | reverse complement strand
CATCCCTACCTGTCCGGGCGCGCGAACCTCGCCAGGCTCGACGCCGCCGACCGCTTCGCCGACCCCCGCACCTCGAAGTCGCGCATCGACGCGGCCCTCGAACGGGTCGGACTACTCGCGGCGGCCCGCAAGCGCTACCGCGCGTACTCCCTGGGCATGCGCCAGCGCCTGGCGATCGCCGCGGCCTTGCTGGCCCCGCGCGACCTGCTCGTCCTGGACGAGCCGACCAACGGACTCGACCCGCAGGGCACGCGTGAGGTCCGGTCCCTGATCTCGTCGGTCGCGGCCGACGGGGCGACCGTGCTGGTCTCCAGCCACCTGCTGTCCGAGGTCGAGCAGATCTGCTCGCACCTGGGGATCATGCGCGAGGGCCGACTCGTGGCGCAGGGAAGTGTCGCTGAGGTCCGCGCGAGCTCGCGGCCCGTGGCAGAGGTCACAACGATGGACGTGGAGGCAGCGGCCGCCGTGCTTCGCGATCTCGGCCTGACCGACGTCACCGCCACCCCGACGGGTGCGCGCGGCATGCCGGGCGACGTGGAGTCGGAGGCGATCGTCGCAGCGCTGGTGCGCGGCGGCGTGGGAGTGCGGGGCTTCGTCGTCCAGTCGCCCAGCCTCGAGGACCTGTTCGTCGCACTCACTGGGGAGGGCTTCGATGTCAGTCGCTGACCTCTCCACTCCCGCGCGCTCTCGCACGATCTCCGCGTCCTTCCGCCTGCTGCGATCGGAGCTGCGGCTGATCATGGGTCGCCGCCGCAACCAGGCCGGCATCCTCGTCCTCGCATCGGTCCCGGTTCTCATCGCGGTGGCCCTGAAGTTCTCGCAGCCGCGCGCTGGGCGCGGGCCGGACTTCATCTCGTCGGCCACGTCGAACGGGATCTTCGTCGCCCTGACGGCCCTGAGCATCGAGCTCGCGCTGTTCCTGCCCCTCGCCGTGGCCGCGCTGTCAGGCGACACCATCGCCGGCGAGGCGAACATCGGCACCCTGCGCTACCTGCTCACGGTGCCCGTCAATCGCACTCGGCTGCTGGCCGTGAAGTACGTGTCGCTCGTCATCGGCGCAACCATCGGCGTCCTCGTGGTCGCCGGCACCGGACTGGTGGTGGGCGGGCTGCTCTTCGGCCTCGGACCGGTGACGCTGCTGTCCGGCACTCAGGTGGGGCTTGCCGACGGGCTCGGCAGACTCACGCTCGCCGTGCTCTACGTCAGTGCCGGGCTGGCCGCGCTCGCCGCGATCGGACTGTTCATCTCCACCCTCACCGAGCAGCCGATCGGCGCGATGATCGCGGTGGTCGTGGTGTCGACGGCGATGTTCATTCTGAACGAGATACCCCAGCTGGACTGGCTGCAGCCGTGGCTCCTCGTCCACTACTGGCCTGCCTTCTCCGATGCCTTCCGCGACCCGATCTTCTTCGAGCAGATGGGCCGGGGCCTGCTCGTGGCATTGGCCTACGCGGCGGTCTTCCTCACCATGGCCTGGGCGCGCTTCACCCAGAAGGACATCACCAGCTGACCGTCATCACTCACTCGGCGTGACCCGCTAGCCAGCGGCGGCGGTCGGCGTGCGCACCTCGATCATGGCCACCTCACCGAGCCGACGGAAGACGCTGCGGCTGGTCTCGAGATTCACGCGCCCACCGGCGCAGGCCAGTTCCGCGCCGTCCGCCATCCGTACCGTGACCTCGAGAATCTCGGCTCGGTGGTACACGATCGGCGTCTGGCAGAACGTGAAGGCGAGCGAATCCGCCGGAAGATCCAGGCTGCACTCCCGGCCCAGGACGTCCAGGTAGTCGAACTGCGTCGCAGTCCCAGTCCACTCGGACTCCCGCAGCTGGATCGGCCGGAACACGATGGCTCCCTCCTCGACCCGCAGCCCGAGCTCCCCCAGGCGGGTCAGCACCTCCTCCTTCACCTGCCCGGTCATCCCCGGCTGTCGGGCACCGTGTCCCGCCGGAGTGTGCGAGTACGGATCAGTGGGAAAGGCCCCGTAGACCTCGGCCGACTTGCAGTAGCCCAAACCGGCCCGGATGTCCTCATACGAATCGATGAGTTCCTGCACGGTCGACGACGACGCGCCTTCGGAGACGGCACGCTCGAGCGTCTCCTGAGCGGAGAGCAGGAGCTTGGAGACCATGTGCCAGTAGATGCTCCCCAGTCCCTCGTAGGCGAAGAAGGACCCCGACCGCCCGGTGAACTCGGCATGGTTGAACACCTCCTCGAAGATCTCCAGGAGCTCGGCCCGGCCGGCTGCCACGCTGGACTGCAGATCGGGATCCGCGGAGAGGCGGTCGAGGGCAGCCTCGACATCGCGCGCGTTGCGGATCCCCGCGGCGAAGTGGAAGTCGCCGTGGACATCACGGACGACCAGACTGCGTTCCCCTGTTTCGCCCAGCACGCCCACGAGCGGACACGCCTCGGCCCTGCCGGCCGTGAAGCGATTGCGGCTGAGGAATCCCGGCACGTCCTTGTCCGGGTAGAGCACATAGCTGTGCTGGTCGGCCCGGAACAGGCGGCTCGAGCGCAGGGCGGTCAGAAGGGTCAGCGACTCCTCGGCCGTCAGCTGCCCACTTGCCAGCACCGCGACCTGGCCCTCGAGCATCTCGGGGAGTCGTCGTATCCCGGCAGCATCCTCGGTGAGCTCGAGCAGGTTGTACGAGTGATAGAGCCCGTCGGCCCGCGCATTCGAACGCAGGGTCGCCTCGAGGTAGGACTGGGCCGACGCCAGCAGCGACGCGACCTCGTCTCGGGTGACCACCGCTCGCTCGCCACTGAGTCCCGCATAGACCCGAGCACGGTAGGCCGTGCCCGCGCTGCCGAGCGCGTCCATGAATGCCCGGCGGGTAATTCCTGTGAAGCCGTGCTCGAGGTCCGGCCGATGCGCGTCCAGAGCCCCCGTCACGGCGGCGGCCAGCTGAGCCAGCTCGGCGGAGACATGCGCATCATCGGTGAGAAGACCTCGCAGGAAGTCGACGTACCGCCGCAGCTGGGCGAGCGTCACCACCGACAATCCCCGCCCCACGAGCGCATTGTTCGCGTCGTTCCACTCGGGCCGCTGCGTGTTCATCCACACGCCGCCGTCCGGCACCAGGTTGACCATCTTGGCCAGCAGGAGGGTCAGCAGCTTCTCGGTCATCGTGACGCGCAGCAGGTCGCCGTCCGGCCCGTGCACCAGCCGACCGTCGGGACCCTCCCGTTCAACCCGCTCGTCCACTGCCGCCGCGTGCCCCTGGTCGAAGGTGACCGTCTCGTACGGATCGACCAGGGTCTGCTCGTAGGACGCGATCCGGTACGGCACGTCAGCGTGAGTGAACGCCGCCACATCGAGCAGGCCTTCGAGCCGTCCCGGGTGGAAGCGCTGCGACGTCTCGAGCAGCCGCAGCAGGTACACGATCTGGTGGTCGCTCCAGTAGCCGATGTTCGCCCACGGGTTGTCCGGCTCGGGGACCTCCCAATCGATGCCGGACCGCGAGATCCGATAGGGGTTGTACCCGTCGGCCGTGGTCGCGTCGAGGAACACCGTGACCATCGACTCCAGGTACTCCGGGAACGACCACGCCAGCGCCTCCCAGTTCTGGAAGATGTCCCGCCAGTTGCCCTGGAAGCTCAGCCGCGGGTCCCCGTTGCCGTCCCGCAGCGCGATCTCGAAGTTGTTCCAGGGACGCGACGGGTCCCCGTGCCTGCGGCTGAAGGTCAGCGGCAGGTACTCCAGCGCGAGGCGAAGCAGGTCGAGGTCGCCCGAGTTCCGAGCCCAGACCAGCAGGTCGTCAATCGGCAGGTGGTCCGGAAGCTCCGCCAGGACGGCGGCGCATCGCGCAGCCGTCACCGGACTGCGCTCGCTGACGAAGGCGCGTACATCCCGCGCCTCCACCCGGTACCCGTCGGCCGGCACCCCTCCGCGCATCACGTTGAACAGGACATTGGCCAGGTGGTGTGCGGTGGCGAGCTCATCGCCGCCGGACTGCTGTGCATCCGCCGTCGCCAGGATGCGCTCAAGCCCCACGCGAGTGGCGTCCAGGTCGGCCTCGAGCAGGCTTCGCACGTCGTCGGGTCCCACCAGCAGTTCGCGCAGCTCCGTGACGTCGGCGGCGTCCTGCTCGACGTCGCCCACGGTGCTCCATGAGCGGACCTCGCCGGCACCAAGGCCAAGGCGCGCGTGGACGAGGTAGGCGCCGCGCTCACCCCGGACGTCTGGCTCTGCCTGCACCTGCCCGCCCCGGCGGAACCTCGGCAGCTGCCGCATCGATGCGAGGTGATCGACGTCCTCAAGACCGACCTGCCAGGCAACGTTCGCGTGGAGCGACTCGCTCGGCTCGGCGAGGTCCGTGAGGCGCGAGCTCAGGGAGAAGATCCCGAGGCCGGTCTCCTCGTCGATCTCGGAACGCTTGTAGGCGTCCAGGAGGTTGCTGAGCCGGCTCTGGACGCTGACGTCGACGCCCGCCGGAAGGAGGTTGACGAAGCCATCGAGCAGGTCGATATCGACCCGGACGCCTCCGGTGTTGGCGAGCTCGCAGGTGCGCACGATTCCGAATCGCTCAGAGGTCTGCCACGTGACCCGCATCCGCAGGCCCAGATCGGCCCGGCACTCCTCGAAGACCAGCGCCGTCCCGGCGGCGTCCTTGTACAAATTTCTCCGTCGATCCAGCCCGGTCTGGTCGTTCGGGGCGAACGGCTCCCACAGGGTCAGGGCCCCATCGGGGCTCGCTACCCGAAGCACGGTCAATCCGCCTGTTCGCCCGGCGCTCTCGGCGATCTTGTCGTCCGTGTAGTACGGGAACAGAGCCGTGTCGGGGCGAATCCGCCCCGCCGTCAGGCCTCCGGTGCTCGACACGAAGAGCCACGCGTCGCCCGAGCCGACGACGGTCATGAAGAACGGCTCCAGCAGGTCGACATCGCCGATCCGGTAGAACCGGCGGCCGAGGAGGTCGACGAAACCACCCTCCGCAGGCAGGGCCTCGGGTCGGGCTGTCCGGGCGGGCGTCTGAGCGGTCATCCATGCCTCCTGGGCGTCGATCGCGAGAGCATCGGCCAGTTGCGCCACCGACGGTGAGCCCTCGAGTCCGTCACCGGTGTCGTAGAGGCGACAGGACAGTCCGGTCTCCAGCGAGGCGTCCCAGAAGGGATCCCGTCCATCGACGAGGACTGTCGGCGAGCCCTGGAATCCCACGGCCGCAGCCTTCTCCGGGGTGTCCACCACCTCATAGGCGAGTTCTGCGGAAGCGCCCACCTGCGCGAGGGCGATCCTGAGCCGCTCATCGGCGACGCGCCAGCCAGGGCAGTCGTCGAAGTACCGCAAGGTCACCTTCATGGCAGAACCCTACGTCTGGACCGGGCTCTCGCCTCCTCCCCGCGAACTTCCCCACGGCCACTCGACCGCTGTGGGATGGTGCCAGCATGACCGCCGCCGACCACCCGCAGAAGGAGCACTTCGCCGACCTCTTCCACCGATCGGCAGGCACGTACGACGCGGTGGGGGTCGACTTCTTCGCGCCACTCGCCTCGGCACTGGTGGCAAGGGCCGGCCTGGCACCCGGCATGAGCGTGCTCGACGTCGGTACCGGCACCGGCGCCTCGCTCCGCGCGGCCCGAGCGGCGGTCGGCCCCGCCGGCGAGGTGCTCGGCATCGACCTCGCGCCCGGAATGGTGGAGCGGACGAGCCGCGAGATGGCCGACCTCCCCAACGTCACGGTGGCCCTCGGCGATGCCGAGCACCCGCCGTCAAGACCCGGCGGCTGGGACGCGGCCATCGCCGCGCTGCTGCTCTTCTACCTACCGGATCCCGTGGGCGCGGCGACTCGCATCCGGGAGGTCCTGCGCCCCGGAGGGGTGTTCGTAGCGTCGACCTTCGACGGACCGGACGACCGATGGCGGATCGTCGAGAGCGCGATCAGTCCGTTCTGGCCGCCGGCCGACGGGCCCTCGCACCCGTCGGCCGCCTCGCCGTTCGCCACCGTCGAATCGACCGAGGACCTCCTGCGCCAGGCCGGATTCGTGGACATCGACACGGTGGTCATCGAGCATGTCAACGTCTACGCCAGCGTCGACCACTGGCTCGAGTGGACGTGGTCGGGCGGAGCCCGCGGCATGTGGGAGCGGGTGCCCGCGGCCGATCTCGAGGCCGCACAGTCGGCGGCCGGCGAGGTGGTGTCCACCCTTGCCAACGATGACGGCATGCTCGAGGAGCGGTTCCGCATCCGGCTGACCCGTGCCATTGCCCCGTAGGAACGCTCACCGAGCCGTCGGCTCGGGAACCTGAAGCGGAGGACCAGATGAAAGCGCTCGTCAAGGCCCATGCCGAGCCCGGGCTCTGGATGGAGGAGGTCCCCGATCCCGTCATCGGCATCAACGACGTACTGATCCGCGTCCTGCGCACCGGCATCTGCGGCACGGACCTGCACATCCACGCCTGGGACGCGTGGGCGCAGAAGAACGTCGCGCCGGGGATGATCATCGGCCACGAGTTCGTCGGGGAGGTCGTGGCGTACGGCAGCAACGTCAATGACTTCTCCGTCGGCGACATCGTCAGCGGCGAGGGCCACCTGGTCTGCGGACGGTGCCGCAACTGCATGGCGGGACGCCGCCACCTCTGCGCCCGCACGCACGGCGTGGGTGTCGACCATCCCGGGGCCTTCGCCGAGTACATCGCGCTGCCCATGACCAACGTCTGGGTCCACTCGCCCGACATCGACCTGGACGTCGCCGCCATCTTCGACCCCTTCGGGAATGCCGTGCACACCGCGCTGACATTCCCGGTCCTCGGCGAGGACGTCCTGATCACCGGCGCCGGCCCGATCGGCCTGATGGCCGCGGCCGTCGTCCGGCATGCAGGCGCCCGACACGTGGTGATCACCGACGTGAACGAGCATCGCCTCGCCCTGGCGGAGAGCATGGGCGCCACCCTCGCCGTCGACGTTCGGTCCCGCACCCTCCCGGAGGTGCAGGAGGAGCTCGGCATGCGCGAGGGCTTCGACGTCGGCCTGGAGATGTCCGGAAACCCGGACGCCCTGCGCTCGATGGTCGACAACATGGCGCACGGCGGCCGCATGGCCCTACTGGGGATCCCGACCGGGGACTCGCACTTCGACCTGAATCGCCTGGTGTTCAACATGCTCACCATCAAGGGCATCTATGGTCGCGAGATGTATGAAACCTGGTACGCCATGACCGTCATGGTCGAGTCCGGGCTCGACGTCCGGCCGGTCATCACCCACCGCTTCCCGGCGGCGGACTTCGACGAGGCCTTCACGGCGGCCCGGGACGGCCGGGCCGGCAAGGTCATCCTGACGTGGGCGGAACGATGAACCTCGACGAACTGAGAGCACAGCTGACGGGTGAGCTCGAGTCCATTCGCGGACAGGGCCTGCTGAAGGACGAACGGCTCATCTCCTCCCCCCAGGACGCCCACGTGCGGATGCAGGATGGGCGCGAGCTCATCAACCTGTGCTCCAACAACTACCTGGGCTTGGCGGACCACGCTGACGTGATCTCGGCCGCGCACGCCGCCCTCGACCGCTGGGGCTTCGGGATGGCCTCGGTCCGGTTCATCTGCGGCACGCAGGAGATCCATCGCGAGCTCGAGCGGCGGATCAGCGCGTTCCTCGGCACCGAGGACACGATCCTGTACGGAAGCTGCTTCGACGCCAACGGTGGTCTCTTCGAGACGCTGCTCGACGCCGAGGACACGGTCATCTCGGATGAGCTCAACCATGCCTCGATCATCGACGGCATCCGGCTGTGCAAGGCGAAGCGACTGAGGTACTCCAACCGGGACATGGCCGACCTGGAGCGCCGCCTGCAGGAGGCGGACGGGTCGCGACGAACGCTCGTCGTGACCGACGGGGTGTTCTCCATGGACGGCTATATCGCGCCAGTCGACGAGATCTGCGACCTGGCCGATCGCTACGGCGCGCTGGTCATGGTGGATGACTCGCACGCCGTCGGGTTCGTGGGTCCGCGCGGCCGCGGGACACCGGAGCTGCACGGCGCAGTGGACCGGGTCGACATCGTCACCGGCACCCTCGGCAAGGCGCTGGGCGGTGGCAGCGGCGGATACACGAGCGGCCGCCGGGAGATCATCCAACTGCTGCGCCAACGATCGCGGCCGTACCTCTTCTCGAACTCGATCGCTCCCCCGATCGTGGGGGCCTCGCTGGCCGTCCTCGACCTGCTCGAGCGTGGCGACGAGGCGCGGACCCGACTGGCTGACAACGCGTCGCGGTTCCGGTCCGGGATGACCGATCTCGGCTTCGATCTGCTCCCGGGCACCCACCCGATCATCCCGGTCATGTACGGGGACGAGCACCAGGCGGTGAACGCGGCCGGGCACCTCCTGGAGGCCGGCGTCTACGTGATCCCGTTCTCCTTCCCCGTGGTGCCCAAGGGGAAGGCGCGGATCCGGACCCAGATGTCGGCGGCGCACAGTCCGGAGGACATCGATCGGGCGATCGAGGCATTCGCGTCCTGCCGCGACCTGTGACGCTGTTCACGGTTCGGGGCTCACCGGGCGACACCGAAGGGCAATGAGCCAAGATCGACGGATGACAGCAGTGCAGCTAGACCACGGACTGCCCTCGCGCGCGCGCGTCGTGATCGTCGGCGGGGGCGTCATCGGAGCCAGCATCGCCTACCACCTGGCCCACCTGGGCTGGACGGACATCGTGCTCGTCGAGCAGCACTCGCTGACGGCCGGCACGACCTGGCACGCGGCGGGTCTGATCACGGTCGCAGGCATGACGAACCCCACCAGCCTGTCCTTCTTCCAGCGCTCCCGCGAGCTCTGCCAGACGCTCGAGCAGGAGACCGGGCACTCGACCGGGTGGAAGGAGGTCGGCCACATCGGAGTCGCCGCCGACCGCCAGCGTCGCGAGGCGCTCCGTCGCGAGGCCGCCTGGATGGCGGGACACGGGATCGACTACTACGAACTGTCGCCGAAGGAGCTGTCCGACATCTGGCCGCTCATGCGCACCGACGACCTCATCTCCGGATTCCTCACTCCCAGTGACGGTCGCGCCGACCCGGTGGGCGTGACGGTCGCCCTCGCCAAGGGAGCGAAGCAGCTCGGTGCCCGGATCGTCGAAGGCGTCCGCGTCACTGGGGTCACGACCGCCGGCCGCCGGGTCGTCGGCGTGCAGACGGACCACGGCGACATCGAGACCGAGACCGTCGTCAATGCTGCCGGGATGTGGGCCCGCCAGTTCGGCGAGCTGTCTGGAGTCCCGATCCCACTGCAGGCGGCTGAGCACTACTACCTCATCACCGACACGGTGCCCGGGATGGACCAGGACCTGGCCGTCATCGAGGACGCCGACCGCTACGGGTACTACCGACCCGAGGGCGACGGCATGATGGTTGGACTCTTCGAACCGCGCGGAGCCGCCTGGTCCGTGGACCGGGTTCCCGACTCCTTCGCCTTCGGCACCCTGCCTCCGGACTGGGAGCGGATGACGCCGTTCCTGGCCGAGGCTCTCGATCGCGTGCCGATCCTCGAGAACGTCGGGGTGCGCACCTTCTTCTGCGGACCGGAGTCCTTCACCCCGGACCTGCACCCGATGATGGGCCCGGCCCCCGAACTCGACGGTTACTTCGTGGCCGCGGGGATGAACTCGCTCGGCATCCTGTCGTCCGGCGGCGTCGGCAGCGTCATGGCCGCCTGGATCGTCGACGGAACGCCGCCGGTTGACGTCGCCGGATTCGCCGTGGACCGCACGGCACTGCACGAGACCACGCCCCGGTTCCGATCGGAGCGCGTCGTGGAGCAGCTCGGTGCCTCGTTCGGCGACTCGTGGTACCCGACCTGGAAGCAGCACACCGCCCGCAACATCCGGCGATCCTCTCTCCACGAGCGCCACGTCTCCCAGGGCGCCCACTTCAATGCCTCCGTCGGCTGGGAGTTCCCCGAGTGGTTCGACGAGCCGGGGCGCCCGGTCGAGATCGTCCCCGGGTTCGATCGGCAGGCATCGTTCCCGATCATCGAGAGGGAGCATCGGGCCGTCCGCGAGGGCGTCGGCATCCTCGACATGAGCCTGATGGCCAAGTTCCGGGTCCAGGGCCCCGACGCCGCTGCCGTGCTCGGCCGCCTGTCGGCGAACGACGTGACCCGGGAGGTCGGACGGCTGGTCTACACCCAGTGGCTCAACCCCGCCGGCGGCATCGAGGCCGATCTCACGGTGACGCGGCTTTCCGAGGACGACTTCCTGGTCGTGGCCAGCGACCTCATCCACCGTCGCGTCGCACCGATGATCCGGCGCGAGTGCCGTGACGATGAGACGGTGATCGTCACCGACGTCACGTCGGGGTACACGCTGCTCACCGTCCAGGGGCCGCTCTCGCGGGAACTGCTCTCCCGCCTGACCGACGCGGACTTGTCCAACGATGCCTTCCCCTACCTGACGAGTCGCCCGATCCACGTCGACTACGCACCCGTCATCGCGTCGCGAGTGACGTACGTCGGCGAGCTGGGCTGGGAGCTCTACGTCCCCACGGAGTACGGACTCGGGACGTACGACCGCCTCATGGAGGTCGGCACTGATCTCGGGGTTCGCCCCGTGGGCATGGCCGCGATGTCGGGGCTGCGCCTGGAGAAGGGCTACCGGGACATGGGCATAGACATCGACAACACCGACACCCCCCTCGAGGCCGGGCT
>Ga0316195_10001447_pt1 | contig 10638 bp, 7 predicted proteins | sample Phised1_MG_FD_204937 | JGI IMG/M metagenome (GOLD analysis project Ga0316195, IMG submission 204937) | Coastal sediment microbial communities from Maine, United States - Phippsburg sediment 1 | ecosystem: Environmental > Aquatic > Marine > Coastal > Sediment | place: USA: Maine | collected... | reverse complement strand
GCCTGAAGGCAGCATCAACGCCGAGCTAAGCGGCAGCGGCAAGATTGTAGATGGCAGTCAGCAGGTTCTGGCAACAATCGATCACCTGTCCGGGATCCTGGCAGGGTACGAACTGGAGGGCGGCGGTGCGCTGAGCTATTTCGACAATAGTTTTCAAACCGACGGCCTCTACCTGCAAAACGGCGCCAACAGACTCGATATTGCGGGGCTGGCCGGTTCCTCATACGGCTTGAGCTTTCGCTTCCAGGGCAACGAGCTCAGCAGACTTTACCCGCAGCTGGCAGGTGTCATTGAGGCATCGGGGACGATTTCCGGAAGCAGTCAGGAGCCGGAAGGCCAAATCGGTTTTACGGCCAAAGATCTCGCCTATGAGGATCATTTTATCGCGACTCTGTCGGGCAATGGTGCGCTGAAGCTAAGCGGTGATAACACCCTGAAGGTCTCGTTGGCGGCTACAGGCCTCAAAAGCGGTGCTATTGTTCTGGATCGGCTCAAGGTGGAGCTGGCGGGCACGCCTCAGCAGCATCGGATTTCCCTGAACGGGAACTTTGCTGAGGCGGATTTTGGTCTTGCGGCAACCGGAGGAGTGCAGGATACAACCTCCTGGGAGGGGATAATCGATGATCTGAGTTATGAACATCGAGTGTTTGGTTCTTGGCGGCAGCGAACCCCAAGCCGACTTACTCTTTCAACCGATGGGGTCTGGCTTGAAGCGCTATGTATCGACTCAGGTGAGCATGGAGCCTGTGTCGAGGGGACCTGGCAGTCCGCCGGGAACTGGCGCTTTGATCTTGCCGAGCTGCGTTTTGACCTGGCCGATCTCTATCAATGGGGACTGCTCACCACGGCCATCGAAGGCAAACTCCAGGGGCAGCTCAGCTCAACGGGTTCAGCGCTGCTCGTTGAATCCATGCACGGCACGTTCAGGATTCCCGAACTTGAGATACGCCTGGACCAGGAGGAACTGCTGCAAAATGTGCGCTGGCTCGATACCGAACTCAGCGTAAATCTGGATCAGTCGAGACTGCAGACAGTCCTGTCTTCTCGTGCCGCGGATGGCTCGAACATCGATGGCGAAATTTCAATCAACGGTTTCGGCAACCTGGCCGAGCCGCTGGACGATCTGGAACTGCAGGGTCATGGTGCACTTGATATCAAGGACTTGAGTCTGCTTAAGGCGCTCACCGGCGACTATCTCATTCCCACCGGCCATCTGGTCGCGGACCTTGCTGTTGGGGGCGTGGTTGCCAACCCGGAACTGACAGGCCACCTCGAGCTGCAGGGCGGCGCGCTTCAATTTCCACAACTGGGGACTTCTCTGACAGATATGCAGGGTGAAGTTCAAGCAGGCGAAGATGGGCTTACAATCAGTCTCGATGCTGTTTGCGGAGAAGGCACAGCCCAGGGTTCGGGAACGCTGCGCTTTGGCGACGAAGACTGGCGGGGTGCGTTTCTTATCACCGGCAGTGACTGCCAGGTGATGAATGTGCCGGAGCTGGCAATTACTGCCAGCCCGGAGCTCGAACTGGTCCTCGGCTCGAACGGTGGTCGCTTGACCGGCAGCCTGATGATACCCCGGGCCTTGATCAAACCTGAGATGATGACGGGGGCCAAGTCGGAATCCACCGATGTGGTTTTCGTTGGTGAGCAGGGGGGTAGTTCCAGGTGGCCGTTTAATTATGAGCTCACGATAGAGCTCGGAGACGACATTGCGGTCGACGGCTACGGACTCAACGCGAACCTGGCCGGCGGTCTTAGCGTCAGCAATAAAAGAACAATGGTGACTGGCCGGGGAGTGCTCGATGTCACGCAGGGGACTTTTACCATTTTTGGAAAACCGCTGAAAATAGCGCGTGGAAGGCTCGGATTTAACGGCGGTCCCATTGATAACCCGACGCTTGATGTAAGTGCCAGAAAGGTTATAGGAACGAATCAATTCGGGCAGGATAATATTGTGGTGGGCGTCAACGTGATCGGCACTGTTGCTGACTTTGAGATTGAGCTTTTCTCCATACCGCCGATGAAAGACCAGGAAATTGTCACCTATATCCTGTTTGACAAGTCATTTGCCTCGTCAGATCAATCTTCACGCGGCATAGCTGACTCAGCTCTGCAATCATTCGGGTTGTCCAGAGGCAGTGCAATTTTGGGAAGCGTGACGAAAATACTGCCGGTTGATGATATTCGCATTGAAGGTATTGCCAGTGACGATGCCTCTCTGGTTGTCGGCCGGAGCTTGACGGAACGACTCTCGGTCAGCTATGATTTCAATCTGTTTAACAATTCCGGCATTATCAAGGTTCGCTATGAATTCGGCAAGGGCTTCTCAGTACAGAGCAGAAACGCATTCGATACCAACGGCATCGAGCTGCTCTATTCATTTGAACGATGACCCTGCGGCTCAGAGCCGCTGGTGCTCGCAAGGGCGGTACGCTGGAAATATGCAGCAATGAGCCATGAAACGGATGCGCGGTGATAAAAATACATTAGAAGAGGTGCGGGTATGGGGCTGCAGGAACAGATAACAGCGGAACTGCAAAAATCGATAAAGCAGCGGGATAGCGCCCGGACGCAGGCCATCCGCATTGTGATCGGAGAATTTCAACGTCAACCGCAAAAAAAACTCGATGACGCCGCGGTTATCAATATCATCAAAAAACTGATAAAATCAGAACGGGAACTGCTCGCCGCTGCCGGCCAACAGACATCTGAATATATCGAGGTGCTGGAGGGCTACCTGCCGCAGCAGGCAGGCGAAGAGGAAATCAGAGCATGGATCGAAGCCAACATCGATCTTTCTACGTTCGACAATAAGATGCAGGCCATGAAACCGATCATGGCCCACTTTGGCAGTAGCGCCGATGGTGGTGCAGTCAAAAAAATTCTGCAGAGTTTTGACGGCTGAGCCCATGGCAATGCCAAAAGGAACGACAGGTTATCCGGGAACCGGGGTGCAATGATCAAGCGACGGGTAAAAAAAGGAAACGTCCTCATTTTTGGACTGGGCGGTGTGGGGTTCTACCTGGCCAAGCGGCTGCAGCATGAGGAGTACGCGGTTACCGCCGTAGAGCCGGACCCCGAGCGATACGGTTATGGCGATGAATCCCTTGATATCAGATTGATCCGGGGAGAGGCGATGGATATCGGCTGCTGGAAAGAGGCCGGGGCCGAGTCGATGGATTGTGTGATCTGCGTCACCGACAACGATGCGGTGAACATGATGGCCGCCCGGATAGCCGACAAATTCGCTATTCCCTGGAAAATTGCCCGGGTCCGTTCACTTGATTTCGGCCTGCCCGGTTCGTTTCTCAGTGGAGAGGAGCTCAATATCGATCTGTTGATTCACCCTGAGGAAATGGCCGCTCAGGAGATCATCCGGTTGATAAAGCTGCGCCGCGGCAACGAGGTGATCGATATTGCCGAGGGTCAGATCCAGCTTCTGGCAGCCGGCATAACCGACGATTCCAAGTTTGCCAACCAGAAACTGAAGGACATCTCGCACAGATATGCTCACTTCGACTTCCGGGTGGTGGCTGTCGCCCGGGGCATCACCACCATCATTCCCCACGGCGATCTGGAGATCCTGCCCCATGATCAGATCGTGGTGATGACCGATCGAGCGAACCTGCCTGAACTTATGGAAATAGCCGGTCTGCCGCAGGGTGTCCGGCAGCGGATTATGATCGTCGGGGGCGGACTGGTCGGCGGCCGGGTTGCCGAACTGCTGAAAAAATCGGTGGAGGTCACCCTGATCGAGGCAGACGGCACCAAAGCTCAGGCCTTAGCGGATTCACTGCCCTACGTAGAAGTCCTGCACGGCGACGGCTCCAACGCCGATGTGCTGCAGAAAGCAGGGGTCAAAGAAGTCGACACCTTTATTTCAGCAACAGGCGATAACGAAACCAATATCATGAGCTCTCTGCTGGCCAAGAATTTGATGTCTCAGAAAAAAAATGGCGAGCTGGTCGGCAGCGACAAGACCATTGCCCTGGTCACCAAGGAGGATTATCAGGTCCTGGCGGCGACCATCGGGCTCGATGTCGCACTGAATAAGAAAATCATGGCGGCCAGTGAGATCATGAAATATATCAGGCGCAGCGAGCTGATCTCGGTGGCCCACCTGCATGGGTTCGACGCTGAGGTGGTCGAACTGGTTGCCGCGCCTAACTCGCCGATTACCAGAAAACCACTGGCCAAATTCGATGCCGGTTACCATGGCAAGATCCTGATCGGCAGCGTCTATCGAGACGGCGCCTGGCAGATTGCGGTCGGCGATACCCATATCCTTGAAAATGAACGGGTGATCTGCGTCTGTTTATCAATGCAGCTTAAGCTGCTCAGAAACCTGTTTGCGGTTTAATCTCTATCTGCCAGTACGTTCTGAGCTGCGCGCCGCCTCCTGCAGCCACATTCATGGATTCGCTGAGGTGCTGCGCGCCGCTCACCCAATCTATCTTTTCCAGAAGGCCGGGAAGAAGACGACCAGGGCGGTAAACATCTCCAGTCTTCCCACCAGCATATTCCAGGAGAGAAACCACTTACCGAAATCGGAAATAAACGCGTAGTTCTGAGACGGTCCGACGCCGCCGAAGCCGGGACCGATGTTCATCAGCGCTGCAATCACCGAACTCATCGCAGTGATGTAATCCATCCGATCCGACAGAACCATTACACAGCCGCCCAACAGGACCATGAAGATATTGACGATAAAGTAGCAAACAGCCAGGTCGATAACCGTATCCTGCACAGGTTTGCCATTTATCCGCACTGAGACAACCGACATCGGCTGTATGTAGATTTTTTTTATCGATCCGTACAGGTATTTGCAGATAATAACGTAGTGGACGACCTTTATGCCGCTTGTCGTTGATCCGGCACAGGCACCGATAAAACAGACGGTGAAAAGAAACATCTGGGAGGCCTGGGGCCAGAGTTCGTAGTCTGCCGTGGTGAAGCCTGTGGTGGTCAATATTGAAACGACTTGAAATGAGCCGTATCTGAGGGAATCCCAGAAATTGTCATAATATTGACTGAGCCACAAATTGAGTGCTACCGCCAGACAGAATAGCACTGTGAGAACGGCATACCAGCGCAGCTCGGTATTTTCCTTTGCTGCGGTGAAGTTGCCTTTAAGCATCTGATAGAACAGAACGAAGGTCATGCCGCCCAGAAACATGAAACAGATGGTCACCCAATCAAAATAGGCGCTGTCATAATAGGCAATGCTCGCATTCTTCGGCGAATAGCCCGAGGTGGAGACGGTTCCAAAGGCGGTGCAGAGAGCATCGAAAAGATCCATGCCGCCGGCAAACAAGAGCAGTGTCTGGGCTACATTTAAGGCAAGATAGATTCCCCAGAGCCAGATCATCGCGTCGCGGTTTCTGGCGATGAATTTATCTTTGGTAATCACCTGGCCGGGACTCGATTCTGCCCGGAACAGCCGCACGCCGCCCATGCCATGCGGCAGGAAAATTACGGTCAGGGTCAAAAACCCCATACCACCGAGCAGATGGGTCTGGCTGCGCCAGAATAGCAGGCCGTGAGGGACCACTTCGATATCGGTCAATATGGTGGCACCGGTCGTGGTGTAACCCGACATCATTTCAAAAAAGGCATCGGTAAAAGAAGGTATCGATCCGTGCAGAATAAAGGGCAGGCCCGACAGCGCTGAGATGAGAATCCAGCCCACGGTCGAGATAAAAAGCCCGTCCTTGATGCTCAGCTCGTCGATCCTGCGGAAGAAATGGCGCAGAATAAGACCGATGGCAAGGATCACTGCAGCAGAGACGAGCAGGCTCATAAGGTCATCCTCCCCGTAAATCAGAGAACAGCCTATCGGCAGTACCATCGATCCGCCGGTCACCAGAAGCAGGGTGCTCAGCACGTTGCAAATCGCGGCTCTATTCACAATCTCCCTCGAACATCTGGCTACCTTGAAAAATTGTCTTTGCGTCCTAACTCTGCGTTGCGCGCAAAAATTTTATCCTTGGAATATCAATTATATGCCTGCGGTAAAATGTTCACTCGCGCCTTGATTTTGAACGAAAATCCTAATTTTACAAGGTACCCGTCTGTCATCTCAGCTTGAAATAAGTTTCATGCTGTTTCGATTAATCAATTTTAGCACGTGTGTCCAATCATTTGTCCACCACGCAGATTGCCCAAACAGCTACCATCTGGTCAATAGATTGAAACAATTTTAAATAGTTGCGTTAGGCTGGTTAAAAAGCTAGAGTAGCCCGAGCCTGAACTGGCTGTCCATGGTGCTGTGTCAGGCCGCCCGAATGAATCGTTGATGAGCCTTGGGAGGGTCGTTGTGACGGAAAAACAACGCAGAATTCTGGTTGGGTACAACCTCTACTACACCTCAGATGAGGTTATCAAGGTGGCCATCGATCATGCCCACGCTTTTAACGGCAAGCTCTATGTGGTCAGTTCGATCGTCGGTCATTCTCTGGACCGGGAGGGCAAGGTTGCCAACATCAAAGCCCGGGAACGTCTTGACAAATTAAAGGAGCGCCTCAAGCAGGAAGGAATTCCTCATGAAGTAAACCTGATCGTCAGACTGAGCGATCCCGGGGACGACCTCGTCCGCTTTGCAATTGAGCACGAGATCGATGAAATGGTTATCGGATTCAAGATACGTTCGACCATCGGGGAGATCATTTTCGGTTCGAACTATCGCGCCATAATCGCCAAAGCACCTTGTCCCGTCGTCACTGTCCATGTGCCGGGTGAATCGATCGATGCATAAGGCGCGGTGAATCCAGTGCAAGACTCTGACCACCCGTCCGAGTCAGGCAGATCGGGCGGGCTGAAAAGCAGAGGTACATTCGCTCTGCTGATCGCCATCTTCGCCTATATCGGTCTGATTGTCTCAGACCCTGCCACCAGTCCGTTTTACGCAATCGAGAGTGCTCTGGGGACGGTCGGCTATTCGCTGATCGTGCCGACCATGCTGTTTGTCATCGCGGTGGCCGTCTCCGTATCGCTTGGCTATGTTGCGATCGGCATCAGGTTCAACAAGGGTGAGGGCGGGCCGGGCCTGATCTATGAAATGCTCGGCATCAACCCGGCCATGCTGGCCGCCGCCAGCCTGATCCAGGACTTCGTGCTGACCGATTCGATCACCATGGCCGCCACGGTGGCCGCGCTGGTCTCCCACGGCTTCAGTTTCGGCATGGATTTTGGGGCCTACTCCGCGCTGGCTGACCGCCTCGGGCTGGCACTGCTGGTTGGGATTGCGGTTGCCATTGTGATGCGCCTGGGCGACAAGGGCCGCTATGTCTTCGCCTTCATGACGTTCGGCTTCATGGGCCTGGTACTCTATACGGTGATTTTACCGGTCCTGCCCAACGCCAAAGAACTCATGCCAATCGTCCATGATGTGCATATCCCGGACAATTCCCACCTGACCGGGATCTCGATGATTATCGTGCTGCTTTTCGGGGCGGTACGCGGATTTGCGCTGCTCACCGGATTTGAGGCCAGCGTCGCCGGGCTTTCCCACGAAGAGGACAAGCCGCGCTGGGCCCGGATATCGATGGGTGTCGGCACCGTTATTGCGGTACTGGCCTTTACCAGTTTCGTCACCTACGATATTGCGGCGACTACCAAACTGCTGGAACTGGAGCCCAGCCACAAAAATACCCTGTTCAACCTCTGGACCCGCTCCAAACTGCTGCCCGGCAGTCTCTCTGAAAAACTGCTGACCCTGTTTTCCATCGGCATTCTACTGTCAGGGGCTGCCAGCGGCGCGGTTGCGGGCAGCGGCATGCTGCGCACCCTGGTGCGCTCCAAGGCGCTGCCTCGGATTTTGAGCAATCCTCACGGTACCGATTACCGGTCCATTTTCGTGATCCACGGCTCGGCAATTTTGCTGACCCTGGGCTTCGGGGCCAACGAGTTGAAAATCGTCGCCTTTTATGCGATTTCAGTACTGGTCGGATTTCTGCTCAGTCTCACCGCAGCGGTCAAGTTCGCCTTCTATACAAAAACCTACTATCTGATGTTGGCCATCCCGGGACTCCTGATGGTGGCCTTTGCGCTGGTAGTCAATATGGGGCGTTATGAAGGCTGGGTGATCGTCGGCCTGGGTGTCGTGATGGCTTACTATCTGCGCAAGAAGTGGCTGACCGGCGGCCGTCAGCCCATCAATTTCAGCCATTAGCCTGCCGCGGGCGGGCCGTCTCTCCCGGTCGCTTACCCGCTATTTTCGTCTGAGTTTTCGCCAACGGTTTTGTCTGTCTCTGCCGGAGGCTCATCCACCAGATTCTTCAGAGCGCTGCCGACCTTGGGCAGATAGTCCTTGAAGGAATCCCCGTAGATATCCCAGACGGTCATAAACAAGGCCGCGATAATCGGTCCGATGATAATGCCTAAAATGCCGAACATCGAAATGCCGCCGAGCGTGCCGAACAGCACATAGAGATCATGCATCTCCGTGTCTTTGCCGACCAGGCGGGGCCTGACCAGATTATCCAGGTTGCCGGCGATCAGCCCGCAGCCGATTGCCAGGATAAACACCCCGGCAAAATCGCCGATCAGCGCGAGGACGACCAGTGCCGGTCCCCAGACGATGGCGGTGCCGAAGGCCGGAATTACCGAGGCAACAGCCATAAGCGTTCCCCAGAACACTGAGCCGTCGATGCCGGCCAGAAAAAAACAGAATCCACAGATCGAGCCCTGCATGATGCCGATAATCAGGGTACCCTTGATGGTTGCCCGGGTCACCGAGGTGAACTGTTTGAGCAGCCGCCGTTCTTCATCGTCTCTGAGCGGCAGATAATAGAGAATTTTATTGAGCAGCGCATCGCCCATGTTGAAAAAATAAAACATCACATAGAGCATGATGATTGAGCCGAAAATTGCGTTGACCGTCAGTTTGGTGACCGATGACAGGGAATTCACCAGAAAGGTGGAGACGGTGGCAACCACATGGCCGATCCGCTCGAAAATAAAATCGCGGTAGGGCAGAATCTGCTCGTAGAAAGGCAGCTTCGAAAGATACTGGGTGGCGACGGACGGCTCGTCGATAAAACTCTGCACGAACGGGGTTACCGACTGTGAGACTGATACCGCCTGGGCGGCGACAATGCCGACCAGGACACTGAGCGGCACCAGTACCAGGGCAACGATGCCGATGATGGTCAGGATCGAGGCCAGGTTCTGTCTGCCGCCCAGTTTATTGCTCAGCCAGCGGTGGGTCGGTTTAAGCATCGCCGAGAAGATACCCGCCATCAGCAGAGGCATCAGAAAGCTGTTGATCATGGTCAGGAAAACAGCCGAAATTACCAGCACCAGAATCAGCAATACCAGATTATTTATCCATTCACGTTTCATCCGTCACTCCTTGTGCATGGCCGTTTTAGCTCGATCATTGAAGAGCCGCCTGCAGTGGTTGGCCGGCGGTGGTGCCCGCCCGGCGCAGCAGCGGGGGGTGCTGATGCTCATTGATTGGAGTTGATGGCCTCAAAGCGGTTTGCCTGCACATTTTTCCAGACCTTTCCGGCGCGGAACACGCGGCCGTTCATCGCAATATAGACCCCGGCCGCCAGGGTCTGCACCGCAGTCAGTCCGCAGCCGATATTAAAAGGGGCATCACTGGTCTTGAACAGCGCCGGTTCCAGCGCCCCGGTCAGCACGATGGTTTTACCCGTCACCGTCAGCAGCTTTTCAGCGGTCTCAACCATCGTATCGGTACCATGGGTGATCAGGACCTGCCGCTCTTGAGCCTGACTGACATGATCGCAGATGAGCTGCCGGTCAGCATCGGTCAGTTCGAGGCTGTCTTTTCTCATCAATGAGACCACCCGATATTCGATGCCAAGATTGAGCTCGGCCAAAAGCCGGGAAATATTGGGCGGACCAACCTCATAGGCGCTTTTGGCATCGAAATAGATCTTATCGATGGTGCCGCCGGTGGTCAGGATAAGAATCGGTTCCATGGATATGACAGCCAGTTTGCTTCGGTAATTGGTAAAATAATTGTCCCGCGTCTCCATCCATGGTTATAATGGTGCACGCGAATCGGGGTGTGCCGCTGGCCGGCCTGATTGGTCGCGGATAGCGAAATCAGTACCATTAAATACAATTCAGAACAAGGCGGAAAAAGATGAAGGTTGCAGCTTTTAACGGAAGTGCGAGAAAGGGCGGCAATACGAAACTGCTCCTTGAAGCGGTGCTGGAGCCGTTACGGGAAGCAGGAGCTGACACCGAACTGGTGGAGCTGGCCGGATCCAATTTAAAAGGCTGCAAGGCCTGTTTTGTCTGTATCAAGAAAAAGAACGGCCGTTGTGCGATCAAGGATGACATGCTCAACGAATGTGTCGCAAAAATGGCGGCAGCCGATGCGATCCTGCTGGGTTCGCCGACGTATTTTGCCGACGTGACCTCCGAGATGAAGGCCTTGATAGACCGTTGCGGCATGGTCGGCAGAGCCAACGGCGATCTGTATAAACGCAAACTCGGCGCCTCAGTCGTCGCGGTTCGCCGGGCGGGGGCGATACACGCCTTTGATACGATGAATCACTTTTTTCTGATCGAGCAGATGATCATCGTCGGTTCCAGCTACTGGAACATAGGGATTGGCCGGGAGAAGGGGGAAGTTGCCGGTGACGAGGAAGGCCTCAAAACTAT
>Ga0316195_10001446_pt1 | contig 10644 bp, 6 predicted proteins | sample Phised1_MG_FD_204937 | JGI IMG/M metagenome (GOLD analysis project Ga0316195, IMG submission 204937) | Coastal sediment microbial communities from Maine, United States - Phippsburg sediment 1 | ecosystem: Environmental > Aquatic > Marine > Coastal > Sediment | place: USA: Maine | collected... | reverse complement strand
CATGGGCTTTTTTCCGGTCGATGAGCAAACCATCGAATATCTACGAGCGACCAACCGGGAAGCTCAGTCTACGCTGGTAGAGCAATACACCAAGGCCCAAGGCCTTTTTTATTCAGATGCTACGCAACCCCAATATTCGCAAATTGTTGAACTGGACCTGGCTACCGTCGTGCCGTCGGTTGCCGGTCCCGCAAGGCCCCAGGACCGCATCGCTTTGACTTCGCTTAAGCCGGCGCTCCAAGACCTGCTGAAGGATAAAGATGCCACCCAATTATATGAAGTTGACCTGGACGGCCGCAAGGCAGCGATTACCAACGGGAGTATCGTGATTGCGGCGATCACCTCATGCACCAACACCTCGAACCCCTATGTGATGCTGGGTGCCGCATTGCTGGCCCGCAACGCCGTTGCCAAGGGATTGCAGGTTCCTTCGCATGTCAAAACATCTCTGGCGCCAGGTTCAAAGGTTGTTCTTCAATATTTGCGTGATGCGGACCTGATGCCCGGCCTGGAAGCGCTGGGCTTTCACCTGGCCGCGTTCGGCTGTACCACCTGTATCGGCAACAGCGGCCCATTACACCCGGCCATTGAAAACGCGATTGCGGAGAACGACCTGACCGTGGCCTCGATTCTATCCGGCAACCGCAACTTCGAAGCCCGCATTCACCAGAGCATCCGGGCCAATTATCTGGCATCACCGCCACTGGTGGTGGCCTTTGCCCTGGCCGGCCGCATCAATATCGATTTGACTTCGGAGGCCCTGGGCGTCGATGCACAGGGTGCACCGGTCTATTTAAAGGACCTCTGGCCGTCAGACAGCGAAATCGATGCTCTCGTTCGCCAACATGTTAAACAGTCTTTTTTTGAACAGGAGTATGGTCGCATCTTCGAAGGTGACGAATTCTGGCATGCCCTCGACACACCGGAAAGCACCACCTTTCATTGGGATGTACAGTCGACGTATATTAAAAAGCCTCCCTATTTTGAAAATTTTAGCCTGACGCTGCAACCGATCGGGGATGTAGAGAAGGCCAAGGCACTGTTATTGCTGGGTAATTCAGTCACGACCGACCATATTTCGCCGGCCGGGGCAATCCCTCCGGAGTATCCGGCCGGTAAGTATCTAATCGATAAGGCCGTAACACCGGAGGCGTTCAATTCCTATGGTTCCCGTCGTGGTAACCATGAAGTCATGATGCGGGGGACATTCGGCAATATTCGCATCAAAAACCTGCTGGTCAAACCAAAGGAAGGGAGTTGGACACTCAAGCTGCCTGAAAAGCACGAAATGCCGATATATGACGCGGCCATGTCTTATGCTGAAAGCGCTACGCCCCTGATCGTGCTGAGTGGACGTGAATACGGAACCGGGTCGTCACGGGATTGGGCTGCCAAGGGAACCAAACTGTTGGGTGTCAAAGCGGTCATTGCCGAATCCTTTGAACGGATCCACCGCAGCAACTTGGTCGGGATGGGGGTTTTACCGCTGGTTTTCACAGCCAACGAGAACTGGAAGACGTTGGGTCTGACCGGTTTCGAAACATTCTTCATCAGAGGGATCGAAACCATTGAACCGCGCAAGGTGCTTCAGGTGACGGCGGTCAAGGAAGACAGCCGGACGGTGCCTTTTGAAGTGATTACCCGACTGGATACGGATATGGATGTCGATTATTTCCTGCACGGCGGTATCCTGCCGTATGTTCTGCGTAAACTTGTGCAATAACCCGGCCTGTACCGATCTGTTTTTTTTGGAGAGCCAGTCCGGCGACCGTGCAGCCTGAAACTGTTTTGTGAGACACAATGTCTCAGCTGTTCACAATTCCGCAGCCTCCAGGCCGCCATGTCGGGCCCTATGATTTTAACAGGCTGAAATAATGTAAAAAATAATATATTTCCGAAGGCTTTAACTCTGGCATGGTATTTGATAATATACAGAGCGATATAAAGGCTACGCGTCTACAACCCAAGAAATGAGAGGTGTTCATTATGAGCAAAAAGCTACTATTGGCATTTGATGATTCAGAGAATGCAATGCGGGCCGTAAAGTTCCTGATCGACTATCTCGATCATGATTGTTGGGTTACACTCTTTAGCGTTGTGCCGGACACCGCAGCCCTTTGCGATATGGACAGTCCCGCCCTGACGCCGTACTTTCGAAGTCAGCAAAGCGCGTTTTGTTCGCTGGAAGATAAGAAGCGCGAACTGGTCGATACTGCCATGCAAGCAGCGGTCAAGGTTTTAACGGATGCAGGATTTCACAAAGACAAGGTCAAAGTCAAAATTCAGCCCAAGAATAACGGCATTGCCAGAGATATTGTCACGGAAGCCCGTTCGGGTTATGATGCGATTGTCATCGGACGGAGGGGCTTGTCCGGAATTAAAGAGCTCATCCTGGGGAGTACGTCACACAAAGTTTTCGAATTGGCCAAAGACATCTCGATCCTGGTCATCAATTAAAAAGGGGCCATGGAAGCAAAGGTTCAGTTCAAGAACGACCACGGTGAAAACCTGGTCGGAAACCTACACACACCGGATCGTCCAATGCGTTACGGTGTCGTTTTAGGGCACTGTTTCACATGCTCGCGCCATACCGGTATTCTCCGCCAAATCTGCCAGGACCTGACCCTGGCCGGATGTGCAGCCCTGCGCTTCGATTTTTCAGGCAACGGGCAAAGCGAAGGGCTGTTCGAGCAATCCACTTATTCCAAACAAATATCCGAGATGAGAAGCGCCATCGCTTTTTTGCGGAAACAGGGGGTTGACCGCATCGGTTTGGCCGGACACAGTATGGGGGCTGTCGTCGCTCTGCTCGCGGCAGCGGAGATGCACGATGTCGAGGCGGTGTGCTGTTTGGCCGGGCGTCTAACCGGAATGGACCCTTCACGGTTTTTGACGAAAGAGCAGCAACAAGAGCTACAAAGAAGCGGTCGGATTCATTTTACCAGCCGGGGTCGTGACCTGCAACTGACCCGTCGTTTTTTTTCCGATACCGACCAGTTCGATCTTCCACGAATAATCCGCTCACTGCAAACCCCCCTACTTATCGTGCACGGCGACCAGGATGAGATTATTCCGGTCGATGAAGCCCATCGGGCCTATCGTTTGAACTCACAGTATGCAAAATTGGAGATTATCCCAGCTGCGGATCACATGTTCAGCAGTGCCGATCAGCGCCGCACTATCGCAGCAATGATCGTTCAGTGGTTCGACAAACTATTGGGACACACAGTATAAATTCAAGACAGGTTGGGTATCATGACGCTATCGGAAACGTTAAACATGAATTACTTCGACGAACAGTACGCCAAATGGAAAGCCGATCCCTCGGCGGTGACGACGGATTGGCGATCCTTTTTTCAAGGCTTCGAGTTGGCTTTGAGCGCGGACCTGCCCCAAGCGAAACCCGGGGACCATCCCGAGGCCATGCAGCAGCACAAGGTCGAAGCCCTGATTTACCGGTATCGTGATCTGGGACACCTCCTGGCCTGTATGGACCCGCTGACGGAATGTCCTATCGATCATCCGCTTCTGAACCTGGATCGTTTTGGGCTCCAGCCGGAAGATCTGCAGCGTACCTTTTCAGCGCCCTGGTATGCCAATAATGGACAAGCCCCGCTCAAGGAGATCATCAACGCCCTTAAAGAGACCTATTGTCGTTCCATCGGAGTCGAGTACATGCACCTGCAGGATCCAACCGAAAGGCAGTGGCTGCAAGATCGCATGGAACCGGTTCGCAATCAACCGCCGATAGCGGGCGCAGATAAAAAGCAAATTCTACGGAAGTTGTTCCAAGCAGCGGAGTTTGAAAGCTTTTTGAACAAAAAGTATATTGCGGTCACCCGTTTTTCATTGGAAGGCGGGGATGTCATCATACCGATGCTCGACGCCTTATTCAGGCACATTGCCAAGAAGGGCTGCCGGGAAATTATATTAGGGATGGCCCACCGGGGCAGGTTGAACGTTCAGACGAGCATCCTTGAAAAGCCGTATGAGGACATATTCAGTGAATTCGAAAGCTGCTATGATCCACAGCAGCTGGTCGGTGCCGGAGATGTCAAATATCACAATGGCTACTTGGCCGATGTAAAGGTCACGGATCAACAAACTCTGCAGGTTTTTCTGATGAACAACCCGAGCCACCTGGAAGCCGTCGATCCGGTGGTTGAAGGCTTTGCCAGGGCGCGGCAGGAAATGCTGGCGACCGAACCACAGCATACGGTCTTACCCTTGTTGTTCCATGGCGATGCAGCGTTTGCCGGCCAGGGGATTGTCGCGGAAACCCTGAACATGTCGCAACTGGAAGGTTACAAGACAGGCGGAACGATCCATATCGTCATCAACAATCAGATCGGGTACACCACGCTTCCCAAAGATGCCCGTTCGACCCGCTATTCAACCGATGTGGCCAAGATGCTGATGGTGCCCATTTTTCACGTACACGGTGAAAACCCCGAAACGGCCGTGCATACCATCAAGCTGGCGGCCGATTACCGTCAGACTTTCGGCAAGGATGTCGTTCTGGATGTCGTTTGTTACCGTCGGTATGGCCACAATGAAGGTGATGAACCCTATTTTACCCAGCCAATGATGTACGATCGCATTCGACAACGCCCATCTTTGTCTGAACTATATGCCGCCCAACTGACCGCCGAAGGCCTTGTCGACCAGGATGCTATCGACAGTCTGCGGGCAGCGGCTAGGAAGCCGATCGAGGATGCTTACCAGGAAATCCATGGCAGCACCTGCACCTTTCCGGAAGATAAATTTTACGAAAATTGGGAGCCGTTTCATGGCCGTTATACTCACGATGAAGTTGAGACGGCCGTACCGGCTGAGGATCTTGTTAAGATAGCACGCATGCTGGGCAAGATGCCCGAGGGCTTTGCGGTTCATTCCAAGCTGGCGCGTATTATAAAAGCCCGCCAGACCGCCATCGAGAAGGGTGCCGGTATCGACTGGGCCAATGCCGAGAGCCTGGCGTGGGCCACGCTCCTGGTCGAGGGCTGGGGCGTTCGGTTGAGCGGGCAGGATGTCGGCCGCGGCACCTTTAGCCAGCGCCATGCGGTCCTGTTTGACACGAAAAACGGCGATACGTACGTTCCCCTCAATCATCTTGCTGGCGATCAAACGCCCTTTCAGGTCTTCAACAGCCATCTGGCGGAAGCGAGTGTCCTTGGGTTTGAATATGGCTACTCCGCGGCCCAGCCAAAGGTCCTGACCTTATGGGAAGCCCAGTTCGGAGATTTTGTCAACAACGCACAAGCGATCATCGACCTGTTCATCGCCAGCGGCCAATCCAAGTGGCAGCGCCTCAGCGGTCTGGTGTTATTGCTGCCCCACGGCATGGAAGGGCTCGGGCCGGAACATTCGAGCGCCCGGTTGGAACGCTTTCTGCAATTATGCGCCGGAGATAACCTGCAGGTTTGCAACTTGACCACACCGGCCCAGTATTTTCATCTCCTCAGACGCCAGGTCAGGGCCGAGTTCCGCAAACCCTTGATCCTCATGACGCCCAAGAGCCTTTTGCGTCACCCACTGGCCGTTTCCGATTTGGAAGCGTTTACGAGGGGTTCATTTGAGGCGGTTTTGGACGACCCGCAGCCGGTCGAAAGGCCTGATCGTATCCTGCTGTGCAGTGGCAAGATATACTACCAGCTCCTTCAGGATCGTGCGAAACAAAAACGGCCGACGGGCGTCATCTTGCGCCTGGAACAATTTTATCCCTTTCCGGAAGCCGCCCTTCAAAAAATTTTGGCTCCCTACCGTAAGGTGAAAAATTGGATCTGGGTTCAAGAGGAACCCGCCAACATGGGAGCCTGGCAGTTTCTCAAACCACACTTGGAGGCGGTTGTCGGAAAACCCATCACGTATATTGGCAGAGAACCGGCCTCCAGCCCGGCGACCGGTTTTCCTAAGATTTACCAGGCGCAACAGACCGCTATCTCCGACCAGGCGCTGGGGCGATTCTCTAAGAAAAGATCATAGGTTCCCAATGAGGTAATTATAACGCTCAAACAGGGCACACTAAGCGGCGAAGCCGCGCCATATAAAAGCGCAGGGCGCTTTTATGGAGGAGTCAATTATGGCAGTCGAGATAATCATTCCAAGTGTTGGGGAGTCTGTTCAGGAAGCCGTTCTGGCTGAGTGGTTTAAAAAAGACGGTGATTTAGTGCATAAGGATGAACCGCTATTTGTGATCGAGACCGATAAGGTTACCCTGGAAGTTGCGGCCGAGATAGACGGGGTTCTGAAGATTTCAGTGGCCGAAGGAGAGACGGTTGCAATCGGCATGGTGGTCGGCTCGATCGAGCCGACGGACGCCGCCCCGGCTAGTGAAACGCCGGTTTCCAAGGTCAAGGACGAAAAGTTGCCTGAACCGGCCGCACCGGCAGCGACCCCGGCTCCGCCGCCTGTAACGCCAGGCCCATCGCCACCACCAATGACTGGCGATCAACCATCCTTACCGCCATCCGTTCGGCGGTTGATCGCTGAAAAAAATCTTGACGTCACCAAAATCGAAGGCACCGGACCTGGTGGGCGTATCAGCAAAGGCGATGTATTGCTTTACCTGGAACAGGCTCCGGCCGGTATACCCGACAAACTGGAACCACCGACGGATGCTTGTTTGGCGGTCGCAGGAGACCAGCCTGTGGAGACGCGCAAACCCATGTCGCCCATCCGTAAGCGAATTGCCGCCCGCTTGTTGGAGTCAAAACAGAACACGGCCATGCTGACCACTTTTAACGAGATCGATATGGGGCAAGCCATGGCGATGCGGTCCCGCTACAAAGAAGCCTTTCAGAAAAAGCATGGAGTTTCTTTAGGTTTCATGTCCATTTTTATCAAGGCCTGCGTGGAAGCGCTCAAAGAGATTCCTGAAATCAATGCCTTTATCGACGGGGACGACATCGTCTATCATAACTACCAACACATCGGTGTGGCGATCGGGACTGAGCGCGGGTTGGTTGTGCCTGTTGTGCGGCACGCAGAAAAAATGAGTTTTGCCCAAATCGAAGGCGCGATTGTCGACTATGTGAAAAAAATTAAGGAAAACCGTTTGGAACTGGCGGACCTGGAAGGGGGGACGTTTACCGTAAGCAACGGAGGGGTTTACGGCTCGCTGCTTTCAACCCCGATTCTAAACACACCCCAAAGCGGCATCTTGGGTATGCATAAAATTGAAAAGCGCCCGGTTGTGGTCGATGATGAGATCGTGGTTCGGCCCATGATGTATGTGGCCTTGAGCTATGACCACCGCATTGTCGACGGCAAGGGCGCCGTGACATTCCTGAAACGCGTCAAGGAATTTATCGAAAATCCCGAACGGATCATATTGGAGGTTTAAAATGGCAGCAAAAGAATCGTATGACCTCGTTATCATCGGTTCCGGACCCGGCGGTTATGTAGCGGCCGTGCGGGCATCTCAGCTCGGGCTCAAGACGGCCTGCGTTGAAAAGGAATCGCGTTTGGGAGGTGTCTGCCTGAATGTGGGCTGTATTCCAAGCAAAGCGTTGCTCGATTCCAGTGAATATTTTCATCTGGCCCAAACGAAACTGGCTGAACACGGTGTCAAGACCGGTCGCGTGAGTCTCGATCTGGCGACCATGATGGCACGCAAAGAGAAGGTGGTCGACGAGCTCACCCAAAACGTTCGCAAATTGCTGGAGCGCAACAAGATTGACATTATTCCAGGAATGGGCCGGGTTGCCGGTCCGGGTCGAGTTGAGATTACGGCGGGGAAGTCCAAACCGCTGGTCGTCGAAACGCGGGCCATTTTGCTGGCAACCGGCAGTGTGCCTGTGGAAGTTCCGGGCCTTGCGTTTGATGGCGATCGGATGGTCAGTTCCTCCGAAGCGCTGAAGTTCGACAGTGTGCCGAAACATCTCGGCATCGTCGGCGGCGGGTATATCGGCCTGGAGTTGGGATCGGTCTGGATGCGTCTGGGGGCCCAAGTAACGGTAATCGAGATGTTGCCCCGTATCGCAGCCAATCTGGACAGCCAGGTCGGTCGCCGGCTGGACCGCCTTCTGCGGCGACAAGGTATGGGGTTTCGGCTTCAAACCAAGGTATCCGAAGCGGTTGTTTCCGGCAAAAAGGTCAAAGCCACTCTCGAGTCCAAGGGCGACACGGAAACATTGTCTTTTGACCGCCTGCTGGTATCGGTTGGTCGACGTCCCTTGACTCAGGGCCTGGGGCTTGAGGAAGCGGGTGTCAAAACGGATCCCAACAGCGGCCACGTGCTGGTCGACGCCGCCTACCAGACCAATGTCCCGGGGATCTACGCCATCGGTGACCTGGTGCCGGGCCCCATGTTGGCCCATAAAGCATCGGCCGAGGGGATCGCGGCGGTCGAGGGGATTGCGGGCCGGGCCGGCGAAGTCAATTACGACACCATTCCGTCCGTGGTCTATACCTGGCCGGAGGTCGCTTCGGTCGGACTGACCGAAGATGAGGTCAAGGAACGGGGCATCCCCTACTGTGTCGGGAATTATCCCTTTGCAGGTGCCGGCCGCGCCCGGTGTATGGGGGATACCGACGGGTTCGTCAAGGTGATTGCTCACGGCAAGACCGACCGCCTATTGGGTGCCCACATTATTGGACCCCGGGCAGCCGACATGATTGCCGAGTGTGTTCTGGCTCTGGAATTCGGAGCCAGTTCCGAGGATATCGCCCGCACGGTTCACGGCCATCCAACCTTTGCCGAGGCACTGCAGGAGGCGGCCATGGCAGTGCGCAAGTGCTCGATCTATGCCGGTTGAAACAGGCGACGATAGCACGGCCTTCTTGCGTGAATGGGGTGTTTAAACTTTAATTTCAGCATCGAACAAGGTCAGGTTTTTTTCCAATACAGAACCGGCCAGCAGGTCGTCGAATGCCGCCCGATAGTGTTCGGTTTCAATCCCGGGCACCAAACCATCGACGGCAATCTTCGCCAGCACCACTGTGTTTTGCATGCGCACATCGGTCAACCCTTCCTTGAAGACAGCGACAGCCTTAATCTTGCGCCGCTGGCTTTCGGCCGCAATGACTTCCGGCGTCACCGGCGGCGCCTGATTGAGGCGCACCTCGATCGGTTGCCAACTGGTATTGTAATAAACCAATGTGCCCGCGTCCTTGAGAAAGGCGTTCATGCTGCGTAAGGCTTCATGGCATTCCAAGGCCACAATCATGTCAGCATCACCGCTGCCGATTAAAGGCGAATGAACATTTTCGCCCACGCGGATGTTCGAAATCACGATGCCGCCCCGCTGAGCCAATCCATGCGTATCCACGGCCTGAACCGGTAAGCCGGCATGGTCGGCGGCCCGCATGAGCACTTCACTAAGCAGGCCGATTCCCTGGCCGCCAACGCCGGTTAGATAAATGTTAAAAGGTTGCATAAATTACCTCTTCAATAAAATCGTGGTACAGTTTTACTCTGGGTTGACGATTTGGGGTTGAGCGATGGCTTGACTTGGACATGTCTGGACACAGGACCCGTCACCAATGCAAAGGTCCGGATTGATTTCGATGCGCCCGTCGGCCTGCCGCAAGAAGGTCGGGCAGGCGAATTTTTCAATACAGTCGTGCACGCGATTGCAAGCGTTTTGATCGATGGCGACCTGCCGCAACTTGTAATTTGGCGACTTGCGTTGCTTGCGTGCAAACTTTAGCATGCAGGGGTGCCGGGCGATGACAACGCTGAAGCCTTTGATGGCGAGCGCTTCTTTGACCAGGTCGGTGAGTTGGGTTTGCTGATAGGTATCGACTTCGAAGATGTGCCTGACGCCCAAACCTTCCAGCACCTGTCTGACCGGAATCTTGTCGGTTGGCTCATTGAAATTTTGACCCGAGGCGGCGTGGTCCTGATGGCCGGTCATGGCGGTGGTTCCGTTTTCCATGAGGATTAGTGTCAGCGGGTGCTGATTGAAGACCGCATTGATGATACCGGGCAAACCGGCATGAAAGAAAGTCGAATCACCGATAAAGGCAACGACTTTGCGGGTATCGTTGAAAAGCGACAAGCCGGACCCCATGGCGGTGGAGGCACCCATACACATCAGCAATTGACCCATTTCGTAGGGTGGTAAATAGCCGAGCGTATGGCAGCCGATATCCGCTACGGTGATGGCATTGGCGGCCAAAGCCTTTTTGATTGCATGAAAAGCGCTGCGGTGACCGCAACCTGGGCACATCTGCGGGCTTCGCCCAGGTACGGGAGGTGTGCTCGACGGTAAAGCCGGTCGGCTTGGCAGCATATCCGGCCAGGTATGCTCTACAATCTCATATACTTTGTCGGGTGTGTACTCACCGATCCAATCTTCCGGGTCGGTTTTGCCGATGATACGGGTTGTCACACCATGGTCAAAGGCCAAGGCTTTTATCTCCTTCTCGGCCAGATCATCAAGCTCCTCTATGATTCTTACGGTTGCATGGTTTGCAAGAAAGTCCAGAATGACCTGCTGCGGAAGCGGATAGACGATACCCAACTTCAAAATATCCGGCGGGCGGTCGGCTTTGCCAACGGCATCCATCAGTGATTGAAACGGCAGCCCCATGGTAATCACGCCACGATCCTGATTGTCGTTGTCGATCAGGCGGTTCAGGTTTGATCCATCGACGTATTGTTTGAATTTTTCGAGTCGTCCCAGGGCTTTGCGTTTC
>Ga0316195_10001445_pt1 | contig 10649 bp, 7 predicted proteins | sample Phised1_MG_FD_204937 | JGI IMG/M metagenome (GOLD analysis project Ga0316195, IMG submission 204937) | Coastal sediment microbial communities from Maine, United States - Phippsburg sediment 1 | ecosystem: Environmental > Aquatic > Marine > Coastal > Sediment | place: USA: Maine | collected... | reverse complement strand
GGGGCTGCGCTCGACGCTGGCGGCGATCCTGCTGTGGCTCTTCATGCGGCGCAAGGGCGTCCCGATACTGACCGGCGACGGCAGCGGGCGCGCGGGCGTCGCGGTCGGGATCGTGTTCGGCCTTGAATTCTGCTTCGTCAACTTCGGCCTGCACTTCACCGCGGCATCGCGACTCGTGGTGTTCCTTTACCTGGCACCTTTCGTCGTCGCCATCGGCATGCCCTTCATCGCGAGCACCGAGCGGCTGAACCGGACGCAGACCGTCGGCCTCGTCGCGGCATTCGCGGCGCTGGCCTTCGCCTTCGAGGAGGGTCTGGTCGCCGACGACGCACTGCCGCTGCAGTGGCTCGGCGACACGCTCGCGATTGGCGGGGGCATTCTGTGGGGCGCAACGACGCTGATGATTCGCGCCACGCGGCTTTCGACCGCAGCGCCGGAGCGCACGCTGTTCTTCCAGCTTGCGGTGTCGGCGCCGGTCCTGCTGCTGGTCGCCGCGCTGGCCGGAGAGTCCCTGCCGGCGGCCACCGTCGAGGGTGCCGCGTCGATGCTGTTCCAGGCGGTACTGGTCGCTTTCGCGAGCTACCTGATCTGGTTCTGGCTGCTGCGCCACTACCCTGCCACGCGCGTTTCCGCGTTCACCTTCCTCACGCCAGTGTCCGCGTTGCTCTTCGGGGCGCTCCTGCTGGGCGAACCGATCACCACGCGGCTGCTCGTCGCGCTCGCCGGCGTTGCGCTCGGGATCCAGCTGGTGAACCGGCGCAGCGCACCGAGAGGCGACGGCTGAGGAGCGTGGTCCGCGAGCCGAGCGACCGGGCGGCCCCACCCGGCGCTACTGCAACGGCCCTTCCGGCCCCTTGGGCATCGGAAACGAGATCACCTCGATGCCTTCGTCCGCGAGTTCCGAGGCTTCCTGGCGCGACGCAGTGCCCCGGATCGCCCGCTCCGGCGCCTCGTCGTAGTGAATCCGCCGTGCTTCCTCGGCAAAGCGCTCACCGACGTCCTCGGTGTTCTCGCGAATGAAGCGCGCCATCTTCTGCCAGATGCGCTGGAGCTGCTCGGGTGTCGGGTTGGCAGGCACGCCTTCGTTGCCTGTGTGCTGGGGCGGCGCCGAGGACGACGACAGGTTCAGTCTCGGCGCGCTCGGCATGCGGCGCACCGATTGCTCGCCGCACACCGGGCACTCGACCAGCCCGCGTTCGAGCTGCGCCTCGAAGGCTTCCGCCGAAGCGAACCAGCCCTCGAATGCGTGATCACGCCCACAACACAAGTTGAACACCTTCATCGACACCTCGACCACTTCCAGAACTCCATTGTACGGTCTACCTCGATCCGCTGCCCGGGCGAGTCCGGCGCTTGCGCGCGCACGTTCTGAGCGATCGGACTCGATCGATCGCCCCACAAGCCCTACAATCGCGGCGCGATGAAAGACGCAGAAACCGTCACGGTAGAACAGGCGATCGCCCGGCTGGGCAGCTACGACGCGATCCTGGACGCGCGCAGCCCGTCCGAGTACGCGCTGGACCACGTCCCGGGAGCGATCAGCGCGCCCGTGCTCGACGACGCCCAGAGAGCCGAGGTCGGCACCCTCTACAAGCAAGCCGGAACCTTCGAGGCCAAGCGCGTCGGCGCGGCCATCGTCGCGCGCAACATCGCCGACGTCGTCGAGCGCGAGCTGGCCGACGCGCCGCGTGACTGGCGGCTCCTGGTCTACTGCTGGCGGGGCGGCAACCGTTCGGGCGCGCTCGCGACGGTGCTCGCTCGGATCGGATGGCGCACCGAGATCCTCGAAGGCGGCTATCGCGCATTCCGCAGGCACGTGCTGGCCGAACTCGAGCAATTGCCCTCGACGCTGCGCTTCATCGTCATCGCCGGGCGCACCGGCAGCGGCAAGAGCCTGCTGCTCGAGCGGCTGCAGGCACAGGGCGCCCAGGTGCTCGATCTCGAGCGCCTCGCAAGTCACCGCGGCTCGGTGCTCGGACACCTTCCCCAACAGCCGCAGCCGAGCCAGAAGCACTTCGAAACCTCGATCTGGGAACAGCTGCGCGGCTTCGATCCCGGCAGGCCGGTGATCGTGGAGTCCGAAAGCCGCAAGGTCGGCCAATGCCAGGTGCCTGCCTCGCTGATCCTCGCGATGCGTGCATCACCCTGCCTGCGCGTCGAGGCCAGCGACGCGGTCCGCTGCCGGCTGCTGCTGTCGGAGTATCGGCACTTCGTCGAGGAACCGGAGCGTCTTGCGCAGCGCCTGGAAGCGCTCGTCGGCCACCACGGCCGCGCTCGCATCGACGCGTGGCTCGCCAGCGCGCGGGCCGGGAACTGGCCGGAATTCGTGCTCGCGCTGCTGCACGAACATTACGACCCGGCCTACGATCGCTCGATGAAGCGCAACTTCAGCGCCCTCGACCAGAGCCCCGCAGTTCGTCTGGACTCTGCGGAACCCGGAGCGCTCGACGCCGCTGCCAGCGAACTGCTGGCGCTCGCCGCAGCGCGCGCGTCGCCCGCGAAAAGCCGCCCCATCACACCCGACTGACCGACGGCGCCGCCGGCGCCGTCAAGCTCAGGGAGTGTCGGTCTTGGCCGCAGCGCTCTCCAGCCGTCGCGTGATCTTCGCCCGCGCCTTCAGCGACTCGATCAGGTCGGTGACCTGCTGCTGACCGACCGCCTGCGCGACCTGCTGCTCGTAGGCCGCTCGCCGCTGTGCGATGACTTCCGCCGACGGGTCAGTGACCTTCACCAGCGCATAGATCGAATAGCCTCGCGCGCCAAGATCGAGGCCGACGTAGGCCGGCAGCTTGTCCGCTGTCAGCTTGAAGACCGCGTCGAGCGCCTGCGCCGGCACCGTCGTCGCCGCCGCGCGCGAAATGCCGCGCGCCTCGGTGAAGCCGGTTGCCGCGCCGCCCGCACGAAGCTCCTCCAGGCGCTTGGCGCCCGCTGCGATCGCCAGCTTGCGCGCCTCGGCGTCGACGACGTTTGCGCGCACCTCTGCCTGCACCGACTCGAACGGTTTGCGCTTGGCCGGCCGGTATTCCACGACGCGTGCGGACACCAGCGTATTGCCGCCCACCTCGATCGCCTCGCTGTTGCGCTTGGTTCGGATCGACTCGGGCGAAAACACGGCCGCGAGCAGCTTCGGATTCGCCAGCGGCGAGTCCTTGGGCTGGTCGGTGCCGGCTCTGGTCAGCGACTCCGCGGTCTGGATCGTCAGGCCGAAGCGATCAGCGGCGGGCTTCAGGCTGTCGGCCTGCTCGTAGACCATGTTGGAGAAGGCGTCCGCAGTCTCCGCGAACTTCGCACCCGCCTGCTGCTGCCTGAGATCGGATTCGATCTCCTTGCGCACCTCGTCGAAACTCCTGACCGCGCCGGGCTTGATGCCGGTGAGCTTGATGATGTGATACCCGAACTCGGTCTCCACCACATCGGATATCTCACCGTCCTTCAGTGCGAAAGCCGCATCAGCGAACGACTTGACCATCGCGCCGCGAGCGAAATAGCCCAGATCGCCCCCTTGCGCGGCCGAACCGGAATCGCTCGAGTTCGCCTTCGCCAGCGCCGCGAAGTCGGCGCCGTCGCGCACCTGCTTCAGCAGCTTCTCCGCCTTCTCGCGCGCAACCTTTCGCGCGTCGGCCCCCGCCCCCGCGTCGACCGCGATGAGGATGTGGCTCGCGCGGCGCTCCTCCGCGGTGGTGAATCGTGCCTTGTTCTGCTCGTAATACGTGCGCACGTCGTCCGCCGAGAGCGTGATCTGCTCTGCGATCGACTTGGCGCTCAGCACCAGGTACTCGACCTTCGCCGACTCCGGCGTCTCGTACGCGGCAGCGTTCGCGTCGTAATGCTTGCGCAATTCCTCGTCCGTGGGCTTGACCTGTGCCGCGAAATCCGCGGGCTTGAAGGCGAGTTCGCGCACGTCGCGGACCTGCTCCTGCAGCCTGATCACCTGCTCAAGCACGCTGCGGGGGACGATGACCGACTGCGACACTGCCTCGGGGAGCGCCTGGATCGCGAGGTCGCGCCTCAACTGGGCTTCGAAGACCGGCTCCGTCATCCCCTGCGCAGACAGCAGCGCCCTGTAGCGGTCCTTGTCGAAGCCACCGTCGGGCGCCTTCAGCCCGGGGATCGCGAGGATCGTCTGACGCAACTGGGCATCGCTGATCGTCACCTTCTGCTCGAACGCCGCGTTCAGCAGCAGTCGCTGCGAGATCAGGCCCTCGAGCACTTCGGCGCGCGCCGACGGCGTGTCGAGCAGCTTTGCGTCGACCTGATCACCGAGCACGCGGCGCATCTGCTCGAGCTGCACGCGCATTGCCTGGTCGAATTCCTGCCTGGTGATCTTCGCTCCGCCGACCGTCGCCACCGAGTCGGCGTCGGACAGGAATCGGTCGTAGCCCGATACCCCGAAGAACACGAAGGCCGGGAATATCAGGATCAACAAAAGGAACTGGAGAATGCGCTGATGCTTGCGGATTGAATCGAACATGGCTAGGACATACCTAAGGTGCCGTACCGGCGATCGACAAGCCGGATCGACACATGGCAAAAGGGGCGAACTTGCGTTCGCCCCTCGGGATTTGGCGGAGTGGACGGGACTCGAACCCGCGACCCCCGGCGTGACAGGCCGGTATTCTAACCGACTGAACTACCACTCCTGATATCGCAATCGTCTGCCGTGGTGGTGGGTGCTGAGAGGTTCGAACTCCCGACCTACGCCTTGTAAGGGCGCCGCTCTACCAGCTGAGCTAAGCACCCCTGTAGAGCCTCACGGCAAGCGTGTCACTTGCGAAGCGCGCAGTATACAGCAAAGACTGCGCGCAATCGGAACGGCGATCAGTTGATCGCGTCCTTCAATCCTTTGCCGGGCCGGAACTTCGGCACCTTGGCTGCCTTGATCTTGATCGTGGCGCCGGTGCGCGGGTTGCGTCCAGTGCGAGCAGCGCGCTTGCCGACGACAAAAGTACCAAAGCCGACCAGCGTGACCGAACCGCCCTTTCGCAGCGTGGTCTTGATCGCAGCCACGAGGGAGTCAAGCGCGCGGCCCGCGGCAGCCTTCGAAATGTCCGCCTGTTTCGCGACGTGGTCGATCAGATCGGTCTTGTTCACTAGAACCCCCTCATGTGAATTTATCGAGTTGGAATCGCAGCGCGAATCGGATGCCGCGCTGTATGTGTCCGTAAATATCTTATTGATTGCAGAAGACGATCTGCAAGCGTATTAGATCGCCCGGAAAGCCTTGTGTCAAGCCGCTCTCCGGGCGTTTACCGAATGAAGTTCAGTGCGCGACGACGTCGCCGCCCTCCGCGGGGCTCGCCGGCGCGACGTTCGTCGACGCGGGGCCGGCATCGTCTTCGACGATCGGCTCGGGCAGGCGCTCGAGCGCCACCTCGAGCACGCGATCGATCCACTTGGCCGGAACGATCTCGAGTCGATTCTTCACATTGTCCGGTATCTCCGCGAGATCCTTGACGTTCTCCTCGGGGATCAGCACCGTCTTGATGCCGCCGCGGTGCGCCGCGAGCAGCTTCTCCTTCAGGCCGCCGATCGCGAGCACCTCGCCACGCAGCGTGATTTCGCCAGTCATCGCGACCTCCGCACGCACCGGAATCCCGGTGAGCATGGAGACGATCGCGGTGGTCATTGCGACCCCCGCGCTCGGACCGTCCTTGGGCGTCGCGCCCTCGGGCACGTGGATGTGAATGTCGTGCTTCTCGTGGAAATTCGCCGGGATGCCCAGGCGGTTCGCACGCCGGCGTACCACGGTCATCGCGGCCTTGATCGACTCCTGCATCACGTCGCCGAGCTTGCCGGTGAAGGTGGTCTTGCCCTTGCCGGGAACGGCCACCGCCTCGATCGTCAGCAGCTCGCCGCCGACCTCGGTCCAGGCCAGACCGGTCACCTGGCCCACCTGGTTCTCCTTCTCGGCCATCCCGAAGCTGTAGCGGCGCACGCCCAGGAACTTGTCCAGGTTCTTGGCGGTCACGTTCACGCGCTTCTCCTGCTTCTTGAGCAGCAGCGTCTTGACCACCTTGCGGCAGATCTTCGAGAGCTCGCGCTCGAGCGCGCGCACACCGGCCTCGCGGGTGTAGTAGCGGACGATGTCGCGGATCGCGCTCTCCGCGACCGCCAGCTCGCCCGGCTTCAGACCGTTGTTCTTGATCTGCTTGGGCAGCAGGTAGCGCTGCGCGATGTTCAGCTTCTCGTCCTCGGTGTATCCCGCCAGGCGGATCACTTCCATCCGGTCCAGCAGCGCCGGCGGAATGTTCAGCGTATTGGCGGTCGCCACGAACATCACGTCCGACAGGTCGTATTCGACCTCGACGTAGTGGTCAGTGAAGGTGCTGTTCTGCTCGGGATCCAGCACCTCGAGCAGCGCGCTCGCCGGGTCGCCGCGGAAGTCCATCCCCATCTTGTCGACCTCGTCGAACAGGAACAGGGGGTTGCGCACGCCGACCTTGGTCAGGCTCTGCAGGATCTTGCCCGGCATCGAGCCGATGTAGGTGCGGCGATGCCCGCGGATCTCGGCCTCGTCGCGCACGCCGCCCAGCGCCATGCGCACGAACTTGCGGTTGGTCGCGCGCGCGATCGACTGGCCCAGCGAGGTCTTGCCTACGCCGGGAGGCCCGACCAGGCAAAGGATCGGCGCCTTGACCTTGTCGACCCGCTGCTGGACCGCGAGGTACTCGAGGATCCGGTCCTTGACCTTCTCGAGTCCGTAATGGTCCTCGTTGAGCACTGCCTCGGCATTGGCCAGATCGTTGTTGATCTTGCTCTTCTTCTTCCACGGCAGGTTGACCAGCGTGTCGATGTAGTTGCGCACGACAGTCGCCTCGGCCGACATTGGTGACATGAGCTTGAGCTTCTTGAGCTCGGCGTCCGCCTTCTTGCGCGCCTCCTTGGGCAGGTGAGCGCTCCGGATGCGCTTCTCGAGCTCCTCGAGGTCCGCGCCCTCCTCGCCCTCGCCCAGTTCCTTCTGGATCGCCTTGACCTGTTCGTTCAGGTAGTACTCTCGCTGGCTCTTCTCCATCTGCCGCTTCACACGGCCGCGAATGCGCTTCTCGACCTGCAGGATGTCGAGCTCGGTCTCGATCTGGGCGAGCAGCTTCTCGAGCCGCTGGCCGACGTCGGTGGTCTCCAGGATTCCCTGCTTCTGCTCGATCTTGATCGGCAGGTGCGCGGCGATCGTGTCGGCCAGCCGCCCGGCGTCGTCGATGCCGTTCAGCGAGGCCAGGATCTCCGGCGGGATCTTCTTGTTCAGCTTCACGTACTGGTCGAACTGGGCCAGGATCGCACGACGCAGCGCCTCGGCCTCGGGCGACGCCTCGCCGGCGGCCTCGATCTGCGTGTAATCGCAGCTGAAATGGCTTTCGCCGTCGATCACCTGTGAAATGCGCGCGCGCTGGTTGCCCTCGACCAGCACCTTCACGGTGCCGTCAGGCAGCTTGAGCATCTGAAGGATGTTGGACACGCAGCCGATCTCGTAGATGTCGGCGGCGGACGGCTCGTCCTTGGACGCGTTCTTCTGCGCCACGAGCATGATGCTCTTGCCCGTCTCCATCGCGGACTCGAGCGCCTTGATCGACTTCGGACGCCCGACGAACAGCGGGATCACCATGTGCGGAAAGACCACCACGTCGCGCAGGGGCAACAGCGGCAGCGACTGGGTCAGGGAGGGGGACAGCGTCTCGGGCATCGGGTTCTCCGGGGAATGTCCGGTGCAGATGCGGCCGGATGGAAAGAATTCAAGTCAAGCATACCGCCGTTGCGGCCGTTCCAAGGCCGAATCTGACGGGCTGCAAGGGCTTTTGTCGGATCAGACGGACTCGCGCGGCCCGTTGCGGGCCACTGTGCAACGGGCCGAAAGGCCGCTACTTGCTGCCGGCGACCTTGGGCGCGTCGGCGTAGATCACCAGGGGCGCGCCCTCGCCGACGATCGCGTTCTCGTCGACCACCACCTTCTGCACGTTCTGCAGGCTGGGCAGTTCGAACATGCTGTCGAGCAGCACGTGCTCGATGATCGAGCGCAGGCCGCGAGCGCCTGTCTTTCGCTTGAGCGCCTTGTGCGCGATGGCCGCGAGCGCGCCGGGGCGCATCTCGAGCTCCACGCCTTCCATCGCGAACAGGCGCTGGTACTGCTTGATCAGCGCGTTCTTGGGCTCGACCAGGATCTGCACCAGCGCGGATTCGTCGAGTTCGTCGAGCGTGGCCACCACCGGCAGGCGTCCGACGAGTTCGGGAATCAGCCCGAACTTGATCAGGTCCTCCGGTTCGACCTCACGCAGCACGTCGCCGACCGTGCGCTCCGAGGCCGACCGCACCTCTGCGCCGAATCCGATTCCCGAGCGCTCCGACCGGCTGCGAATGACCTTGTCGAGGCCGTCGAAGGCGCCGCCACAGATGAACAGGATGTTGGTCGTGTCGATCTGGACGAAGTCCTGGTTCGGATGCTTGCGCCCGCCCTGCGGCGGCACCGACGCCACCGTTCCCTCGATCAGTTTGAGAAGCGCCTGCTGAACGCCCTCGCCCGAAACGTCGCGCGTGATCGACGGGTTGTCCGACTTGCGCGAGATCTTGTCGATCTCGTCGATGTAGACAATCCCGTTCTGCGCCCGCTCGACTTCGTAGTTGCAGTTCTGCAGCAGCTTCTGGATGATGTTCTCGACGTCCTCGCCGACGTACCCTGCCTCGGTGAGCGTGGTCGCGTCCGCGATCACGAACGGCACGTTCAGCAGGCGTGCCAGCGTCTGCGCGAGCAGCGTCTTGCCCGACCCGGTCGGGCCGACCAGCAGAATGTTGCTCTTGGAGAGCTCGACCTCGTCCTTCTTGCCCTTGTTGCGCAGCCGCTTGTAGTGGTTGTAGACGGCGACCGCAAGGATGCGCTTGGCCTTTTCCTGGCCGATCACGTACTGGTCGAGAATCGCGAGGATTTCCGCCGGGGTGGGCAGGCCCGACTTGGCGCCCTGCGCCTGCGACTCGGTCTGCGTCTCGTCACGGATGATGTCGTTGCAGAGCTCGATGCACTCGTCGCAGATGAACACCGATGGACCGGCGATCAGCTTTCGCACCTCGTGCTGGCTCTTGCCGCAAAAGGAACAATACAGAAGCTTTTCGCTCGATCCCTTCTTTTCCGACATGCTCTCTCCGGACGGGCCGTCTCTGGCCGGCGCGCCTAGCGGCGCGAGACCGCGACGCGACTCAGGCGCCGTCTGCGCGACTGGCCATCACCTTGTCGATCAGGCCGTAGCTTACCGCATCTTCCGGCGACAGGAAGTTGTCGCGATCGGTGTCGCGGGCGATGCGTTCGAGCGGCTGCCCGGTCAGATCGGAGAGTATCTTGTTCAGGCGCTCGCGAAGGTAGAGGATCTCGCGGGCCTGGATCTCGATGTCCGATGCCTGGCCCTGCGCGCCACCCGATGGCTGATGGATCATGATCCGCGCGTTCGGCAGCGCGAAGCGCTTGCCCTTAGCGCCGGCAGCCAGCAGGAACGCGCCCATGCTCGCCCCGATGCCCATGCACAGGGTGCTCACGTCCGGTTTGATGAACTGCATCGTGTCGAAGATCGCCAATCCGGCCGACACCGAGCCACCCGGCGAATTGATGTAGAACGAGATGTCCTTGTCGGGATTCTCGGACTCGAGGAACAGGAGCTGCGCCACGACCAGGTTGGCGGTCTGGTCCATGACCGGACCCACCATGAATACCACCCGCTCGCGCAGCAACCGCGAGTAGATGTCGTATGCGCGCTCGCCGCGCCCGCTCGTCTCGATGACGATCGGGACCATCCCCAGCCCCTGGGGCTCCTCGCGCTGCGCCAGGTGCGCGTTGACGAGGTCTTCGACGATGCTGTTGAAGCTCATTGCGTGACTCCGCTGCTTGCCGCTGATTCGATGCCCGCCGTTGCCGGCGCGCTCAGTTCGTGCCCATCAGTTCGTCGAACCCGAACGCCTTGTCGACGACACGGGCGTTGGCCATGACCCAGTCGACGACGTTCTGCTCGACCACGATCGCCTCGATCTCGGCGAGCCGGTTCCGGTCGCTGAAATAGTAGCGGATCACCTCGCCGGGGTTCTCGTAGGACTGGGCGAATTCCTCGATCTGCGCGCGGATCTGCTCCGGCTTGGCCTGCAGGGCGTGCTTCTTGACCAGTTCGGCGACCAGCAGCCCCAGGCGAACGCGCTTCTCGGCCTGCTCGGTGAACGCGTCGGCGGGAATCGGGATGTTCTTCACGTCGACACCGCGCGACTGCAGGTCGGCGCGCGCGCGCTCGATCAGCGATTCCGACTCGGACGCCACCAGCGCCTTCGGCAGATCCAGCGCTGCGATCGAAGGCAAGGCCTCCATGACCGCTGCCTTGGTGCGGTTGCGCAGGCGCTGCGCGACCTCTCGCTCGAGATTGGCCCGCACGTCGGCCCGCATCTTCTCCAGGCTGCCGTCGGCCACGCCGAACTGCTTGGCGAACGCTTCGTCGAGTTCAGGCAGCACCGGCTGCTCGACCTGCTTGACGGTCACCTCGAACTGGGCCGTCTTGCCCGCGAGGTCCTTGGAGCCGTAGTCCTCGGGAAAGGCGACGGGGAACGTCCGCTTCTCGCCCGGCGCGGCGCCGCGCGTGCCGGTCTCGAAATCCGGCAGCAACCGGCCCTGGCCCAGCTGGAACTGGAAATCG
>Ga0316195_10001444_pt1 | contig 10655 bp, 9 predicted proteins | sample Phised1_MG_FD_204937 | JGI IMG/M metagenome (GOLD analysis project Ga0316195, IMG submission 204937) | Coastal sediment microbial communities from Maine, United States - Phippsburg sediment 1 | ecosystem: Environmental > Aquatic > Marine > Coastal > Sediment | place: USA: Maine | collected... | reverse complement strand
TATCCGTTACACTGCCCCCATGGCAGAGAAACGGGTAGCGCTTGCTCTGGGCGGTGGAGCGGCCAAAGGCCTCGCCCACGTCGGCGTCCTGAAGGGCCTCGAGGAAGACGGCATCGAGGTGGTGGCCATCGCCGGGACCTCGATGGGCTCGATCGTCGGAGCTCTGCACGCCAGAGGAATGGGTGGAGCCGAGATGGAGGCATTTTTCTCGTCGGTCGACTGGGTACGCCTCGGCCGGATCATGATGCGCTCTCCGGGCGGCGCCGCTTTCCGTGATCTGCTGCGGGAAACCTTTGGTGTCAAACCCATCGAGGAGCTGGCCATACCCTTCGCCGCCGTGTGCTGCGATCTCTCGTGCGGCGAGGAAGTGGTCCTCCGCGAGGGGAGTCTGGCCGATGCAATCCTCGCGTCGTCGGCAATTCCCGGGATCTTGCCGCCGTCGGTCATTGGCGGCCGCACCCTTGTCGACGGTGCGTTTGTGACGCCGGTTCCGGTTTCACCCTCCGAATCGTTGTCTGCAGCGCCGGTCCTGGCGGTCAATGTGTTGCGTCCGCCGTCATCTGAGCGAGCCTTCAAACCGGCGATCAGAAGGCTCCTCGACGGTACCGCGCCGGTTCAGCTTCTCGATCGCCTGGAGTCCTTCATCGACCGCCACAAGCTTCCAATCGGGCGCCGGAAACCGGACTTCCCCAACCGGTTGGAAGTCGTGATGCGATCCTTCCACCTGATGCAGTACAACCTCTCGAAACAGGGGAAACAGGCGTCGCGGCTCGTCGAGCCCGAGGTCGGAGGATTCGGCTGGTTCGAGTTCGAGCGCGCGCCGGAAATCATCGCGGAGGGTTACCGCGCCTATCGTGCGGTTGCGGATTCCGTTGCGGTCTGAGAATCCGGGCTATTTGTTGGAACCGACGAAATCCCAGTTGACCAACTCCCAGAAGTGCTCGATATACTTCGCGCGCGCGTTGCGGTAGTCGATGTAGTAGGCGTGCTCCCAGACGTCGCAGGTCAGAAGCGGCCGTTCGTTGTTGCGGAGAGGGTTGTCGGCGTTGCCCGTGGTGACGATGGCGAGACGGCCCGAGGGCTCACCCACCAGCCACGCCCAACCCGAACCGAAGTGGGTCAATGCCGCTTCGGTGAACTTCTGGCGGAAGGTCGCGAAATTGCCGAAGGTGTAGTTGATTCTCGCCGAGAGTGGCGCCGGAGGTTCTCCGCCACCCACCGGGCTCATGCAGGACCAGTAGAAGGTGTGGTTCCACACCTGGGCGGCGTTGTTGAAAATACCGCCCTCCGCTTTCAGGATGATTTCTTCGAGCGAGCTGTCCTCCCACGGCGTTCCGGCAACCAGGCGGTTGAGGTTCTCGACGTATGCGCGATGGTGCTTGCCGTGGTGGTAGGCGAGAGTCTCGACCGAGATGTGCGGGGCGAGAGCGTCATCCGCAAATGGAAGATCCGGCAACTCAAAAGCCATCATGTCCTCCTTGTGATTCTCGAGACCATCATATAACGATCAGGGTCAGATCCATCGCCGCCGCCTGAAATAATACAGCAGGCCTGACACCATCAGGAGCATGACCAGAAGCACCGCCGGATAACCCCAATACCATCCCAGCTCGGGCATGTTCCAGGGGCTCGCCTGGGAGTCGAAGTTCATGCCGTAGAGGCCGACGACGAACGACAACGGAATGAAGATGGTCGCGATAATCGTCAGCACCTTCATCACCTCGTTCATGCGGTTGGAGATGCTGGACAGGTACAGGTCATTGAGACTCGAAACCATTTCGCGATAGGTCTCGATGATATCCAGCGCGAGGGCCGCGTGGTCGGCGACGTCACGAAGGTAGGTTCGGGTCTCGTCGCCCATGAGCGAGGACTCGCTCAACATGAGATTTCGGAGCATGTCACGCAGCGGCCAGACTGATTTTCGCAGCACCAACAGATCTCGTTTGAGGTGATGGAGCATCGCGCGGTCATCTTTTGTGGGTTCTTCGAGGATCGACTCTTCGAGTTCTTCGAGCAGATCTCCGACACGATCGAGGACCGGAAACAAATGATCCACGACCGTGTCCATCAGCGCATAGGCGAGATAGCCGGCTCCGCCGCCGCGGATCCGGCCTTTACCCAGGCGAAGGCGCTGAAGCACCGGATCGAAAAGCCCGCTCTGGCGCTCACGGGCCGACAGTACAGATCCGCGCTGGATGACGATGCTGACCTGTTCCTTGGCGAGAATGGAGTCGTCGTCCATCGCGAAATGGTCGAGCACGATGAAGATCGAATCGTCGTAATCCTCGATCTTGGGTCGCTGCCCAACGTTGACCACGTCCTCGAGCACCAGCTTATGGATGTCCAGCTGATTTCCGAGTTCGGCGATTTGTTCGACGTTATGGCCCTGGACGTCGAGCCAGTTGGTGACCGACGCTCTTGTGGGCGGGGGCGCCACGTCCGCCGGCAAATCCCCTTCTTCGATCCCATCGAGCCCGTAGCGGACCAGGTGAACGACCGTCGGTTCGATCGGACGGGGGCGTTCGGGAAGAGTCCCGGGTGAGGTCCCGGGAGCATGGGTTTGCTTGAAGACACGCATGCCACCTCCTACCGGGCGGACGGTTGCCGCCGCAAAATAGACTGGGTCTCGGCCGATTGTACCTTGCTCGAGAGTGGCGTCCAGCGCTACAAGAGACGCCGTGAAAATCGTTCCGCGCGGCGCATCCCGCCGGAGAAATGTTCCGGCACCTGTGCCGCCGGACACTGGGCGTTGAAGCCGCACCAGGCGCAGAGAATACCGGGCTGAGCCGGAAAATCACCCGTCGCGTCGGCCGCGTTGGCAAGATCGAGAAAACGCTCGAGAAGCTGGGCAGCACGTTCACTATCAACCTGCTGCCAGCGGGTGGTGCCGTGCCGCAAATAGTGGTAACCGGCGAGCACCTCCTCTTCCCCGTGTTCGCCGAGCACGCACGCTGCGTAGAGCGGGGCCTGGAGTCCCTCTGAGAATTCCGAACCGTTGCCTTCGTTCTTCGAAGTCTTGTAATCCACGACGAAAAGGCGCCCCTGCTCGGTGCGTCCGATCCGGTCCGCAAATCCGGTGAAGACGACTGTCTCCGACAGTCGAACCGTCAGGCGTTGCTCAAGGGCCACGGTTTCGCTGCGATCGCGGGCAAATGTCTCATGGAAAAACCTCGCCAGCATTTCGCGGCCCAACTGCAGGTAGCTCTCCTCCTCGTCGTCGATACGAACGATCGCCACACTGTCGTCACGGGCCGTGTTCCAGCCCGCCGCGAACCGTTCGAGCATCTTCGACTCGTCGGGGGACGCGCCGCAATCGCGTTTTGCGTACATCCACTCGAGGACGTCGTGCACGGCGTTTCCGAGAAAGGATTCGATCGACCGAAAGGCCTCCTTGAGGCCCTCGAGATACCGGTAACGGTAGCGCAGGGGGCACTGGTGAAGACACTTGATCCGGGAGAAGGAGTAGACGTTTTCGGGTGTTGGAGCGAGGTTGGCGTCAGTCATCGCGTGGAGTGTAGCTGAGCCAAATTAGGAATTAGGAATGAGGAATTAGGAATGCCGCCCCCCCACCCTGAATGGCGATGGCGGTCTCCGGGAGGGTGGTTGGGAATTCCTAATTCCTAACTCCTCATTCCTCATTCTCTAGATGGGGTTGGGGATATCGACGAACTCGACGTCGAGGCCGTGGTTGTCTGAGATCCAACGGCCGAGGGCGCGGACGCCGAAACGCTCGGTCGCATAATGGCCGGCGGCGACGTAGTGGACACCGTCCTCGGCCGCCTGATGCATGACCCACTCGGTGGCCTCGCCGGTGACGTAGGCATCGAGTCCGGCGGCCACCGCCTGGTGGAACTCGCGTTGAGCGCTGCCGGTCACGATGCCCACCGACGATACCAGCCGATCGCCGCCGGGGAAGATCTGGGGCTCGCGATCGCAGGCCTCGGCAACGGCTGCGAAGAACTCCTCCGCCTCGACCGCCTCCGGGAATACGCCGCAGACCCCGGCCGGAGCGCCGCAGTGTGCCCCGAAGCCTTCGAGCTCTTCGAGCCCGAGGCGGTGGGCCAGCTGAGCGGCATTGCCCAGCTCGAGATGTCGATCCAGGGGCAGGTGGTAGGCGATCAGTGAGATCCGGTTTTCGATCAAGAGGCGGATGCGTTCCCTGAACGACCCTACAATCCGCGGTGCTTCCGAGCCATTCCAGAGGATCCCGTGATGAACGATGATGGCGTCGGCCTGATGTTCGACAGCGAGGGCGAAGAGCTCTCGCGAGGCGGATACCGAAGTCATGATTTTCTCGATCTTCGGGCCTCCCTCGACCTGGAGACCGTTGGGACAGTAGTCGGCTGTTCCCTCGGCCTCGAGCAGCTCGTCTAGCTCGGCCACCAGTTGCAGGAGATCCACGGGCCAATGGTAGCGCAGTTGGATCGGCGGTAAAATAGTTGAGGTCGTGCGCAGACATTCCTTCAAAGCCGTTCCCATCATGGTGATGCTCGTGGTGCTCACCACATCCTGTGGCCGGGACAGGCATCCTCCCGGCGCGAGCTTCTCGGTTCGCATTCTCACACCACGGACGATCTCGGGGCGATGGGAGCTGGCGGTTGAACTCGGTCTCGACCGAATTGCGGCAGAGCTCGATGCCGATGTGGCACGGGTCCGCGTTGATGAGGCCGCAAACGAACGGGACAGGCTTGTCGAACTGGGGCGGGCCGGAATCAGCCTCGTGTTCTGCGTCGGAGGGTGCTCCGAGACAACTCTCTATTCCGTGGCATCAGAATATCCACACACAGTCTTCGTGATGCTCCCCGGACAGGCTCACGCCGACAACGTGGCCGGAATCAGGTTTCTTCCGGAAGAGGCCGGCTATCTGGCCGGTGCGGTGGCCGGAGCCCTCAATCCGGACGGGCAACTCGGGCTCATACGGGGCGATGGGCAGCCGTGGCTCGAGCCGCTTGAAGAAGGCTATGCGGCTGGGTTCAAGAGCCGGTGGCGCCGGGCGACGGTCAAGTTGGGGGAGGGACCGGACGGCGCCTGGGAGCTGGGTTCGGCCGGCGTTCTGATTGCCCTCTACGCGGCTGACCGCGTCGACCCCGAGGTCCTCGCGGCGGCGCATAACGCGGGAGTCCGGCTCGTGGTCACCGATCCGGAACTCATCGATGTCGCGTCGGACACGGTAGTGGCTGCGGTTGATTTCGATGTTGCCGAAGCCATGCTCAGGGTCGCCCGAGAGCTTCGCGACCATACCTTCGTTGGTCGTGTTTTCGACTTTGACCTCGGTTCCGGAGTGCTCGATGTCCTGCTCAGCCCTGCGCTGGCGCCGGACAACCGCTCGCTCGCCGAGGAAGCTCTCGAGGAGGCCCGTGCGGAAATAACGGCGGGACTCGTCGAGTTCGATGGGCTCGGACTCTGACGCTACCCGCCCGCCCGATACTGATCCTAGATGCTCGATCCACCCTCCCGTTAAAGCGCGAAACAGCTTCGACGACACCGGTGCCACTCTTCGCATTGTCATCATCGCCTTGCCATCCGGATCGCGGAGGTGACAATGCGAAGGGTGGCACCTGACACACCGAAGCGAGAAGCGCATTCCGGGTTCAAGATATGAGATCCTCTGACGAACGACGACAGCTGCGACGGGAGGCCCGGGTGGAACAGGTGAAGGGCGATCTGCTGGATTTCTGGTTCGGAGACAATCCGGACGATGCGGCGGTGGCCGAATCCAGGGCGGAGCTGTGGTGGGGGCATCGCCAGGATACCGACGAGTTGCTGCAGTTGAAGTTCGGAGCCGCAGCCTCTGCGGCGGCGGCGGGCGTGTTGGACCACTGGACAGGGTCGCCGCGCGGCCGGCTCGCTCTCATTCTCCTGCTCGACCAGCTTCCCCGCGCCGTTCACCGCGCCACTCCGGCCGCCTTCGCCCAGGACGCCAAGGCCCGAGCGGTGGCTGAGCGGGGTCTGAAGTCCGGGGCCGACCGCTTGCTGAGACCGATCGAAAGACTGTTCTTCTATCTCCCGTTCGAACACTCCGAGGATCTTGCCGATCAGAACCGGAGCGTGGAGCTCTACCGTGAGCTCGTAAAATCAGTGCCGACGGCTCAGCGGGAGACCTTTGCCGGATTCGTGGACTACGCTGTCCGGCATCGGGATATGATCACGCGGTTCGGGCGCTTCCCCCACCGCAATCAGATCCTCGGACGCGAGTCCACCCCGGAGGAGCGGGCCTTCCTCGAGCAACCGGGTTCGTCGTTCTAGGTAGGAGAGGGGAGAAGAAGATACTCGATACTGGATACTCGATTCTCGATCCACCCACCCTTTAAAGCGCGAAACAGCTTCGACGACACCGGTGCCACTCTTCGCATTGTCATCATCGCCTTGCCATCCGGATCGCGCAGGTGACAATGCGAAGGGTGGCACCTGACACACCGAAGCGAAAAGCGCATTCCGGGTTTGTCGAGCATCGAGCATCGAGCATCCAGTGTGCAGTATCTGGGTGAGTGGGCGGGGCGGGCTATACTGTCTCGATGGCGAAGACCCGAAAGACCGAAACAAAATGCCCGCTGTGCGATGGCACCGGCTGGACCCTGATCGAGGAGGAGGGGGTCGAGCTCGTCCGCCGCTGCGAGTGCGCTGAAGGCAGGACGCGCCAGCGGCTCCTCGAGCAGGCCGGGATTCCTGCCCGCTATCGCCACTGCACGCTCGACAGCTTCGAGCTCTGGAATCCGAAGGACCCGACCCTCGCCAAGACCCTTCGTGCGGTCCAGGAGTTTGTCGACCTCTATCCGGCCGGCGACAAGGGCCTCCTTCTGATGGGCTCGGTGGGTACCGGCAAAACCCACCTGGCGGTCGCCGCACTGCAACAGATCATGCGCGAGAAGACGCCCCCGGTGCGCGGGCGTTTCGCCGACTTCACCGCCCTCGTGCTCGAAATCCAAATGACATTCGACGGTTCCGGCTCGAGCCGCGACATCCTCAGGCCGCTGATTGAGGCCGACCTCCTGGTGCTTGACGAGCTCGGCGCCGGCAAGACCACGCCGTGGGTGATGGACCTCCTTTACTACCTGGTCAACACGCGCTACCTCGAGGGGCGGGTGACCCTTTTCACCACAAACTTTTCCGACTTTGCGCGGGGCCAAACCGAGTCACTGACGGACAGGGTGTCGGCGCGTATCCGATCGCGTCTGTATGAGATGTGCCGTCGGCTCGAGCTCCGTGGGCGCGACTATAGGGCCGAACGCCTTGCCTCCCGCGAGGGGGGCCTGCGCCTGTGAGGATTCGAAGCGCTCTTGTCCCGACACTCTTGATTGCCGGCTGTGCCAGCGCACCGCCGGCCCCCTCCCCACCGCCACCACCGGCACCGTCTGTATCGCCACAGCCGTCGACGACGCCGTCCGCATCCCCGCTGCCGCCGATGCCGTCCGTGGTACCCACGGTACCTGCTCCAGCCGTCATGCCGAACCGGGACACCGACCCACCGCTGGTTCGCGTGCTGCTCGAAAGAACGACCGGCGTGGCCGAGCTGCCGCAGCCAGGCCGGGCCTACCGGCTTCATTTCGAGGGACGTACCGACTGGTTGTGGGGTCCGTTGAAGCTTCGGGTCGCCGCGGCCGGCCCGAGATTCTGGCAGGTCGGTGCGTGGGGCGATCCGGCCAATGCGAGGGCCGCGGCCGACACGATTCGAGGAGCCTTCGGGACTGCTGCCGATGTGCGAGAGGAAGCTGGCTCGGGCGGCCTGACCCGAGTCCGCGTCGGCTGGTCTTCCGCGGAACCGCCGGACCCACCCGGGGCGCTCGCGGCGCTCGGCTTCGAGGGAGCCTATGCGGCACCTGGAACAGGTGAACTCCGGATCGAGGGCGAGGCGGGTGGAGTCGTCACCAGCGCTGGGGAGGTCCTTATCGAGCCGGCCGGGGACTGGCCGGTGGTTGTCGGGGGCTGGCGCCGATACCGCGGGCGGGTTCGGGCGCGGGCGATTGGAAACGAAACTCTTGTGATCAACGAGCTCAATATGGAAAGCTATCTCAAGGGCGTGGTGCCGGTCGAGATGGGGCCCTCGCAGTTCCCGGAGCTCGACGCACTCAAGGCGCAGGCAGTGGCCGCCCGCACCTACGCCGTGGCTCACCTCGGCGATCACGACGACGAGGGCTGGGACCTGTGCGCGACCCCGGCATGCCAGGCGTACTACGGAAGGAGCGCCGAGCACTCGCTGTCGAACAGGGCGGTGGAAGAGACCGCGGGTCTGGTGGCGGCCTACCTGGGTCAACCGATCGACGCCATGTACACCTCGACCTGCGGCGGCCACACCGAGGACGCGGCGGTGCTCTTCGAAGATCGCACGCAGCCGTATTTGACCGGCGTCCCCTGCGCGTGGGAACGTCCGATTTCGTTGACCGGGATCTCGGGCCCCGGTCCCTGGGTCGACGAGACAGAGTTTTCCGCGGCGGTCGGTTACGAGGTCCTCGGCCTTTCGCCCGGTGCCACTCCGGCCGCAATCCTGGCCCGGGTCCTCGAGTGGACGGGCGTCACCGCCCACCTGCCGGCGCCGATAGACACCGAGTCATTCGCGACCGCGGTGCTCGCCGCCACAGGAGTCGACCCGCCTGCCGGGATCGCGCCTCCGGTCGGTGGTGTCGATCGGCTGCTCTTTCTCACCGACCTCTACAAGATCCCACTCGATCCACCTGCCGACGGGCTCGCCGGTGACTGGCCGGCGGCGACGGCGGAAGCCGCCCTCGAGCTGCGCGGTGATGTCGTGCGCGATCGCGGCGAAGCTGTTCCGCGGCCGGGGGGTGCAGGGATCTTCCCGCGTCGGGCCGAGCACGGCGAGGATCTGCCATCGCCGTTGTCGCTGTGGGAACGGTGGAGTGGCGGCTTCCGGCGGATCGCCTCGACCGAGGTCCTGCCGGGGACCGTGCTCGAGAGGATTCGAGTCGGAGATCGAATCGTGGCGCTGGTGGTGGGGCGCTCTGGAGGGGACGGTGAGGCGGATCGGCGTTCGGCGTGGCGGGAGTGGGTGCGCGAGAAGAGTTGGACCGAGCTGCGCAAGCTGACCGGCGTGCCAACCCTCGAACGGCTGACCGTGACCAAGAGGTCGCGGTCTGGCCGGGTCGTCGGTCTGGCCGCGGTTGGTGCGGATGGCGTGACCACCGAGTGGACTGGTTTCGAGATCCGACAGGTCCTCGAGCTGCCAGAAACTCTCTTTGCCATGCATCTCAGGACCGAGCCTGACGGCGAGAAAATAGTCCACTTTCTGGGTCGCGGCTGGGGTCACGGCGTCGGGCTTTGCCAGAACGGGGCCTACGGCATGGCGCGCGCCGGGATGACCTTCGACCGGATCCTCGGCCACTATTACAGCGGCATCGAAATCATCCGCTGGGACGGCTTACAATCGCCGGAGTAACGACAGAAAGGGGAGCGTGTGGACTTCCAACTGGGCCAGGATCAGCTCGCCATCCGCGACATGGTTCGCGATTTCGCACGCAAGGAGATCACCCCGAACGCGCTCGAGTGGGACGAGACCCAGCACTTCCCCCGGGAGCTCTTCAGCAAGCTCGGGGAGCTCGGTCTGCTCGGAGTCGTGATCCCGGAGGAGCTCGGCGGTGCCGGGCTCGGCTATATCGAGTACGTGACCATTCTCGAAGAGATCGGGGCCGCGGACGGTTCGATCGGTCTCTCGGTGGCAGCCCACAACTCGCTGTGCACCAACCACCTCTACCTCTTCGGATCCGACGATCTCAAACGGGAGTACCTGCCGAAGCTCGCTTCGGGCGAGTGGATTGGCGCGTGGGGCCTGACCGAGTCGCAGGCCGGGTCGGATGCCGGTGGCACCCGGACAACCGCGGTGCGAGACGGCGACGGGTGGGTTCTCAACGGCTCGAAGACTTTTATTACCCACGCGACGGTCGGCAACGCCGCGGTACTGGTGGCGCGGACCTCCGCCGAAGGCAGCCACCACGGCATCTCGGCCTTCTTTGTTCCCTTCGATCGCCCGGGCGTGTCGCCGGGAAAGAAGGAGAACAAGCTCGGGATGCGGGCCTCCGATACGTCGTCGTTGGTGCTCGAGGATTGCAGGATCCCGGAGGGCCATCTCCTCGGCACTGAGGGCGAGGGATTCGTGCAGGCGATGAAGGTTCTCGACGGCGGCCGTATATCGATCGCGGCCCTGTCGGTGGGGATTGCCCGTGGCGCGCTCGATGCGGCACTCAGCTACTCGACTGTCCGTGAGCAGTTCGGTAAGCCGATCTCCTCTTTCCAGCTCACCCAGGCCAAGCTCGCCGACATGGCAACCAGGGTCGATGCGGCACGGCTCCTGACCCAGCGCTCGGCGGCCATGAAGGACGCCGGGCTCACAACCACGCGCGAATCGGCGATGGCCAAGGTCTTCGCTTCGGAGGCCGCGGTGGCGGTTGCCGAGGAGGCGGTGCAGATTCACGGCGGCTATGGCTACACCAAGGAGTACCCGGTGGAGCGCGCCTGGCGCGACGCCAAGCTGTGCACAATCGGCGAGGGGACCTCCGAGATCCAGCGCATGGTCATAGCGCGCGAACTCCTGAAAAGCCTTGGAGACCCGAAATGACCGAAACGCCGGCCCTCGATCACATCGGCATCGCGGTCGAGTCGATCGACTCCGGTCTCGCGATCTATCGGGCACTCGGCATCGAGTTGGA
>Ga0316195_10001443_pt1 | contig 10655 bp, 11 predicted proteins | sample Phised1_MG_FD_204937 | JGI IMG/M metagenome (GOLD analysis project Ga0316195, IMG submission 204937) | Coastal sediment microbial communities from Maine, United States - Phippsburg sediment 1 | ecosystem: Environmental > Aquatic > Marine > Coastal > Sediment | place: USA: Maine | collected... | reverse complement strand
CAGTTTCCTGATACACCTTTTTCATGACGATCACCCGCTCGAAATCAATGGGAGGAGGTGTACTTCTCATCAATTCTTTGAGTACATCAATACGTTCATCGCTCTTATTCACTTTGGCTGTGCCTGCGTAAGGCTTACCTTCTAATTTGCGTCCCGGCAATGTATAATATGGGATACCTGTTTCTGCAGTTTTCATTTGAATAAATTATTGAGTTAAAAATTGAGTTTATTGTTACTTATCCTAAGCGCGAACTGTCAGCCAAGGCACCAGCGACTTTCGGCAGTTTGGCCATGGTGCGCTTTCAGCCGGTGTAGTTCTCATAATTTCTTTTAAGGTGTCAATGCGTGCAGTATCTGCGTTTACTTTTGCAGTAGAAATCTTTTTCGGATTAGCAACTAAACCTGCTTCTAAATTTTGAGCTTTCTTTTCCATGATTTTAATGTCTAAATGTTACTGCTTTATCTATTATTTATTGATAATTGTCTCATTTCTCAACATACTCGAAAAATGAATTGCGTTTTTTAAGTTCATAACCATTTAGAATACGCCAAGAGTAAAGTTAAACCGAGATAAGCATTAATAAAATACCTATAAATAGGTATTTTACTACTATCAATAGCGATCAAACCCGATAAGTTTATGCCCATAATGAAGTTTGTATAAGTTTCCGGCATCAATGAAAAATAAGGGGGAATCCAATGTAAAATAGTTTTACCTACTTTACCGTTGATGATAGAATTACGTATGATTGAAATGGGTATTAGAATGTAACTATCTAAAGGAGACATGAAAATATTGCATGTTGCAAAAAACAAGTATTTTTAAGAACTATTTAAATGGCCGCCCTTGGAACAAATTACAATTAAAAACGATTTTATATCCTTAAGCGTCCTTGACTACGGCGCTATTATTCAAAAGCTTCTGGTGAAAGACAAGGAAGGCAAAGAGCTGAACTTAGTTGTTGGGCTGGAGCATCCGGAAAGTTATCTGGACGATCGTAAATGTTTAGGTGCCTGTGTTGGCCGATATGCGGGAAGGATATCAAACGGGGGATTTCAGATAGAAGGGAAAACCTATAATTTATATACCCAGGATGGCGTACATCTTCACGGTGGAAAACAGGGTTTCGCACAAAAGTACTGGAAGTTTGGTGCTGTAGAACACAAGGAACAACCCTTGGTAAAATTGACCTGCCAAAGTCCTCACATGGAAGAAGGTTATCCTGGAAACCTAAAGGCCAGTGTGACCTATAAGCTAATAGGTAATTCATTACAAATTGTTCATGAGGCAGTGACAGACAGGACTACGGTGATAAATCTTACCAACCATTCCTACTTTTGCCTGGATAATACCAATTCCATTGATCATTATCAGTTGCAATTGCAATGCCCTGAAATATTGGAAACCAATAATAGTTTACTGCCTACAGGAAAGCTGGTTTCTGTTAAGGATACTCAATATGACTTCCTTACCAGAAAAGAGATTGGAAAAATACGATTAGATACTCCTTACGCGGTTTCAGATCATGTCAAAAAAGTGGCCGAATTATATTCTCCGGTTTCAGGACTGCGGATGACAGTAGAAAGCAATCAGCCTGCCGTTGTGGTTTATACTCCCCCTGAGTTTGGAGCTATTTGTTTTGAAACCCAAAACTATCCGGATGCACCTAACATTCAATCATTTCCCTCAGCCATACTTTATCCCGGAGAAACCTATTACAACAAGGCAGTTTTTACATTTGATTTAGTAACTTAGACAAACTAAAAAAGACATCTTTAATATGAAAGTATTCAAATGGATTTTGATCATCCTGGCGGCATTAGCCTTGCTTTTTTTCTTTGTGGGAATGCCCTATTTAAAAGAACAAACAAAAAAGAATAGCCCCCAAAAGACTGTTGTTTATACTGATAACGGCATGGATCTTACCATAAAATACAGTAGCCCTTTTAAAAAGGAGCGGGTAATATTTGGGGGGCTGGTGCCTTACGATACCGTTTGGCGAACTGGCGCAAACGAGCCCACTACCTTTACCACAAATTCCAAAATTTATATTATAGACAAAGAACTTCCGACAGGCACTTATTCCCTTTGGACCATTCCTGGCAAAGAAAGTTGGCAGGTAATTTTCAATAAGAATGTCCCGGAATGGGGGGTGACTCTTACAAGTGGTGGAAAAGAAACAACACGCATGCCCGAAGAAGATTTGGTTACTGTGGAAGTGCCGGTTATTAATTTGTTGGAAACAGTTGAAAGTTTTACCATCTCTTTCGAAGAGACCGGGCAGTTGTACCTGAGCCTTGAATGGGATAAAACCAAGGTACGGGTACCTATTAATAACTAACATTGGGTACAGAAAAAAATACGGGTAAAAAAGGAGTTCTTCAGGTAAAAAAATACCGCAAAAAGAAGCTCTCGGTTGAGGAGCTTACTCAAGGGGTCTTTAATGGAGATAAGTCGGTTTTGGCAAGGGCCATAACCATTGTAGAAAGTACCCGAAATGAAGATCTCAAGAAGGCCTATACTTTAGTTGAGAATTGCCTTTCAAAGAAATCCAATAGTATACGGATTGGTATTACAGGAGTGCCTGGTGTTGGCAAAAGCACCTTCATTGAAGTCTTTGGCACAACTCTTACCAGCCTTGGCAAGAAAGTTGCCGTATTAGCTGTAGATCCTACAAGCACTTTTAGCAAGGGCAGTATCCTTGGTGATAAAACTCGTATGCAGGAGCTGGTAAAGGATCCTAATGCTTTTATACGGCCATCTCCTTCGGGGGAATCCCTAGGGGGAGTGGCTCGAAAAACAAGGGAATCAGTTATACTATGTGAAGCCGCAGGTTACGATATTGTCCTGATAGAAACTGTTGGGGTAGGGCAAAGTGAAACTGCCGTGCACAGTATGGTTGATTTCTTTTTGCTCTTAAAGTTGGCAGGTGCAGGAGACGAACTTCAGGGCATTAAAAGGGGGATCATGGAAATGGCAGATGCCATCGTTATCAATAAGGCTGAAGGCGATAATCTAAAAAAAGCAGAACGTGCAAAAGTAGAATTTGAAAGGGCCTTGCAACTCTATCCGCCCAAAGAAAGTGGATGGATTCCACAAGTAAGTACCTGTTCAGCAATTGATAATACAGGGATTACTGAAATATGGGAGATGATCGGGCAATTTTTGAAAACCACCAAAGACAATGGGTTTTTGGAGGTTAACAGGCAAAATCAGAATAAGTACTGGCTCCTGCAGACGGTAAATGAGCTTTTAAAGCAACACTTCTTCCAGACATCTGCAGTTAAAGAGCATCTGGAAACTATGCTACAGCAAGTTGCCAAAGATAAAATCTCGCCTTTTCGGGCAGCAGAAGTACTAATGGCCGGCTATAGGAAAGAACTTAAATAAAAAGCATAAATTTGTCCCAACATTTATCCACCAGAATGAAGCCGGTCACCCTAGCACTCCTATCTATTGTTATCCCTCTTTATAATGAAGAAGAAAATGTAGCACTCCTCACGACTAAAATTAATGAGAGTCTGGAAGGTTATAACTATCAGATTATTTATGTGGATGACTTCTCTACAGACCATACCCGAAAAATGGTGAAGGAGATGAACGATCCCAAAGTTCATCTTATAGCATTAAAAAAGAACTACGGTCAAAGTCTGGCTTTGGCTGCAGGGATTGATTACGCGGAAGGGGAATATATAATAACCATGGACGGGGACCTGCAAAATGATCCTCAGGACATTCCTAACATGCTGGAGTATGCAGTAAGTGGTGAATATGATGTGGTGACAGGCATACGGCAAAAGAGAAAAGATTCATTGGTTAAGAAAATCCCTTCCAAGATTGCCAATTTCATGGTAAGGCGTGTCACCAAGTTAGATATTAAAGACAATGGATGTGCCCTTAAGGTATTTACCAGGGATATTGCGAAGGATTTAAACCTTTACGGTGAAATGCACCGCTTTATTACCCTGCTGGCCTATTTGGAAGGCGCTCAGATAAAACAGGTTCCTGTAAAACACCATGCAAGAAATGCAGGGGTTTCCAAGTATGGATTAGAACGCGTTTTTAAGGTAGTGGCTGATATGATGTTACTCCTTTTTATCAGGAAATATTTCCAAAGGCCCATTCATTTATTTGGTATTCTGGGTGTGCTTTTAATCGTATTGGGAATCTTTATTAATTTCTATTTGCTCATCGTAAAACTGGGTTTCGGAGAAGACATAGGAAACAGGCCACTGCTCATTTTCGGAATGATGTTCATATTAGCCGGGATTCAGCTCTTTACCATAGGAATAGTTATGGAATTGTTGATTCGCACCTATTATGAATCACAGAGTAAGCGTCCATACCGAATAAAAAATATAACAATTGGTGGCCAATCTGCGTAAAAGAGGAATTACTTTCCTTAAAATCCTTTTTAGCTTTATACTGCTATACTTTGTTTTCACAAAGATACAATTCAACGAGGTTTGGGAAATTCTAAAGGGAAGTCATTTTGAATACCTTGCCGCAGCACTCTTGTTTTTTATCGTATCTAAAGTCTTATCGGCCTTTCGGCTGAACTTATATATTCATCAAATCAAGATATACCTAACTCAATTAAGCAATATAAAGCTTTACCTCCTTGGTATGTTCTATAATCTCTTTTTACCCGGAGGTATTGGAGGAGACGCTTATAAAGGTTATGTTTTAAAAAAAAAATATGATGTAAAGACCAAGAGCGTAGTTTCCATCCTTGTTTTAGACCGGCTCAACGGTCTGTTATTAATCTTTGTGATCTCCTGTGTACTGGCCCTCTTCCTGGATGAAGACCGTTTACAGGCCTATAAATTCCTTTTTGGAATAGCCTTTGTCCTGAGTATTCTTGTTTTTTGGCTTTTCAACAAAAGATTTTTTTCATTTGTTTATCCTGTCTTCTGGAAATCCCTTGGTTTTTCAGCTTTGGTCCAAATTACGCAATTGGTGAGTGTTCTGTTTATTTTAAAGGCATTGGATGTGGAGGGTAATACTTTGGCATATTTATTTATATTCCTCATATCTTCAATAGTTTCTGTATTACCACTTACCATTGGTGGAATTGGCAGCAGGGAGGTGGTTTTCTATTATGGAGCACTATGGCTGGGGTTAGATGAAAATTCCTCGGTAAGTATTAGCATGCTGTTTTTTCTAATTACCGCAGTAGTGTCCCTTTTAGGAGTGACTTACCACTTTAAAAAACCTGAATTAGAGGAAATGACAACTTAGCTTTTTATTCGTTTAGGTGAATTAAATGCATTTGGTTTAAAATACTTTTCCTGGTAGATGGGTTTAAAAATTTTGGCTGCAAACGAGTTATCCTGAATTGATCCACAGTGAACTGCCCGTCCCAATCCAGGCCTGAATCTTTTATCTTTTTAAGGTCTTCATCGGAGACGTATACCCAGATAGACTGTAATTTGGGCAAATTGGACACCTCTGTAATTTGAACGGGATAGTGGTTGTAGAAATCCAGGGCCCATGAATGATTCGAAGTAACTTTGTAAATCTTGTCCACCGGTATGTTATTTTCAGCTACAACATCAGCCATTGTGGAGCCCGCCTGGTAAGTTAACAAAGACGGATAAAAATGCAGGTTTAATACAGCATTCAAAAGAATTGAACTATAAACGGAAATACCTATTAACCGAAGACCGTATGCTTCTCGCCTCACACATAAATAAAAAATCAATGCCAGGGTTAATATGACTATTGTATAGGCAAACATGCCGGACATTTTAAATACAAAAAAACAGATCAGAATAGTTGCAATACATACAAGACTTAAAATAAAGTATTGCAGGCCAATAAATACTTTCACGTTTTTCTCCTTTGCCGATTCTAGTAAATTCCAAATAAATGAAGCCGAAAGAACCGCGAACAAGGGAATCAGGATATTTAAATAATGAGGCAATTTAAATTGCGCAAAGCTTATAATTAAAAAAATCAGAGTAATACCCCCTGCTGTAAGCACTTCCAGTCCCGAATCTCTCCTGAACTTCGTTGTAAAAAATTCTTTAACCCTTGTCCAATAGGCGGCGATACCGAGAAGAGTCCAGGGAAGAAACACCCATAAGAACGTATGGAAAAAGAAAAAATAATCGCTGCTATTCTTACCTACACCCTCCCCGCTTAATCTTTCAAAACTTTGTTCCCACAGAATAAACAGTATTCCGCTCCTGTGGTCTTTTCCCCGAATGACCTTCTCCGGGTGTAAATCAAATTGGAGGTAATAAGCGTATAGCACCGGTGCAATAGTCAATCCAAATACAGTCAGGGCAATTAATACTTTCCAACTCAATAGTAATTTCCATTTATTGGTAAACACTATATGGCATAGAAGAGGCAGGCCTATAACCAACAGTGCTATCTGGCCCTTGGTTGAAAAAGCAATTCCGGCACCAAATGCCCCCAGAATAATGTGTTTTAAGGAGTTCTTTTCTATATATGAAGCCAATTGCCAAATGGAAAAAATGGTAAAACCTGTTAGAACGGCATCGGTACGCACATCAATATTGGACAACACAATGGTTTGTGCTGTCATAAAAATTAACGATGCTATTTTACCTACTTCCCTGTTATAAAGCAGTTTTCCTAAACCGAAGCAGCTGTAAGCGCCTAATAAGGTGGCTAATATCCCGGGTATGCGATAGGCCCAATCATAAATTCCGAAAATTTTAAACGAAATGGCAGCTAACCAGTAATGCATATGAGGTTTATCCAAATATTCCTCCGGGCCTTTAAATAAATTGATAAAGTCGTTCTCCTGCACCATCCGCATAGCCATTACTGCAAACTGAGCGGAGTCATTTTCAAAAAGTGTCACAAACATTCCAGCCAGGTATACCAGAAAAATAAGGAAGAGTAAAAACCAATACCTCGTAGTTGAGATCATACAGCATATTTGTGAATAGCAAAGATATACAACTTTGCAAATAGCCAGCCAAAGAGTATTCCTACCCCCATACCGGTAAGAACATCCAATGGGAAATGCACGCCGATATAAATTCTGCTATAGGAGACCATAGCGGCCCAAACAATTAAAAAGAAGCCCATATATTTATAGGACTGCTTGAATAGTAAGGTAAAGAATACCGCCACTGCTGTCGTATTTGAAGCATGTGCAGAAAAATAGCCAAATTTTCCGCCGCAGTAACCTTTAACAAGGCGCATCAGTTGGTTTATTTCAGGGTCATAACAGGGGCGTAAACGCTGAACCCCATCCTTGAAAAAATTGGACAACTGATCTGAAGCTGTAATCAACAGGACTACCGTGATCACCAGGTAAATCATTTTCTTAGTTCCGTATTGTTTATAGGAAAGTATGAGCAATAAAACATATAAAGGAATTGCGCTCCACTTATTGGTAAGAAACATCCAAAAGCCATCCCATTCCGAACTTCCCAGGTTATTGAGAAAAAGGAACACTTCTTTGTCGATGCGCACTAGTTCTTCCAGCATCCTAATCTTCGTATCTGGCTATTTCACGATCATAAAATGCAGTGGCAGCTTCAATTAAAATTTCCGCTTCGGAAGACAATTCTTTTTCATCTTCAGCAGTGAAATCTTCAAGCCATTCCACCTCATCGTTTTCCAGATTGATAATAAACCTTGGGTATTCAGTATGCACGATAAAAATGGCCGTTGGGTAATCAGTGTTATCACCGAGTAAAAATTTTGGAAATTGCATAGATTGATTCATTTTTTAATTTATCCGGCAACAGAACCTTCAATTGAGTTGCATAAATATTTAGAAATAAATAGCCCTTAAGAACTTATAAGTTGTTTGGTCATTTTATTAAATCGAATATACAACATAATTGCGGATGCAGATAAACCGGATAGCAATCCTATCCATATTCCGATACTCTTCAATTCTGTATGTAAACCCAGGTAGTAACTTATGGGGAAACCTATGAGCCAATAGGCGATAAAAGTAATAAAAGTTGGAACCTTCACATCCTGAAGCCCTCTTAAAGCACCAAGAATAACCACCTGAAGACCGTCTGAAATCTGGAAAAAAGCAGCGACCAGCAGCAGTTGTGATGCCAGTAAAATCACTTCCAGATTATCCATTTGGTTTACAGGGTCATTCACATCCAGGTAAATAGTTGGAAACCAATGCCTGCCCAATAGGAAAAGCAGCGCAAAGATAACCTGCAACATAAAGGTCAGGACAAAAATAGATTGTGCAATTCGTCTCAACTCAGTAAAATTTTTAAGCCCCTTCTGATTCCCTACTCGGATCATAGCGGCAACTCCAAGCCCCATTCCAAACATGAATGTCATGCTGCTCAGGTTTAATGCTATCTGGTTTGCTGCCTGGGGGTTTTTCCCTAAAACACCACTCAACCAGATGGCCGCTGTAAATATGGCCACTTCAAAAAACATCTGAAGGGCAGATGGAAAACCAAGGTTGATGATTTTGGCCATCACCTTTTTTTCTATCTTTTTGAAATTTAACCCTGTAACATAATCGTGAAATTTTTTCTTCTTATCCAACAAATACCAGAGTACAATCAGCATCATAATTCGCGAAACGAGCGTGCCTATGGCAGCCCCTGTAATTCCCAGCTTTGGAAAACCCAGGGCTCCAAAAATCAGCAAATAATTAAGCAGGATATTAACCACATTGGCCACAATGGTGGCGTACATTGGATATTTGGTTTGAGACAAACCTTCTGAAAATTGTTTATACGCCTGAAATATGACTAGCGGAACTAAAGAAAATGCAACCAGATCCAAATAAGGAATGGATAACTCTACCACTTCAGGGGGTTGGTCCATTAAATAAAGTAAAGGTTTTCCCAATTGAATAAGTCCGAAAAGTGCCAACCCAAGAAAGGTGCAAAGCAATAAGCCATGCTTCAAGGCACTTTTACCAGCAGCTTTATCGCCCGCTCCGTCTGCCTCTGCAACTAAAGGCGTTATTGCGGTTGAAAACCCAATGCCCAATGACATTGCTATGAAAACAAAACTATTTCCCAATGAAACCGCTGCCAATTCTGCAGTACCCAGCTGCCCCACCATAATATTATCGGCAAAGGCCACAAAAGTATGTCCCAGCATCCCCAGTATAACAGGTACTGCCAGTCTTATATTAAACCTGAATTCTTTAGTATAGCGCTGTAAAAACACTGCTTTTTTTTTGAAGCAGCAAAGATAGGATTTAGTATGGGTTAAAAAAGTTAATTGAAGGGCAGCACTCTATGGATTAAATAGAGAAAGTAACTTAAAATTATAAAAGCCAATAATTCTCCGGCAGTTATCTGTAAAAAACCTATAGTCTTTTGGCTTCCTCCCAATAGACATCCATCTCGGCGAGGGACATTTCCTTGAGGGTCCTGTTGTTTTCCTTTGCCCTGCTCTCCAGATACTGAAAACGTTTAATAAATTTCTTGTTGGTTCTTTCAAGGGCATTTTCCGGGTTAATTTCCAAAAACCGCGCATAATTTACAATGGAAAAAAGCACATCCCCAAATTCAGCTTCCAATTTATCTTTATTCCCTGCATCTACTTCTTCCTGTAATTCTGATAATTCTTCCTTAACCTTTTCAAACACTTGTTCGGGTTGTTCCCAATCAAATCCAACACCAGCCACCTTTTCCTGGATTCTATTCGCTTTAACTAATGCGGGCAGACTATTTGGAACCCCCTCAAGAACGCTTTTTTTTCCTTCTTTTAGTTTTATATTTTCCCAATTCCTTTTTACATCTTCTTCATTTGTAACAGTTACATCGCCGTAGATGTGGGGGTGGCGATTGATCAGTTTATCACAAATTGAATTAGCCACATCAGCTATATCAAAATCATTGGTTTCAGATCCTATTCTAGCATAAAAGACAATATGCAACAACAAATCTCCAAGTTCTTTTTTCACCTCTTCAAGATCATTTTTCAGGATGGCATCCCCTAATTCATAGGTCTCTTCTATTGTAAGGTGCCTTAGTGTTTGAAGCGTCTGTTTTTTATCCCATGGACATTGTTCACGCAGTTCATCCATAATAGTAAGCAGGCGATCAAAAGCATGAAGTTGTAATTCTCTTTTATACATCGAACAAGTATTTGGACAAAAGTACAAATCGCATTGATAAAGGTGTATGGAAAATTTAGACTAATTTAGGAGCACACAACTATCATATACTAAACAAAAACATCATGCAATCCAGAAGAGATTTTTTACTGCAATCAACCCTTTTTACCACCGGCTCATTACTTCTGCCCTCTTTCACCTATGCTTCATTTAAGGCGCAGCAATATGGAGTTCAACTTTATTCATTTCGTAATGAAATGGCCGAGGATGCCATTGGTACATTAAAGCAAATTGCCTCACTTGGTTTCAAAGAGATTGAAACAGCCAGAAGCAATAAAGGTCACTATTATGGTCTCAGCCCGGCAGAAATGAAATCTGTTTGTAATGACTTGAAAATGAATTTAAAGAGCGGACATGTACAATTGGATGATAACTGGCAGCAAACTATGGATGAAGCGGCAGCATCAGGACAGGAATACCTCATCTGTTCTTCAATGCCCAGCTCCGGACAAACTGTGGACAATTATAAAAAGGTGGCAGAAGAATTTAACAAAGCCGGAGAGGCCTGTAAAAAAATGAATCTGAAATTCGGGTATCACAATCATGAAT
>Ga0316195_10001442_pt1 | contig 10659 bp, 9 predicted proteins | sample Phised1_MG_FD_204937 | JGI IMG/M metagenome (GOLD analysis project Ga0316195, IMG submission 204937) | Coastal sediment microbial communities from Maine, United States - Phippsburg sediment 1 | ecosystem: Environmental > Aquatic > Marine > Coastal > Sediment | place: USA: Maine | collected... | reverse complement strand
AACCTTTTGTTTTTTTTATTTATTATTTATTATTAGTAGTTAATTTATCGCATGCACGACCGCCAGTCGGGCGAGTTTGCGCTGCGCGCGCCCGTGGTGCCGCCGCTCGAGCTGCTGCGCAGCGCGACTTTCGTGGCGGCCCGCGTGATGGGTCGGGAGCGTCAGGTGGGTGCGATCGTGCCCGGTGCCTGGGCCGACCTGCTGGTCGTCGACGGCGATCCCGAGGCCTCGCTGGACATGCTCGCCGCTCCCGACGCCGGAATCCGCGTCCTGGTGCAGGGCGGCCTGAGCATCAAGAACACGCTGCACTGACACGCAATCCCGGGCCGGGCAGCATCACGAAGCTGCCGAATTTCGCGCGGGTCAGGTGCCGTCGATCGAAGGACCGTGGTCGCTCGAGCAGCAGGGATCGCTACGGGTCGCCGGACATGACGGCCGGCGTGGCATCCACGGCCGCGTCGCAGCCGCGCGCGGCTGCGATCCAGCGCCGAACCAGCGCCCGGGCCCATGGGGCCGGCAGCCAGGGTAGGAAGCGGGCGGGCTCGGCCAGCGGCCCGCATCGGTAGCGGCCGTCGGCTGCGCCCCATTGCAACGCTGAACAGGCCCCCGTGCGGCGGCGCGACAACAAGAAGCCCAGCGGGCAGGGCGCATAGGCGCAGCACACGCCGCAGCCGTTGCAGGGCTGGCCTGCCGGCGGCTTGGGCGGCGCGGCCGCATGCAGGTGGATCACGAGCTGTCGCATGGTCCCCACAGTCTGCACAGTCCGGTGACTGCCTGTCAGCGGAACAGAAGGGTTCAGGGTGTCCAATCGTCGCCGTGCCGAGGAGCGGCGGTGCTACAGTCCCGCACCGAATCTCATTGGTCCTTCCCGTCCCCTTGTGCCTGCGGGCGCAAGCCGGGTCGCTAGTCCGCCCACCGGTGAAGCCGGGTCGCGGAAGGTTTTGAAACCAACCGAAGCCCTGGAAACCGGGGCGAAAGGTGAGCGAAGATGATGCAGCAGTCCAGGTCCAACTCCTACCTGTTCGGGGGCAATGCCCCGTACGTCGAGGAGCTGTACGAAGCCTACCTCGACAACCCGGGCAGCGTGCCGGACACCTGGCGCAGCTACTTCGACAACCTGCAGCACGTGCCGGCGGTGGACGGCAGCGAGTCGCGCGACGTGGCGCACGCGCCGGTGATCGAGTCCTTCGCTGCGCGCGCCAAGGCCAACGCCTTCGTCGTCAGGTCCAGCGGCGACGACCTGTCGATCGCGCGCAAGCAGTTGCACGTGCAGAGCCTGATCGCCGCGTACCGGTCGCTGGGTGCGCGATGGGCCGATCTGGACCCCCTCAAGCGCACCGAGCGCGCCCGCATCCCCGAGCTGGAACCGGCGTTCTACGACCTGAACGAGTCCGACATGGACATCACGTTCAGCGCCACGAACACCTACTTCAGCAAGGCCGAGCAGATGACGCTGCGGGAGATCCTGCAGGCACTGCGCGAAACCTACTGCGGATCGATCGGTGCCGAGATCATGCACATCTCCGAGCCGGTGGAGAAGCGCTGGTGGCAGGAGCGGCTGGAAAGCGTGCGCGGCAAGGCGAGTTTCAGTGTCGAGCAGAAGAAGCACATCCTCGAGCGCATCACGGCTGCCGAGGGTCTCGAACGCTACCTGCACACCAAGTATGTCGGCCAGAAGCGCTTCTCGCTGGAGGGCGGCGAGAGCTTCATCGCGTCGATCGACGAACTGATCCAGCGCGCCGGCAGCCAGGGTGTGGCCGAGATCGTGATCGGCATGGCGCACCGCGGACGCCTGAACGTGCTGGTCAACACGCTGGGCAAGATGCCCAAGGACCTGTTCGCCGAGTTCGACCACACGGCGCCGGAGGCGCTGCCCTCGGGCGACGTCAAGTACCACCAGGGGTTCTCCAGCGACGTCTCCACCCCGGGCGGCCCGGTGCACCTGAGCCTGGCCTTCAATCCCTCGCACCTGGAGATCGTGAACCCGGTCGTCGAGGGGTCGGTGAAGGCGCGACTGGAGCGTCGCGGCGATACCACCTTGAGCCAGGTGCTGGCGGTGCAGGTGCATGGCGACGCGGCCTTCGCCGGCCAGGGCGTGGTCATGGAAACGCTGGCGCTGGCCTATGCGCGCGGCTACCGCACCGGCGGTACGGTGCACATCGTCATCAACAACCAGATCGGCTTCACCACCAGCGACCCGCGCGACAGCCGCTCGTCGCTGTACTGCACCGACGTCGTGAAGATGATCGACGCGCCGGTGCTGCACGTGAACGGCGACGACCCCGAGGCCGTGGTGTTCTGCACCCAGCTGGCGATGGACTACCGAAACCAGTTCAACAAGGACCTGGTGCTGGACATCGTCTGCTTCCGCAAGCTCGGGCACAACGAGCAGGACACGCCCAGCCTGACGCAGCCGCTGATGTACAAGGTGATCGCCAAGCACCCCGGCACGCGCAAGCTGTACGGCGACAAGCTCGTCGCCCAGGGCGTTCTGGCCGAAGGCGACCCGGAACAGATGGTCAAGGACTTCCGTGCGGCGATGGACGAGGGCCGCCACACCGTCGACCCGGTGCTGACCAACTTCAAGAGCAAGTACGCGGTCGACTGGGCACCGTTCCTGGGCAAGAAGTGGACCGATGCCGCCGACACTGCGCTGCCGCTGGCCGAGATCAGGCGGCTGTCCGAGCGCCTGACGACGATCCCGGACAACTTCAAGCTCCACCCGCTGGTCGAAAAGGTCATCGCCGATCGGGCCGCGATGGGCCGCGGCGAGATCAACGTCGACTGGGGCATGGGAGAGTCGCTGGCCTATGCCTCGCTGGTGGCCAGCGGGCACGGCGTGCGACTGTCGGGCGAGGACTGCGGGCGCGGCACATTCACCCACCGCCATGCGGTGCTGCACGACCAGAATCGCGAGAAGTACGACACCGGCACCTATGTGCCGCTGGAGAACATCGCTGAAAACCAGGCCAAGTTCCGGGTCATCGACTCGATCCTGTCGGAGGAGGCGGTGCTCGGCTTCGAATACGGCTATGCGTCGGCCGAGCCCAACACGCTGGTGATCTGGGAGGCGCAGTTCGGCGACTTCGTCAACGGCGCGCAGGTCGTGATCGACCAGTTCATCGCCGCCGGCGAAGTGAAGTGGGGGCGCGTCAACGGGCTCACGCTGTTGCTGCCGCACGGCTACGAAGGGCAGGGCCCGGAACACAGCTCGGCGCGCCTGGAGCGCTTCATGCAGCTGGCCGCGGACAACAACATGCAGATCTGCCAGCCCACCAACGCGGCGCAGATCTTCCACCTGCTGCGCCGCCAGATGGTGCGCATGTTCCGCAAGCCGTTGGTCATCATGACGCCCAAGTCGCTGCTGCGCGCCAAGGACGCCACTTCGCCGCTGACCGAATTCACGAAGGGCGAGTTCAGGACCGTGATCGGCCCGCAGCGCAGCGAGGTCGATGGCGAGAAGGTCAAGCGCGTCATCGTCTGCTCGGGCAAGGTGGCCTACGACCTGCTGCGCCGGCGCGACGAGAAGAAGGCCTGGGACGTGGCGATCCTGCGCGTGGAACAGCTCTACCCGTTCCCGCACAAGACCTTCCAGGCCGAGATGAAGCGTTTCCCGAATGCCGCCGACGTGGTCTGGTGCCAGGACGAGCCACAGAACCAGGGCGCCTGGTTCTTCGTGCAGCACTACATCCACGAAAACATGCTCGAGGGCCAGCGCCTGGGCTATGCCGGCCGCCCCGCGTCGGCGTCGCCGGCGGTCGGCTATGCGCACCTGCACCAGGAGCAGCAAAAGGCGCTGATCGACCAGGCCTACGCAAAGCTCAAGGGCTTCGTGCTGAGCAAGTGACCCCGCATCTCAAGAAAGTACATCGATGTCCATCGTAGAAGTCAAGGTCCCGCAGCTGTCCGAATCCGTCGCCGAGGCGACCCTGCTGCAATGGAAGAAGAAGGCCGGCGAAGCCGTCGCGTTGGACGAGATCCTGATCGAGGTCGAGACCGACAAGGTCGTGCTCGAGGTGCCCGCCCCGGCGGCCGGCGTGCTGGCCGAGATCGTGCAGGCCGATGGTGCCACCGTGGCGGCCGAGCAGTTGATCGCCCGCATCGACACCGAGGCCACCGCCAGCGCCAGCGCCGCACCTGCGGCGGCTCCGCCTGCCGCGGCGGCGCCAGCCGTGGCGGCACAGGCTACTGCCGGCATGGCGGGCGTGGCGATGCCGGCGGCCGCCAAGCTGATGGCCGACAACCAGCTGGCGCCCGGCTCGGTGCCCGGCAGCGGCAAGGACGGCCGCGTGACCAAGGGCGACGTGCTCGGTGCGATCGCCACGCCGCCGGCGCGTCCCGCGGCGCCGCCTGGCCCCGCGGTACGGGCCCCGTTGCCGCAGGTGGCCGCGCCGGTGATGGCGCCCAAGCTGGGCGAACGGCCCGAGCAGCGGGTGCCGATGTCGCGCCTGCGCGCGCGGGTGGCCGAGCGTCTGCTGCAGTCGCAGCAGACCAACGCCATTCTGACGACCTTCAACGAGGTCAACATGGCGCCGGTGATGGCCATGCGCAAGAAGTTCCAGGAGAACTTCGAGAAGGAGCACGGCGTCAAGCTCGGCTTCATGAGCTTCTTCGTGAAGGCGGCCGTGGCGGCGCTGAAGAAGTACCCGGTGCTCAACGCCAGCGTCGACGGCACCGACATCGTCTACCACGGCTACTTCGACATCGGCATCGCGGTCGGCTCGCCGCGCGGTCTGGTGGTCCCCATCATCCGCAACGCGGACCAGCTGAGCTTCTCGGGCATCGAGAAGACGATTGCCGAGTTCGGCACCAAGGCGCGCGACGGCAAGCTGTCGCTGGACGAACTCACCGGCGGCACCTTCTCGATCAGCAACGGCGGGGTGTTCGGCTCCATGCTGTCGACGCCCATCATCAACCCGCCGCAAAGCGCGATTCTCGGCGTGCACGCCACCAAGGACCGCGCCGTGGTGGAAAACGGCCAGGTCGTGGTCCGCCCGATGAACTACCTGGCCATGAGCTACGACCACCGCATCATCGACGGCCGCGAGGCCGTGCTCGGCCTGGTCGCCATGAAGGACGCGCTGGAGGACCCGGCGCGCCTGTTGTTCGACATCTGAGGAGCGCGTCATGAGCCTTGCCGACGAGTTCACCCGGCTGCAGGCGCTGCGAGACAGCGGCACGCTGACCGAAGACGAATTCCAGCGTGCCAAGGCGCGCGTGCTCGACGGTGGTGTGAACGTCTCGCCGGCCGAGATCAACAAGCTGCGCCGCAGCGTCAGCGACCGCTGGATCGGTGGCGTGTGCGGTGGCATCGCGGCGCTGACCGGCATCGAAAGCTGGATCTGGCGCCTGCTGCTGACGGTGCTGGCCGTGTTCGGCGGCACCGGCATCCTGATCTACATCCTGCTGTGGATCTTCGTCCCCAGCGACTGACTACAAGACGCAGACCCTCCAACATGTCCAAGGCATTCGACGTCATCGTGATCGGCGGCGGCCCGGGCGGCTACATCGCCGCCATCCGTGCCGCACAACTCGGCTTTCAGACCGCTTGCATCGACGAATGGTCGAACGACAAGGGGGGGCCGGCCCCCGGCGGCACCTGCACCAACGTGGGTTGCATCCCGAGCAAGGCGCTGCTGCAGTCCAGCGAGCACTACGAACACGCAGGCAAGCACTTCGCGGAGCACGGCATCGGGGTGGGCAAGCTGAGCCTGGACCTCGGCCGCATGATCGGCCGCAAGGACCAGGTCGTGAAGCAGAACAACGACGGCATCCTCTACCTGTTCAAGAAGAACAAGGTCAGCTACTTTCACGGCCGCGGATCGTTCGTGAAGGCGTTCGAGGCCGGCTACGAGATCCAGGTTGGCGGCGGCAGCCCGGAGACCCTGACCGGCAAGCACATCGTGCTGGCCACCGGTTCGAACGCGCGGGCGCTGCCGGGCGCGCCCTTCGACGAGGAGCGCATCCTGAGCAACGACGGCGCGCTGCGGCTGGGCGAGGTGCCCAAGACCCTGGGCCTGATCGGCTCTGGCGTCATCGGGCTGGAATTGGGCTCGGTCTGGCGGCGGTTGGGGGCCGAGGTGACGGTGCTGGAGGCGCTGCCGACCTTTCTCGGCGCGGTCGACGAGCAGATCGCCAAGGAAGCCCTCAAGGCATTCACCAAGCAGGGGCTCAAGATCGAACTCGGCGTCAAGGTTGGCGACATCAAGGCGGGCAAGAAGGGTGTCTCGGTGGCCTATGCCGACGCCAAGGGGGGCGCCCAGTCGCTCGAGGTCGACCGTCTGATCGTCTCCATCGGCCGCGTGCCGAACACGACCGGCCTGAATGCCGAGGCGGTGGGGCTGAAGCTGGACGAGCGCGGGGCGATCGTCGTCGACGACGAGTGCCGCACCAACCTGAAGGGCGTGTGGGCCGTGGGCGACGTCGTGCGCGGGCCGATGCTGGCGCACAAGGCCGAGGAGGAAGGCGTGGCGGTCGCCGAGCGCATCGCCGGCCAGCATGGCCACGTCGACTTCAACACCATCCCCTGGGTCATCTACACCAGCCCGGAGATCGCCTGGGTCGGCCAGACCGAACAACAGCTCAAGGCCGCCGGCCGCGCCTACAAGGCAGGCAGTTTCCCGTTCATGGCCAACGGGCGCGCGCGCGCCCTGGGCGACACCACCGGTATGGTCAAGTTCCTGGCCGACGCGGCCAGCGACGAGATCCTGGGGGTGCACATCGTCGGGCCGATGGCCAGCGAGCTGATTGCCGAAGCCGTGGTCGCGATGTCGTTCCGCGCCAGCAGCGAGGACATCGCCCGCATCTGCCACGCGCATCCGTCGCTGAGCGAGGCCACCAAGGAAGCGGCGCTGGCGGTCGACAAGCGAACGCTCAACTTTTGAGCCTTCGCGACGCACCCCGGCCGCTGCCCGTGCCAGGGCATTGATCTTGACCGCCCACCTGATCGGCTGAACCTTGGGTGTCCGTGCCCTGTACGAGTCAACTCTCGCCGAGCGCGACTATCGCAGCGACGCGGCGCAGCTGAGCGCACTGTCAGCGCTGGAGCGCTGCGAGCGTGAGTGGGCCGACTACAAGGCGCGCCGCGCCAATGCGCTGACCAAGCTGATCCGCCGCCCTCCGATTCCGCGCGGGGTCTACATGTGGGGCGGCGTCGGGCGCGGCAAGAGCTTCCTGATGGATTGCTTCTTCCAGGCCGTGCCGCTGACACGCAAGACGCGGCTGCACTTCCACGAGTTCATGCGCGAGGTGCACCGGGAACTGCAGGAGCTCAAGGGCACGGCCGACCCGCTGCAGGTGCTGGGCGCGCGCATCGCGCGGCGTTTCCGGCTGATCTGCTTCGACGAGTTTCACATCGCCGATGTCACCGACGCGATGATCCTGCATCGCCTGCTGTCAGCCATGTTCGACAACCGGGTCAGCATCGTGACGACGTCGAACTTCCCGCCCGACGGCCTGTACCCGAACGGGCTGCACCGCGACCGTATCCTGCCCGCGATCGAGTTGCTGAAGTCAAGGCTGGAGGTGCTCAACGTCGATGCCGGCACCGACTACCGGCAGCGCACGATGGAGTCGGTGGACATGTACCGCCACCCGCTGGACGCGGCGGCCGACGCGGCACTGCAGTCGGCCTTCGAACGCCTGGCCGAGGCGCGTGACGAGGACGCCCTGATGCGGATCGAGCATCGCGAACTGCGTGCGCGACGGCGCGCCGGCGGCGTGGTCTGGTTCGATTTCGCCACTCTGTGCGGCGGCCCGCGTTCCCAGAACGACTACCTCGAGATCGCGTCGCGCTTCCACACGCTGCTGCTGTCGGGCGTGCCGCAGATGCCGCCGCGGCTGGCCAGCGAGGCGCGACGCTTCACGTGGCTGGTCGATGTGCTGTACGACCGCCACGTCAAGCTCATCCTGACCGCCGAGGTGCCGGCCGAAGCGCTCTACACCGAGGGCCCGTTCGCCAACGAGTTTGCCCGCACCGTGTCGCGCCTGCGGGAGATGCGATCGGACGCCTACCTGTCACAAGCCAAGCGCATCGTCGACACGACCCTGACCTGAGCCGGCGACGTCGCCGGGGCTACTTCAGGGCATCGATCCGCAGCAGGGCGAGCGACAGGTTGTCGCCGCCGCCACGGGCACGCTGGCGCGCCTTGTTGACCAGCATCTCGCTGGCCTCCCGCGGCGGCAGGGCGTGCACGATCGCACCCAGCTCCTTCGGCGTGAAGTAGTGCCACAGGCCGTCGCTGCAGGCCAGCAGCGTATCGCCGGGCTGCAGGGCATCCAGCGTCCAGGGCGACTGGGGCGGGTCCTGGACCGCGCCCAGGCAGCCCGTCAGCAGATTGGCCTGCGGGTGCGTGTTGGCCTGCTCCTCGGTCAGCTTGCCTTCGTCGATCAGGCGCTGTACGAACGAGTGGTCGGTCGTGCGGCGCACCAGGTCGGCCCCGCGGAAATGGTAGATGCGCGAGTCGCCGGCGTGGATGGCCTCGCCGCCCAGCGGCGGCGTCAGCAGGATGGCGACGACCGTGCTGTGGGGTTCTTCCTCGGCGGTGATGGCGGTCAGCTTGATCATCAGGTGCGCCTCTTGCACCAGTTGCCGCAGCATGGCCGCCGCGCTGTCCGTGCCGGGCACGAACCGCTCGAACAGCTGTCGCGCGGTCAGCAGGACCTGGTCGGCCGCCTTCCGCCCGCCGCTCTTGCCGCCCATGCCGTCGGCCAGCACCGCCAGCGCGCAACCAGGGACGCGTGGATGCATCAGGATCTCGACCTGGTCCTGCTGATAGGCCCGGTCTCCCCGGTGCAATCCGGTGGCAGCGGTCAGGCGGTAGGGCGCGGCACTCATTGCGCGGGACTATAAACTGACGCCACGCCGCCACCCGATGGAACAGAACCTACATTCACCGCACCGTCGACTGATCGAGTTGCGCATGGAGCATGCCGATCTCGACAGCCTGATCGACCGCAGCGCGGTCGACGCGCAGGCCGACGACCTGGTTCTGCGGCGGCTGAAGAAGCGCCGGCTGGCCTTGCGCGACCAGATTGCGCGGCTGGAGGTCGAGCTCGACCCCCCGGAGCCGGCCTGAGCGACGACGCCTTCAGCGCTGCCGTGATGCAGACCTTCGCGCCGGATGGCGCGTTGGCGCAGCGCACGCCTGGCTTTCGTCCGCGCCAGGCACAGCAGCGTCTCGCCCTTGCGGTGGCCGACGCCGTGATGCAGCGCCATGCGCTGGCCGCCGAGGCCGGAACCGGCGTCGGCAAGACCTTTGCCTACCTGGTGCCGCTGCTGCTGTCGGGCCGGCGCGCGCTGGTCAGCACCGCCACCAAGAACCTGCAGGACCAGCTCTTCCTGCGTGATCTGCCGCGCCTGCGCGACGCCCTGGGCGTGCCGGTGACGCTGGCGCTGCTGAAGGGACGCGCGAGCTACCTCTGCCTGCACCGCATGGCGCTGGCGCGCACCGAGGCCCAGTTGCCCGACCGCTGGGCCGTGCGCCAGCTGGCGCGCGTCGAGACCTGGGCCCAGTCCACACGCACCGGCGACCTGGCCGAACTGGAGGGCCTGGACGAGCGCTCGCCGGTCATTCCACTGGTGACCTCGACGCGGGAGAACTGCCTGGGCGGCGACTGCCCGCAGTTCACCGCCTGCCACGTGATGAAGGCGCGCCGCGATGCCATGGCCGCCGACCTGGTGGTTGTCAACCACCACCTGTTCTTCGCCGACCTGGCGCTGCGCGACAGCGGCGTGGCCGAGTTGCTGCCGACGGTGGACGCGGCGGTGTTCGACGAGGCGCACCAGCTGGTCGAGGCCGGCGTTCAGTTCCTGGGCACCACCCTGTCCACCGGGCAGGTGCTGGACCTGGCGCGCGACCTGTTGGCGGGCGGCCTGCAGCACGCGCGCGGCCTGCAGGACTGGCAGGCGCTGGCGGCGGCGGTGGAGCGCGGCGCGCGCGAACTTCGGCTGGCCTGCGCCGGCGAACGCGAACAGGTGCGCGGGCTGCTCAAGCTGCGCTGGGACGAGGCCGCCAGTGGCGACCGGCTCGTCACCCCGCTGGCCGACCTGGTGCAAGCCTGCGAGCACGCCGCGCAGGCGATGGACAGCGTGGCCGGCAGCGCACCCGACCTGGCGCGGCTGGGCCAGCGGGCGACGGAGATGGCGGCACTGGCCGGCGGCTTCGAACATCCGGTGGCCGACGGGCGGGTGCGCTGGGTCGACCTCAGCCCGCACCAGGCGCGGCTGGTCGAATCGCCTCTGGACATCCGCGACATGCTGAGCGAACAGCGGCGGGCCGCACCCAAGGCCTGGATCTTCACCTCCGCCACGCTGGGCGACGACGACCAACTCGGCTGGTTCACGCGCAGCACCGGGCTGGAGGACGCAGTGCGACTGCGCGTCGGCAGCCCCTTCGACTACGCGACACAGGCGCGGCTATGGGTGCCGGCGCGCTGCCCGCTGCCGAGCGCGCCGGGCCACCCGGCGGCCGTCGGGACGCTGGCGGCCCGCTGCGCGCACCGGCTGGGCGGCCGGACCTTCGTGCTCACGACCACCTTGCGCGTGTTGCCGCTGATTGCCGAGGCGGTTCAGGCCTGGCTCGACCGGCACGCGTCGACGCTGGAGGTGCTGGTGCAGGGCAGCGAGCCGAGGCGCGCGCTGCTGCAGCGCTTTGGGTC
>Ga0316195_10001441_pt1 | contig 10661 bp, 13 predicted proteins | sample Phised1_MG_FD_204937 | JGI IMG/M metagenome (GOLD analysis project Ga0316195, IMG submission 204937) | Coastal sediment microbial communities from Maine, United States - Phippsburg sediment 1 | ecosystem: Environmental > Aquatic > Marine > Coastal > Sediment | place: USA: Maine | collected... | reverse complement strand
GCAACCTGTCGCTTATCATTTTCTCAGCCAACAGGGTATTGAAGATATGGATAAGAATATGCAGATGTCCCTTAAGGCCGTCTGTGAGTTCTTCAGCAGCAGCTCTCCTTACATCACGATCAGGATTATAGAGATCAGTCAGCACCTCCTCCTCTGTCCGCTGCTTCTCCCCGAATTTCATGTGTCCCATGACCTTTTCAAACAGCGTGGTCCAACTTCCTCTGCCGACCGGGGCCTGTTCGAGCAGCAGTTTTTCTTCAATCTCCGACAGCTGATGCGGCGCATACTTGCGTATATTTTCCAGGTAATGGCTGTAATGAGCGAGCACTTCATCTGCCAGCAGTGTCTCCACCATATCCTGGTCGAGCTTATTCCAGGCGAGTTCAAAAAAAACAGTATCCTTGCCAATACTGCTGCCTACTTCACGCATACGCTGCAAAAAAGCACTCACCTGCTGGTCATGGGTGTTGGTGGCGAAATTGAGAAAAGCAAAGGTAAAGAGCTTGCCGAGCCTTAATTCAAGACTCTCAAGCCTTGCAACCAGTGCATTTAATTCTTCTGCACCAAGATTTTCCATCCTGTTCGCATGTTCACTGTTTATGGCTTTTGCCTCATCCCGGCAGAAGCTTATATCCTTTTCTATTGCAGGGTCATCATAACCACTGTAAAGATCAGTCAGGTTCCATTTCACCTCTGTGGTGCCAAGGTTTTTGTTTATGTCTGATGCCATAAAGAGACTCCTGGATTATATTTATGAATAAGCCATACACTCTGAGCGTTTATCGTCACGATTGAGCCTTAAAGTATATGGTTGCCATTTCTTTACTGTGCGAAAAATAATACTTTAATTAGCCTGCAGGTCAAGATGGAAAACATTTCCTGAAACACCATCTCTCTGGAAGAAGGTTGGCTGAATTTCAAAAGTTTCTTCCAGGTGATACGGGTTTTCTGCACGCATTGACATTGCCTATGTCAAAATTTCTATTATAGTAAAACAGGTGTTTTCTGATACCGGTTTCGTTCATCCGGTAACTCCGGTTCACCTTTGACTGAAAAAACTTTCACATATTTTTTTGGAGACTGACACTATGAAAATAAACGTACCCAAAATTTTGTTCTCACTGATGCTGGGTTTCTTTGTATGCAGCGGCTTGCTGACAGAAAAAGCTGCTGCAGAAGGAACAAACAACGTCGGTGTCAAAATCATGGAAAAAGAGGTTGTCGGAAAATATCTGGCCGACGGTAACGGTATGACACTCTACCGTTACACCAAGGATGAAAAAGATATCAGTCATTGCATAGAAGGCTGCGCCGTCAACTGGCCACCTTTTTATATTGATCCGTCCGCAGAAGTCAAAGGTTGCGAATTAAGCGATTTTGCTGCCATAACCAGAGAAGATGGCAGGAAACAGACGACATACAAAGCTATGCCTCTGTACTATTTTAAAAATGACAGGTATCCTGGAGACACCTTCGGGGAGGGCCTGGGAGATGCCTGGTTTTTAATCACACCCTAGCAGACCGGACAAATCCTTTTAAACAGGGAAACCGGGCTCAGGTTCAAATTCCTTAATAGTTTTTAACGCAGACCGGCGATAAACGGGCCGACTGCCCCGGCGCCCTTTTCATCCACCAATCGTATGGTCTCTGTACCTATGACGGCGATATCAGCCTTGCCGGTCAGATAATCCACATCCTCCCTGGAACGGATACCGAATCCTACTGCCAGGGGCAGATTTGTAGCGTTGCGACAACGGGCGATATACCGGCTGAAATCATGATCAAAATCAGTCTTCTGGCCGGTCACTCCACGGCGGGCAACACAGTAAATGAATCCGGCGCCGTTTTCAGCAAGTACCTTCATGCGCTCCTCGGTGGAAGTGGGAGCAAATATCTGGATCGGAGCCATATTGAGACCTTTTAGCAGTTCAAGATATTCTTTACCCTCTTCAGGCGGCAGGTCGGGAATAATAAATCCCTGCATATTGATATCATGCGCGCGGTTGATAAATTCAGCCAAACCATACTTAAAAAGAATATTGTAATAGGTCATGAACAGAAACGGGATTTGGAATTGCGCTGTAATCTCTTTGGCAAACTCCAGGCACTGTTCAACCTTTGCCCCCCTGGCAATTGACTCCTGGTTTGCCTTCAGGATCATGGGACCGTCAGCCATGGGTTCTGTAAAAGGAATCTGCATTTCAATAAGATCAACACCGTTCTCCACCATCTGGACAATTACCTCACGGTTTACTTCAAATGACGGGTACCCCAGCACCAGGTGGGTCATGAGGAGAATCTTCTTTTCAGTCAAAGCCTCACGCAATGTATTCTCAAGTGTTCTCATTTATTCTTTATCCTTCCTGTATTGCTCCGCCCTCTCAATTATAAACTCTTTCCATGAAGGGTCTCCGTAGGCGTTGGCAATGGTAAAGATATCCTTGTCCCCCCTGCCGGACATATTGATTATCAGTGCTTCATTTTTATCAAGATCGGGCGCTTCCTTGAAAGCCTGCACAAATGCATGGGCAGATTCCAGGGCCGGGATAATACCCTCTTTCTTCATGGTTATATCAAGCGCTTCCATAACTTCAGCATCGGTTGCCGCAGCAAAACGGACCCTGCCCCTGTCATGCAGGTCACTTAAGATCGGCGAAACCCCGATATAATCGAGGCCGGCAGCAACTGAATGCGTATCCAGCATCTGGCCATCGGAATCCTGCAGGAACATGGTTTTATAACCCTGGGCCACTCCGGGCGAAGCATCTGTCCCGGCTAAACGTGCCGCATGTTGTCCGCTTGAAAGCCCCCTGCCTCCGGCCTCAACGCCGACAAGGTCAATCTGTTCATCCCCGAGAAACCCCTGGAAGATGCCCATGGCATTTGAACCGCCGCCCACACAGGCATAAACGCGGGACGGCAGCTTACCGAAGGATTGCAGGATCTGTTTTCTTGCCTCCATGCCTATTATAGATTGAAACCAGGCAACCATTTCCGGGAAAGGGTGCGGGCCGCAGACAGTGCCAAGCACATAATGGGTGGAATCCATATTGGACACCCAGTCACGAAAGGCCTCGTTGATTGCATCTTTTAAGGTTTTTGAACCGTCAGTAACCGGTACCACCGTAGCTCCCATCTTTTCCATCCAGAAAACATTGGGACGCTGCCGCTGTACATCCTCCTCGCCCATGTAAATGGTACAGTCAAGGCCGAACTTGGCCGCCATGGTTGCAGTAGCCACTCCATGCTGTCCGGCACCGGTCTCGGCAATAACCCGCCTTTTACCCATGCGTTTGACGAGAAGTCCCTGCCCCATAACGTTATTTGCCTTATGGGCACCGGTGTGGTTGAGATCTTCGCGCTTGATGTAGATATGCCCACCACCGAAATGGCTGCTGAGGTTTTCAGCATACGTGAGCGGGGTAGGCCTGCAGGAGTAGCTTGACATCAATTGCACATACTCCTCCCAAAAAGAGGGGTCAGCCTTTACTTCCTCGAAAAATTGATTGAGTTCCTTAAATGTTTCAAACAGAATCTCAGGGATGAAAGCACCTCCCCAATGTCCGTAATATCCTTTCTTTGTCATAGTTGTTTCCGTAAATAGTATTGCAATGACTTTCCGATTTTGAAAAGTTGGCTACTCTACCATAATGGCGAGGATAAAGCAGTTTTTTTTAAAAAAGGTCAAACATTGCAAAGCTGTAATTCTTCATACTTGAAACGGCAGGCAGTGGCAAAATCTTCAGGATAATGGCTGTTGATAAAGCGAAGTTGCGCTTCGGAAAATGCGCCCATTGAATGAGGGATTTTAGGTAAGAATGAATAAAGCAGCCGCTGGTCAATATCACTGACCCCGATACGTTTGGGGAACTCAATTACTGTAATCATCCTTGCCCCCATCCCGGTCAGAATTCGCATTGCGGTTATAATTCCCCTGTTAAGAGATGCACGGACTTTGCTGTCAGCTTCCAGGATATTGCCTACCCGGCCAAGGGTGACAAGCTGTAATTCCCATTGCGAGGTCTGGGCCTTTGGAACAAAAAGCATGACAGATTCATCCTGGTAGACCATTAAATCTGCAAGCAGATCTTTTTTGCCGTCCATCCTTGTATTATTTCTGACTGATCTTATATAATCGTCAAAAAAATCACTCTGGTGCTCCCTCTGATAGGATCTGACAAAATCAGCCACCAGATCACCGCAATTATAAGAAGGAATCATTCCATGTTTTGGTTCAGTCACAACAACTTCCTTTGGCAGCATGGCAAACTGCTGGTGAACCTGCTGATGTGAGGCATGCAGACGATAGCCGCTTGCCGCAAAATCAAAACCATAATTCCAACCCCAAATGGTGGAATCAAACTTTAAAAAGGATGTCCCCTTTTCAGCAAGTCCCTGGATAATGGCACGTCTCAGTTCCTCCAGCTCTGCCGGCTTAAAACATTTATTCCTGATTTTTATTTTTATTCCCAGCTGTTCAGCCAACCGGATATAGGTTCTCTGGTAATACAGATGCCGGAGTCCTTCAAAATCCCTGTTGGAAATATCTGCAATGGAATAACGTACCAGATCATTCGCCATGTTAGAGGCGTAATGCCCCCAGGGAATATAGCTGTTGCGCCGTATGTACTCATATACATGGCTTTCGCTTCCTATGGGCCATTCGCCGACTATCTCGCTATCTCCCTGGGCACCGGGCCGCAACACCATTACTTCCTTATAAATATCGGGTAATGCCGCGTTGTTCACCAGTGCCTCAAACAAGTCATGGTGCAAAATTTTTGGTTTGTGGTTGCCTTTTGCATCCGTCTCGTAACGCAATCCCACCGGCAACTTTTCTTCCTGATCATAAACAAACTCACAGGACAATTCAGCAAGACAGGTTAAATCCTCCGGATCTGTTGAAGTTGATGCAAGGGCAAGTAAAACAGTCTCCGGCAGATCGGCAAAGAATTGATTCAGCTCGTCCCCGGATACACCTTTACTGCCTAAAACCCGCTCCAGAAAATCGGACATAGATGTCGGTATCGGCTTGGGAAGCTTTATAGCTTTGGGATCAATCGCCTTGGAATCTGCCCAGCTCTTCCCAATATAAGTAGCACCCCGAAAGGGAAAAGGGTTTGGAATCTCATAAATCCATTCACCTTGTAATTCTTCTACTTCTCCGGCAGGGAAATTCGCCGTATTATCAATTGGATTATCCTTTTCATCAAGACCCAATGACTGCAGATAAACTTCTTCCCGCATGTTGGCAACCCTAAACGACGGTTTATGAATACCGTATACAAAATTGCCATCAGGTGTTACACAGGTACGCAGTTTCATCTCCTCTCCAACCAAAAAGTTATCGCCCTAAAATGTTTTGGAAATTTACTGTATCATATAATATCATACCCATTAAAATAGTTACAGTTTTTTGCCTTTAAAATGCATCCTTTTATTCTATTGGGCAGACTGCAATAAACACAAGAGTTCTCTATGAAAAGCCCTTTCCATCTTCTTGCACTTCTCCTTTTTGTTTCCGCATACGGCGGCAGCATTTTCTTCCTGTTGCAAAGCCTTAAAAAGGACAAAAAGCTTACTGCACTTGTCGGTTTGTTCTGCCTGGCAATGGGCATATTTCTGCTGTTGCTTGACCTGCTTCTCATCACTTTTACCCATGGAGCGCGGTATATTCCTGATTATCTTCTGTTTAACAGGTTGGTTTCAGACACCGGATTTGCCGGCAGATGGGTGCTTACCGTCTACTTGTTTATAACTACAGGCTTCATTATCAGCATTTATCTGCTTGTCAGAAACCTTATTAGGAAGTTTAATGAAAAAAGCGGGAAGGGAAAAATCTGAAGGCGCTATACCATTGAAAAATCATTCTCTCTGATAAATTGGAGTCTGTTAAATGCGAACCCTAAAGAATCTTTTTGACAACAACAGGAAATGGGCTGAGAGAATTAAAAAAACCGACCCGGACTTCTTCACCAAGTTATCCAAACAGCAGACCCCGGAATATTTGTGGATCGGCTGCTCCGACAGCCGTGTATCTTCAAACCAGATTGTGGATATGCTGCCCGGTGAAATCTTTGTACACCGAAATATTGCAAACGTGGTAATCCATACCGACTTAAACTGTTTATCCGTTATCCAGTTTGCGGTTGAAGTCCTCAAGGTCAAACATATTATTGTCTGCGGACATTATGGCTGCGGAGGCATCAAGGCAGCCCTGGGGAAAATGTCCTACGGACTTATTGACACCTGGCTGCGGCATATAAAAGATGTTTATCGCTATCACCAGGAGAAACTGGATGCAATTGAGGATGAGGAGGAGAGGCTCAATCTCCTCTGCGAGTTAAACGTCATTGAGCAGGTGGCCAATGTCTGCCATACATCAATTGTTCAAAAAGCCTGGAAATCAGGACAGGAACTGTCTGTGCACGGCTGGATCTACTCCATAGAGGACGGTATATTAAAGAACCTCGATGTCTGTGTTGACGGTGTGCGTGATATCTCTAATACCTACAGGGTTAAAATTGAGTAAAGTAACCATCCTCATGAAAAAACTCTCATTATTGCTGGCGGCCATGATCTTTTCCTGGACCATAACCCTTGTTGCCTGCTCTGCCCCGACACCACCTGTAAATGTCAATGCCGAGGGCATAGCTGTCAAGGGCTATGACACGGTGGCTTACTTCACCGAGGGGAAACCGGTAAAAGGAAAAAAGGAAATTCAATACGAGTGGCAGGGGGCCAGATGGTTTTTCAGCACAGAGCAGCATCTCAACATGTTTCGGGAAAATCCGGAGAAATACGCACCGCAATACGGCGGCTACTGAGCCTATGCCATGAGCCGCGGGTCCGTGGTTGATATCATTCCCGAAGCCTGGTCCATTGAGGATGGCAAACTTTATCTTAACTATAGCTTAAAAGTCCGGAAAACCTGGAATAAGGACCGGTCGGGTTATATCAAAAAGGCTGACCGACACTGGCCGGAAATTTTAAACAGATAGCCCGGGTAAAACGGCTTTTCCGGCGGGGGATTGCCCTTCACCGGCGGCTCCGCCGATAAGCCTTCGTGCTTCTTCAAGTGAAGAATCTATGTCAGGAAACATACCGACGTCGGCAAGTTTTTTTCGCAGCCCGTTTCTGTTAAGAATCGACTGCAGCTTCAGGCTGACTCCCGACAGAATAAGCCTGGTGTTGTCCCGCTTTACCTTGTCTACTATATCCTCCAGGGCCCGGATTGCCGTCGCATCAATGGACATGACATGCCGCATGCGCAGAATGAGAACCCGGGGTGGGGTCTTGACAATACCCAGCGCATCCTTGAACTGGTTGGCAACCCCGAAGAAAAACGGGCCATAAATTTCAAAGACCTCAACTCCGTCGGGAACATTGCGCGTCATGATAGACATGGCATCTTCCTGTTCAAAATTCTCATGCAGATCACAGGTGATATTCCTGATCTCCGTCACCTCTGACATACGATTCATGAAAAGCAGCGCCGAGAGAACAACCCCGACTTCAATTGCGACCGTTAAATCCACAAAAACCGTTAAAACGAATGTACAGAGCATGACCATTATGTCTGCCCGCGGGGAACGCAGCAAACGGACAAAATATCGCCATTCGCTCATATTGTAGGCAACAACGAGCAGCACCGCCGCCAGACTTGCCATCGGGATCAACGAGGCCCAGCGTCCCAGAAACAGGACAATCAGCAGCAGAGTCAGGGAATGGACAATGCCGGAAACAGGTGTCTGCCCGCCATTTTTTATATTGGTAGCCGTACGGGCGATAGCGCCCGTTGCCGGTATCCCGCCGAAAAACGGCGAGACGATATTTGCCGCCCCCTGAGCGATAAGCTCCATGTTGGAACGATGCCTCCTGCCGGTCATGCCGTCTGCAACCACAGCTGAAAGCAGGGATTCTATACCACCGAGGATAGCTATTGTCAGGGCATGGGGCACAAGTTCCGGAACCTTCTCCCATGCCAGACCTGCAAATCTGAAAGCTGGAAAGCCGGGCTCCACTGCACCGAACTGCGTCCCGATAGTGGAGACGGGAAGATCCATGCCATGCACCAGCGCCGTCGTCACAAGAATCGCGATAAGCGAGCCGGGAATCCTTTTTGTCAGACGGGGCCAGCCGATCATGATAAACAGTGAAGCGGCACCGATTGCAAATGCCCAGGGATTAACGGAAGAGAAATTTCCCCCGTAAGCCGTCAGCTGCTGCAGAAAACCCTTCGAACCGCCGGTCATTTCAAACCCCATGAAGTCTTTCAACTGACTGACCGCAATGATCAAGGCGATGCCGCCTGTAAAACCCACCGTCATGGGATAGGGGATGAACTTGATAACTCTGCCCATCCTGGCCAAACCCATGAGAACAAGAAAGCAGCCCGCCATCATTGTTGCCATGGCAAGGCCGTCGTAACCGTGCTCCTGGATAACGGCATAGACCACAACGATAAAGGCGCCTGTGGGGCCGCCTATCTGCACCCGGCTTCCTCCCAAAAGAGAGATAATAAACCCTCCAATGATCGCGGTGTACAGTCCCTGCTCGGGAGTGACTCCTGACGCTATACCGAAGGCAATAGCCAGCGGCAGGGCAACCACCCCCACTATGGCACCGGACATTAAATCCCGTGCAAACGTATTCAGGGTATACCCTTCTTTAAAACAGGTGAATATTTTCGGCACTAACGGCGAATTCATCAGAACAGGTCTCCTTTTATACATTCTGATGCAAACGCTGCCAGGTAGATATCTGGGGATCTGTATCTTTTACTGAAAAATAAAAGGTAGAGGGGAACCAGGATAGGTACCGGACGAGCTTGCTTCTGATTTTTATATGGCATGCGGGAATGTCATTGTTCCGCGGAAAAGCAGGAGAAAATACATCTTTTCCAAAATCTTGCAAGGGATTTTTTAAATTAAGACCTGACAGAAGAATATGGAGCATGCTATGATTTTCTCTGGCAATTGTTTTTTTTGAGGAACCTGCAGCGACAGCAGGTTCTATACGACCAGGCAACTGACCAGGAAACCGGAATGAAAACAATATTTGACCAGAAAAATCTGTTCTGCCTGCCATGGACGCTGACCATACTCGGCACACATCTTGAGGGGAAGGTGAATTACATGGCACTTGACTGGCTGACCCGGGTTAATTTCAAGCCGGCCATGCTCGGCATATGTGTCAACAGAGGCAACACATCCCATGATGCCATTGTTAAAACAGGGGAATTCAGCATCAATGTTCCTTCCGAGGATATGGTCGAAGTTACCGACTACGTGGGCCTGGTTTCCGGAAGCCGCGTCGACAAGTCAGATCTTTTTGAGGTTTTCTATGGTGAACTGCAGGCTGCCCCGCTGATCCGGGAATGTCCGTTAAACATCGAATGCAGGTTGGAGCAGACAGTGGAATTGCCGACCAATTCCTTCTTCATCGCTGAAATCATCAATATTTACTGCAGCAATGAGTTTTTGACCGACGGCAGGCCGGATGTAAAGAAAATGAAACCCTTTGTCCTGACCATGCCGGACAATCGGTTCTGGTCTCTCGGCGATTGCTTAGGGAAAGCCTGGGATGCCGGCAAGAACATGCGTAAAACTCAAAAACAATAAACTCAACAAGGTAAACCAGATGGCGCGCATAGGAATACTTACATGTTCAAACTGCACCCAGGAAACCAACTGCGCATCAGTCGTTTGCCTCGGCGATATGAGAAAACGCAGAGGTTTTTTTGAACGCTACCGGGATGAGGAGAAACTGGACCTGATTGGCATTATCAACTGTGCAGGCTGCCCTACCCTGGCGGCTCCGGAAAAGATTTTAAAAAGGGTAAAGGCCCTGGCGGAATACCGGCTGGACGGACTGCATCTTTCATACTGCATGACCGCCCTCTGTCCGTTTCTTAAAAAATACCAGGCCGTCATCGCAGAAGCATATCCTGAGCTTGAAATTGTCCTTGGAACCCATATCCCCAAGGATAAAAAACAGTTCAGAAAGGACGTCAAAGAACTTCTCTGCCCGACTGTTTCGGAGATTCAGGACATGAACGATGTAATCATGGGCAGACTGAAAACAAATGATTAGAACTGAGGAATACCCATGCTGCATAAAGTGACAGGTAAACAACCCAATTCAAGAATGTGCCTTGTCTGCGGCCTGAAAAACCCATTCGGCCTGCACACCGCCTTCTACGAGCTTGACAACAAGGAGATCCTGGCGGTCTTCAAGCCTCGCGAGGAACACCAGAGTTATCCAGGCCGGCTGCACGGCGGCATTATCTCCACAATCCTCGATGAGACGATCGGCCGGGCCATCATGATGCATTCCGAGGACGAGGCCTGGGGGGTTACCGTGGACCTGCAGGTTCGCTTTAAAAAACCGGTTCCCCTTGGTGAGGAACTGCGGGTCGTGGGCCGGATTACCAAAGACAGCAGGAGATTTTTCGAAGGCACCGGCGAACTGCTCCTGGAGGACGGCACGGTGGCCGCTGAATGTCACGGCAAGTATCTCAAGGCTCCTATTGAAAAAATTGCCGATTTTGATGTTGATCATCAGGAATGGAGGGTGATTGAATCGCCGGATGATCCGGAGGAGATAGATCTATAATGCAAAACCGGAAATAAATTATATCTCAGAAATTCACATGCCCA
>Ga0316195_10001440_pt1 | contig 10666 bp, 9 predicted proteins | sample Phised1_MG_FD_204937 | JGI IMG/M metagenome (GOLD analysis project Ga0316195, IMG submission 204937) | Coastal sediment microbial communities from Maine, United States - Phippsburg sediment 1 | ecosystem: Environmental > Aquatic > Marine > Coastal > Sediment | place: USA: Maine | collected... | reverse complement strand
CACATCATTCGTTAGTCTGGTTTACGGGACGAGGATCGCCTGGATAGCCGGCAAAAAATGTAATTTCAAGGAAGATCCTCACAACAAGATACACATCGTACTCGAAAGCATTCCGGCCGCCACCGCTGTCTATTTTTTCGGATTTATTATTATGTTCGCATGTTTAATAGACGGCCCCCTGACCATCTTTGTCTCTTCTTTGACGAGCGCTATCCTGCTTGCCGGATTCGTGGTTTCGATGGCTATGCCTGAATTGAAACGCAAGCCGAACAACAAGTAGCAAGACTCTGCACAAGTTACTTAGGTACACCATTCAGAAGCCCCGTGAACAAAGACGTTTGCGGGGTTTTTTGTTGTTTGGGGAGGAAAGTGTAGGGGGATGAGAATATATGAGACTTCCTATAAATCCTGCATTATAAGAAAAGCCCCCGATCCGAAGATTGAGGGCTTTTTCTTGTTATGGATGGTGTCTTATGGAAACCCAGAGTGTGGCTATAATCTTCAACACTAGAAACGCTCGTAGTGTATAGGAAAACTATTTCAGGGCTTCGGCGGCCTTAAGATATTGATCACATGCTTCTGTTTTTATATTGTCGTCGGCGGCCTCCTTTAGGCACTTCTGGTACTTTTCTACGAGTGCAAGCCTTTCTTTGTGCACATTTTCTTGGGCCTCATAAGCCTTGTCTTGAGGGCTAGCGCTAGAACAACTCATTAAAGCCAATGCAACAATTGGCAACAAAAAAAACTGGATTTGTTTCATGATTTTCTCCTCACCGATTTATTTGACTGTTGAAAGAAACAAAACTCGTAATTGCATTTTACCTATAAATTATCTGACTGCATTATTGATTGATTTTATGGTTTGTGACCATCGGTCAATCTCCCCGGACAACAAAAAATGGGCGACGCCAATTATACCTGGTTGGTGGCCGAGATCAAAATGAAAGGCTTATTATTTATCCTCTTACATTGTTTTGAAGGTTCCCCATTCGCCAAAATGCAAAATTCTTGTTGCCCTGCAATATAAGAAAAACCCCCGATCAGAAGATTGATTGCTTTTGTGTTTTTAGATGGTGACACCATAAAACCGCAGAGACAAAACTGCTCGCCACTATTCCTGTTCCCTCTCTTTTTCGCTTCTCTCCCACCGACGGGTCTTACGTTCTCCATCCTCATCACGCTCCTTGGAACGCTCTTCATAGCGCTTGCGCTTCTTGTCATCATCATCGTCCTCTTCACTCGTTTCTATATCGTCGTCACCCTTTTTGCCTTTAGACTTTTTACCTTTATCCTTTTTCTTTGACTTGTCTTTGTCGTCATCGTAGTCATCATCGTCGCCATTCTTGCCCTTACCCTTCTCCCAATCATCGCCCCGCTTGAACTTTGCATTATCAGATGCATGCTCATAAGCGGAGTCGCTCGGGTTCGGGACCTTCCCCTTGCCGCCGCCTTTCTTGTTGTTCTGTGCTAGCGTAGTACCTGTGCCGATCGCAAGGAGCAGAACCAGCAAGATGCAGAGTATTCTGTACATGGGAATTTCCTTTATACTGAGGGTTAGTCATAGCTCGCAATTTTATTTAATCAGACCGTAGCTAGTTTGCAAGGTGTGAGGGAAATAAGAGGCTCAACGGCCCCAGGCATTGTCAGCATGAATGAAAATGGCCCGATTTGATCGCCGGGTGGCCATAAATTTACGGATTAAAGAGCTTCCAAATACCTGACATTTAACAACTAATCACAGTTTAATAGCATTATATGGCCTCAAAACATTCCCTAGCAAGTACTTCAAAGGATTTTGATGTTGGTGTACTATGCATGCACCATCTCTATAAGTTGATGCGACTAAGGAGGATTGTTCTCTATGACAAAGAGTTCCGGTTTTGACAACGAAAAGTATCTCCAGGAGCAACACGAAAAGATCCTGGAGCGAGTTGAGAAGTTTGATAACAAGCTTTACCTGGAGTTCGGCGGGAAGATCATGTTCGATTACCATGCTGCCAGGGTCCTGCCCGGCTTCTCCCCCAATGTCAAGATGAAGTTGCTGCAAAGGCTCAAAGGGAACGCGGATATCATCTTGTGTATCTATGCAGGCGACATCGAACGTCGGAAGATGAGGGCGGACTTCGGAATCACCTATGACGTTGATGTCATGAGGCAAATCGATGACCTGCGCAGTTGGGGGATAGACGTCACTGCTGTGGTTATTACTCGATTCGAAGACCAGCCAGCGGTCAATATTTTCAAGAACAAGCTGGAACGACGCAATATCAAAGTCTACACTCACCGTTTTACCAAGGGATATCCTACGGATGTCGACATGATTGTCAGCGATGCAGGGTACGGTGCCAACGACTACATCGAAACAACACATCCGCTGGTTATCGTCACCGGCCCCGGTCCAGGCAGCGGCAAACTCGCAACCTGCCTGTCTCAGATGTATCATGAGCACAAGCGGGGCGTAAACTCAGGGTACGCAAAATTTGAAACTTTTCCCATCTGGAGTATTCCACTAAAGCATCCGGTGAATGTGGCCTATGAAGCAGCAACGGCTGATATAGGAGATTTTAACCTGATCGATCCGTATCACCTCAATGCATACAATGAACCTGCTATAAATTATAATCGTGATGTTGAGGTCTTCCCCGTCCTCAAACGCATCTTGGAGAAGATTATGGGTCACTCGGTCTATAACTCTCCAACTGATATGGGTGTCAACATGGCTGGCTTCGGGATTTTCGATGACGACCTGGTCAGCGAAGCTGCCAAACAGGAGATTGTCCGCAGGTTCTTCCGCTATCGTTGCGAGTACGCTCTCGGTTATGTAGATATGGCAACTGTCCAGAGGGCGGAGTTGGTTATGAGAGAGCTTGACTTGAAACCGGAAGACCGCAGGATAGTTGAGCCAGCAAGAGGGTGTATTGAGAATGGTGAAATGGAAGGCAAGGGGAATGAAGGAATCTACTGCGGGGCGGCTATCGAGCTGCGTGATGGAACGATTGTCACAGGCAAAAACTCTCCTTTGATGCATGCCGCTTCCAGCCTGATCCTTAACGCCATCAAAACCCTTGCCGGGATTCCGGACGATATTCACTTACTGGCTCCGGGCATCATTGAGTCGATAGGTAGTTTGAAAAAGGATATCCTCAATAGCAAGGCCATCAGTCTTGATCTTGAAGAGACCTTAATAGCATTGAGTGTAAGTACCACGACCAACCCGACCAGTCAGATGGCCATGGCTAAGTTGAAGCAACTAGAAAACTGTGAAGTGCATCTGACTCATATCCCGACACCGGGAGATGAAGCCGGTTTGCGGAAGCTTGGCGTCAACCTGACCAGCGATCCGAACTTTCCGTCGCGAGCACTGTACGTAACCTAGTTATGAGCCCCAGTGAATCTTCTGAATGTTGTGCGTAGCCGAATGGACACTTCTATTTCGAGAGTAGGGGGGAGCTAGTTCGAATCTAGTCATCCCAAGTACCTATAAATCCTCCTGCATGGTTTTACTGTGCTCAGATTGGCCGAAATGCGAAATTCTTACTGACCCTCTCTTTATTAATTTGAGGCGACAACTATGCTGACAAAGGGGGCTAGTCGAGATCATGCTCCAGAGGGAGGTAAGTGTAAGGGAGTTGCAGGTAGTCGAAGATTTTGGTTTCCCAGACGCTTTCAAGCAACTTACCCACATTAAGGCCGAGCCCAAGGTAGACTGTACGCTCACGATCGTCATAACCCTGACCCGGTCGGTAGTCATCGTAGCCACGTGCATAATAGCCGACATGCAGCTCAAGGTATCCAAGCAAGGTGTTGCGTAGGGAGTCGAACCCTTCGGCTTTCAAGGCAACCAGATATTTGTGGTGTTCGTAATCAGTGACGACATCAGTTTCGAAATGACTCAGGCTAGGCGCGTACTCAAGACGCAAATCAACCCGCTGCCGCCACTGAGGATGGCTCCCAAGCCAATATCCTGCGGCGGCACCGACACAATTCATGATCATGTCCTCATAAGAGAACCCATAGTCACTGAAGGAATCTCCAATTTCCATGATAGTCATGGTCCCCAAGGCCGACAAGGCCCCTAGGCTCTGGGCTGACTCTTCGGGATAATCCCATCCCTGGTATATAGAAGCATAAAGGTGACTCAAAGCATAGGTTGTATAGAGGTGCCCGAGCTTGTCAGCACCACCTTCATCAGTGCCACGATCGAACCAACCTTCGGAATCCGCCTCAGGTGAGGATTGAAAGTAATCCCAGTTTACAACTCCCCAGGCTACTGTCATACCGGCGGCGAGTAAGTTAAGGTTGCGAACCTTGGTTTCTTTCGGCAGTTCACTATCGAAAAGCAGGGCTGAGCAAGGGCAGGCGTTTAGCCATATGAGCAAAAGAGTCGACAGGCCAATGAAGACGATACGCCAGCAATAAAGTATTTTATAAGTCATGTGCCCCTCCCACTGCGGATTGAGCAGACGAACTCTTTTGCCTGTACTAATGTTATCAAGTCTGCTCTGTCAGACAAGGCCACCCCTGGTATTCCCTGGGCATCTGGTTCGGGAGCAGGGTGTCGCTGGTTAAAATCCAGTCATTCCAACCAGCTTTTACAAGGAGCGACCCCGAAAAGGTCGCTCCATTTCCTGTAAATGCTCTTAGTGCGAAATCCTTACCGACCCTGATAAACAAAAAAAGCCCCACTCCAAGGAGGGGGGTAGGAGTAGGGCAAATCTCTCTGCCTCATGAGAGGGTCAAAAGACAGAGGGCCAGGTAAATTTCTAACAGCTTTTTCTGTGCTGTCTATCGTCTCCTGCATACTTCTGTCAAAAAAAAGCCGATTTCTCCACATCAGCCGATGGTTGAAGTCAAAGGAATGGCTTCTCGTAAACCCTCTCACAGTAAAATTATATCAATGTACGTGCCAAGCTTTTCTCTCAAATGATTGCGTAGTGCAGTACTCGAAGTTCAGTATTTTGAAAAATCTCATCTCTTGATAGTTTGCTGATTATTAAAGTTTGGGGGAAATTGATTGCTCCCCCCGATTGGCTTTTTTTTAAACTTGATAACTCGCACGTTGTTGCCATTTCATTAATCATTGATATAATATTTGTTCTTTCCTTCATACCCCTAATTTTATTGATTATTTGAGTGTGCAAACAAGACGCTCACTGTGTGACGGATATTTGCTTGATAACCGGCCTAGCAGGCCACTGATCTACCGGCCTGAACGGTTCGGTAACGGGGAGAACGTTTATGAAGAAATTTGCAGTGATGATGTTGACCGCCGTTTTTGTTTTCATCGGTCTGGCAGATGCCCTGGCGACCCAGTATGTAACGATTGGTACGGGTGGCGTCACCGGTGTTTACTACCCCACCGGTGGTGCGATCTGCCGTCTGGTCAATAAAACCCGCAAGGAGCATGGTATCCGCTGTTCCGTCGAGAGCACCGGCGGCTCGGTTTACAACCTCAATACCATCAGGGCCGGTGAGCTTGACATGGGCGTCGCCCAATCCGACTGGCAATATCATGCCTATCATGGTACCAGTAAATTTGAAGAGCAGGGTCCCAACAAGGATCTGCGGGCAGTTTTTTCCGTTCATCCAGAGCCCTTCACCGTGGTTGCCCGTAAAGATTCCGGTATCAAAAACTTTCAGGATCTGAAAGGCAAGCGCGTTAATATCGGCAACCCCGGTTCCGGTCAGCGTGGCACGATGGAAGTCGCTATGGCAGCCATGGGTTGGACCAATGCCGATTTTAAGCTGGCCTCCGAGCTGAAGTCTGCCGAGCAGTCTCAAGCTTTGTGTGACAATAAAGTTGATGCGATCGTCTTTACGGTTGGCCACCCCAACGGTTCGATCAGTGAAGCGACCACGTCCTGCGATTCTGTTATGGTCAACGTCGCTGGTCCTGCTTTTGACAAACTGATTGCTGACAATGATTATTATCGTACTGCGACCATTCCTGGTGGTATGTATCGTGGTACAGATACTGACACTAAGACCTTTGGGGTTGGCGCGACCTTCGTTTCCTCTGCCACGGTGCCTGATGAAGTGATTTACCAGGTCGTTAAGGCTGTTTTTGAGAATTTTGATGAGTTTAAAAAGCTTCATCCGGCTTTCGAAAATTTGAAGCCAGAAGAAATGATCAAAGACGGCCTTTCTGCTCCTCTGCACAATGGCGCTATCAAGTACTATAAAGAAGCAGGCATGATGTAACTCGAGACATCAATGTGAAAAATGCACCGCTACGGCGGTGCATTTTTTTCTTGTTGAACTTCCGATGATTTAACCGATAGCTGCTTAACAGTAGATTACGTAAAGATTCATCGTTTGCTTACAATCCCCCGCTGAAGGACCTTCCCTATGACTAAATCTGCAGAGAGTATAAAGACCGATGGTGATCCCCGGGATTTTGTTGCTGAAGTAGAGTCTGGTGCTCGAAATCCGACCGGTTCGTTCCCAAAGAAAGTTTTGTTTGCAGTCCCGCTCATCTGGACAATGTTTCAACTTTGGTACGCTTCTCCACTGCCTTTTATCTTTAACTTTTTTGTGATCAATGACACGGAAGCAAGGGCAATCCACCTCGGTTTTGCGATTTTTCTCTCTTTTACAGCTTTCCCAACGTTTAAAAAATCACCGACCAAGTATATCCCCGTGCAGGATTGGGCGCTGGGCCTGATTGGCGCATTCTGTGCGGTTTATCTATATATTTTTTATGTGTCACTATCGGATCGCCCTGGCATGCCGACGCAGGTCGACCTGGTCGTTTCGGCTGTCGGTCTAATCCTTTTGCTTGAAGCGACCCGGCGTGCTCTGGGTCCACCTCTCATGGTTGTTGCGACGATTTTTATAATCTATACCTTTGGTGGTCAGTTTATGCCGGAGGTTATTGCTCATAAGGGTGCCAGTCTGGCAAAAGGGATGTCCCATTACTGGTTGGGAACGGAAGGGGTCTTCGGCGTGGCCTTAGGCGTTTCGACCGGCATGGTCTTCATGTTTGTACTTTTTGGTGCGATGCTCGAAGCCGCCGGTGCGGGCAACTATTTTATCCGGACTTCCTTTGCTGCTCTTGGTCACATGAAAGGTGGCCCGGCGAAAGCTGCTGTGGTCTCTTCTGGTTTGACCGGTCTGGTTTCCGGTTCTTCAATCGCCAACGTTGTAACCACTGGAACCTTTACCATCCCCTTGATGAAGAAGGTTGGTTTTAGTGCGGAGAAAGCTGGTGCGATTGAGGTCGCCTGTTCGACCAACGGCCAGTTGATGCCTCCCGTTATGGGCGCTGCCGCCTTCCTGATGGTTGAATATGTCGGGATTAGCTATATTGAAGTCATCAAGCATGCTTTTCTGCCAGCGATCATCTCGTATATTGCTCTGGTTTATATCGTGCACCTCGAATCCTGTAAAATGGGTCTTAAGGGGCTGGAAAAGATCATTACCAGAACCTTAGCGCAACGCATGCTCTCTTTTGTCTTTACCATTCTTTTTATGATCATTCTCACTGGTGTGACCTATTACGGCTTAGGTTGGATCAAAGATGTCTCCGGTGACGCGACGATTTATATCGTTTCTATACTCCTGGCTGTTTCTTACCTGTTTCTGCTTTGGCTGGCATGCAGGGTTCCGGAATTGGAGCACTCCACGGAGATCAACGAGCTGCCTCATCTTGGTCAAACCGCGCAAGCCGGGTTTTATTTCCTCTTGCCGGTTGTCGTGTTGATGTGGTGTCTGGTGGTGGAGCGACTGTCTCCGGCTCTGTCTGCTTTTTGGGCTACGGTGTTGATGATTGTTATTCTACTGACTCAACGTCCCCTGAAAGGGTTCTTCCGCAAGATTCATGGTGAGGAGTTTGCTTTCAAAGCGGGTTTTATGGACCTGATTAATGGCAGCGTTGCTGGCGCCCGCAATATGATCGGTATCGGCGTTGCTACGGCAGCTGCCGGTATTATTGTAGGCACAGTGACTTTGACCGGTATCGGGTTGGTGATGACAGAGTTTGTCGAATTTATTTCCGGCGGCAACCTGATGATGATCCTGCTGTTCACAGCAATTATCAGTCTGATCCTCGGCATGGGTTTGCCGACAACCGCCAACTATATTGTCGTGTCAACGCTGATGGCTCCGGTTATTGTTAATCTTGCCGCCCAAAATGGCCTGATTGTGCCTTTGATTGCTGCTCACCTGTTTGTCTTTTATTTCGGAATTCTTGCTGACGATACACCGCCGGTTGGGCTGGCAGCTTTTGCTGCCGCAGGTATCTCGGGCGGTGATCCGATCAAGACCGGTATCCAGGGGTTTATTTACGATATTCGGACCGCGGTGCTGCCCTTTATGTTTATCTTTAATACCCAGTTACTGATGATCGGGGTCGATCACTGGTACCATCTGCTGATGGTGGTTGTCGGTGCCGTTTTTGCGATGCTTGCTTTTGCTGCCGGTACGCAAGGCTATTTCCTGGTCAAATGCCGGGCCTGGGAGACTGCTGCGTTACTGCTGGTTGCGCTGCTGCTGTTCCGACCCGGCCTGGTCTGGGACGAGATTTATACGCCTCTTCTCGAAGAACCACCGGCCCAACTTGAAAGCTGGGTGGGTGACATGGATCCTGGCTCCTCACTCAGAATTACGCTTAAGGGCGAAAACATGCGGGGCAAAGAATTTACCAAGACCATCATGTTGACGGTTGGCGATGAGGCTACCGGCGCTGAAAAATTGGCTGGTATTGGCATTGAAACACGAGACGAGAATGGTAAAGTTTTTGTTGATAATGTTGTATTTTCCAGTGCTGCGGAGAAAGCCGGCGTCGATTTCGATCAGGAAATTATTAATATCCAGGTTCCGACTCACCGACCTGCAAAAGAATGGGTGTACATCCCGACTGCGGCTCTTTATGCGTTGATATGGTGGATTCAATCTCGTAGACGAAAAAAACTAAATCCTGTTGTGGTTGCGGCCTGATCAATTCGCGCAGCGCTAACCAATTGACTACAAATGCTGTGCTCAAGGTCTGCAGATGCATTATTTAACGGGTTGCTGAAACGGAGACGGTTATGAGCATCAAACTTAAAAAAATTCTCGTTGCTAAAGATTTAAGTAAAGAGTCTTCTCATGTTATTCGTTACGCCCTGGAGTTGGCTTGTAAGTTTCATGCTCAGGTTTATATTTTGCATGTTATGCCGACGGTCGATCCGGCTGTCTTGAATATGGTTGCCCTGACTATGGGGGCGGACAAATTGGCAAAATTCAATGCGTTAAATGAAGCTGACCTGGCAGAGAAAACCCGTGAGCAGCTACACAAAATCATCATGGAAGAATCTGAACTGATGGCAGAGGAAATCCTTCTCCCTCCAATCGTTGAAGTACATCATGGCGATCCAGCACCGATGACACTCAGCGTCGCTGATCGTTTGGATGTCGATATGATTATTCTCGGCAGCCATAGCAAGGGCAAGCTGCATTACGCATTCTTGGGCAGTGTTGCAGAAAAGATTTTGCGCAAGACCCACAGAACCGTTGTGATTGTTCCCCCTGTAGAGAGCTGATTGTTTGCAAAAAGATAAGATTTGTGGTAAAGCCCGCCCTCTGTTCTCTTCGGGGACGGGCTTTTGATATCATCCCGCTGTTTGTGAGTTGAATCCGCTTTTTATCGTGGCCATTGTTTAAGGATAAGGACCTCTCGCTCCATGAACTATGACAGTTGGTTGTTATTCACTTCGATTGCACTCATCGCAACGATTACTCCGGGCCCCGCAATACTCCTTGTGTCAACCCACAGTGTTACCTTTGGGACAAAGTATTCCATGGCCACCATGGTCGGTAATGTGACTGGACTGTTTATTATGTCATTGTTGTCCGTGATGGGCCTGAGCGCAATCATTCTTCACTCTGTGCCGATTTTTTTTCTGGTCAAAGGTGTTGGTGCCGGCTACCTGATCTTTTTAGGTGTGAAGCTTTGGAGGCAGGGTTTTGGCCTGGATGTAATCCGGTCAGCCGCAGAAGGTGGCGAGCAACCTCGTCCGAGGATCATGAAGCTTTACTTCAACGGTTTGCTTGTGGCACTCAGTAATCCCAAGGCGATTGCTTTCACCACAGCACTCTTCCCGCAGTTCATTCATCCTGAGCATTCGATGGTACAACAGTTTTGTATTCTGATTGCCACTTTCATGTTTCTGTCATTTGTCTGTCTTCTGGCTTATGCCGTTATGGCTGCAGAGACGAAGAATCGTTCCACACGGATTAAGCTGCCAGGTGTTATGAGTAAGGTCTTTGGCGGTGCATTTATCGGTTCCGGTGTCTTTCTCGCCACAGCGACGCAGAAGTGATCAACTGTTCAAGTTGGTGCTGATTGAGAGATTCATTGTTGGTGAGCGGGAAAAGTTCTTACAAGCAAACAGGGCACCTTCCGGTGCGCTGTTTGCATTTAGCATCTTTTCATAACCATCCATTCACATAGTTTATCTGTTGCCTCAATAACTTTAAAACAACAGTCCTCAGGGAATTTTTCAGGGAGAGGTTCGTGCAGAGGGTGGTGTTCCGAATGGGCAAGAGCTCTGGCTCCATCGAAGTCAACGAGTGCCATTCGGGTTGTCAGCTCTTGCCCTGGTCGTCCGAACGCCGTACCGGGCAGGATTGCTACGCCAGTATCTTTCAGAATGCGTTCGCACATCTCAGCCGAGGTATTTATCCC
>Ga0316195_10001439_pt1 | contig 10670 bp, 7 predicted proteins | sample Phised1_MG_FD_204937 | JGI IMG/M metagenome (GOLD analysis project Ga0316195, IMG submission 204937) | Coastal sediment microbial communities from Maine, United States - Phippsburg sediment 1 | ecosystem: Environmental > Aquatic > Marine > Coastal > Sediment | place: USA: Maine | collected... | reverse complement strand
CTGGCCATGGAGGTTCTCCTCCTGAAACTGGCCACCTGAACTGGCGTCACTCGCAATTTTCTGCGTACTAACTTATTATAGTGAGCTCATGATACGTATCGTTCCACTCAAATTTCAGCAAGCCGGCCGCCAATACGATTTCAACGCCATGTCACTGGAACTTAAGGCTGGTGACAAGGTGATCGTAGAAACCGATCGCGGCCGCGCCATGGCAACAGTGGTCATCCCCCCGCGTGAAGTCGAGGATGACCAGGCTCCGGACGGCTTGAAGTCTATTCTGCGCATGGCGTCAGAGGAAGACCTCGCCCTGGCGGAAACCAACGCTGCCAGAGAAAAAGACGCCCGCCGCTACTGTGCAGACCGAATCCATGAACGCCAACTGGAGATGAAGTTGGTGCGCGCCGAGTATGCTTTTGACGGTTCGAAAATCATCTTCTACTTTACTGCAGATGGTCGCATCGATTTTCGCGAACTGGTCAAAGATCTCGCCCATTATTTCCATACGCGCATCGAAATGCGCCAGATCGGCGTGCGTGACGAAGCGAAGTTGGTCGGTGGCCTCGGCATCTGCGGCCGTGAACTCTGCTGTAGCAGTTTTCTCACCCAGTTCAACCCGGTTTCGGTAAAAATGGCCAAAGAGCAAGGCCTGGCACTCAATCCGACCAAGATCTCCGGACAGTGCGGTCGCCTGCTCTGTTGCCTCGGGTATGAATTCGAAACCTACAGCGAACTGAAAAAGGGCATGCCCAAGTGCGGCAAGAGGATCATGTGGCAAGATCGCGAGTGCGAAGTCACGAACCAGGATATCCTCAGACAGCAGGTCACCCTGCGTGACCGTGAAGGCAGTTGCTGCTGTGTCACCATGGAAGAACTTCGCACCGGTCAGGCTAGCCAACCGACGCCGCAGGATAAGCCGTCTGGCGAGACCCACACCAATCGCCTGACCAGGAACAAACCACAGCGGCAGGAGACGCCCAGACAACCCGGCAGATCGCAAAAGCCGGCAGAAAAGTCCACAGCAAAACCGGCTGCAGAGGCCGCAAAGCTAAATGAAGCGCAAAACGCCCAAAAACAGCCGGACATCCCGGAAGGTCAGACTCCGAGCAAGCGCCGTCGACGCGGCAAACGCAGGCCACGTGGAGGCCGCAAACCAGGCCCGAGTAATCAGGGAGAATAGTCATGTCGGACGATAAACACTTTTACCTGACAACCCCGATCTATTACGTCAATGACGTTCCCCACATCGGCCACGCCTACACAACCCTGGCCTGCGACGTTCTCGCCCGCTACAAACGCGCACGCGGCTATGAAGTCAGTTTTTTGACCGGCACCGACGAGCATGGTCAAAAAGTCGAAAAAGCCGCCCACGCCAAAGGGGAAACACCCCTCGAACTGGCCGACCGCGTCGTCAAGCGCTTTCAGTCCCTGTGGGAAAAGCTCAACATTTCCAACACCGACTTCATCCGCACCTCCCAGGAACGCCACAAACTGGCCGTGCAGGAGATTTTTCGCACCATCGAAGCCAGAGGGGACATCTACCTCGGCGAGTACGAAGACTGGTATTGCACTCCCTGCGAAACCTTTTGGACCGAAACCAACCTGCTCGACGGCAATTGTCCTGACTGCGGCCGGCCGACGGACAAGCTCAAGGAGGAATCCTACTTTTTTCGCATGAGCAAGTACCAGGACCTGCTGCTTGCCCATATCGAAGCCAACCCCGATTTTATACAACCGAAATCGCGGCGCAACGAGATTTTGAGCTTCGTCCGCGAAGGGCTGCGGGACCTCTCGATTTCGCGCACGACCTTTTCCTGGGGAATTCCGGTGCCGGGCAATGACAGACACATCATCTACGTCTGGTTCGACGCCCTGACCAACTACATCAGCGCTCTCGGTTTCCCGCACGACAATGACGGCAATTTCAAAAAGTTCTGGCCATGTAACGTGCATGTTATCGGCAAGGATATTCTGCGCTTCCACACCGTCTACTGGCCAACCTTCCTGATGGCGGCGGGCATCCCGCTGCCGGAGAAAGTTTTCGCCCATGGCTGGTGGACTGTCGAAGGACAGAAGATGAGCAAGAGTCTGGCGAACGTGGTCGAGCCGAACATGCTCATCGACAAATACGGGGTCGATGCCATCCGCTACTTCCTGCTACGCGAAGTCCCCTTTGGCCTCGATGGCGACTTCTCCCATAGTGCCTTGGTACACCGCATCAATTCCGACCTGGCCAATGACCTTGGCAACCTGGTCAGCCGCTCCACAGCAATGTTAAGCAAATACTTTAAGGGTATACTGACAACTCCAAGCGAAGACAAGGATATCGACAAAGACCTTCAGGATAAATTTGTTCAGCAGATAAACGTGGTTGACGAGTTGATGGAGACCCTCGCCTTCAACAAGGCGCTGCAATCGATTTGGGAACTGGTCAGCGCGGCCAACAAGTACATCGACGATTCCGCGCCATGGACCCTGGCCAAGGAGGAAAGCCAGGCCGGGCGTCTCGGTACGGTCATGTACAACCTGCTCGAAGCAGTGCGCCTAATCGGTCTGCTTGTCACCCCTTTCATGCCCGATACCGGCGCCAACATCTGCAGAATCCTTGGCATCGATCCTACCCAACAGCGGCTTGACGAACATGACAGCTGGGGCTTGCTACAGCCCGGCACCAGGATCGAAAAAGCCGCCCCGCTCTTCCCCAGGATCGAGACAGAATAGCGCGGCGGGTAGCGCGGAGAGTCAAAAGCAGCTACAATGACCTTGTGGGGACAGGAGCAATCTTGTCCCCACATTGTTCTGCCTTCGCAAAAGATATTCTTTACGCGCCACTCGCCACGCGCGACGCGCCACGAAATTGATCCATGAAAAATTTACAGACCCCATTAGTCGACTCCCACGCCCATCTCGATTCCAAGCCCTATACAAACGACCTGGATGCCGTGATTGCACGCGCTGCTGAAAACGGCGTCGGCCATATCCTGACAGTCGGTTGCGATCTGGAGAGCTCGCGCGCCAGCGTCGATCTGGCTCTGCGCTATGCAAACGTATATGCCAGCGTCGGCATTCATCCGCACGATGCCAGCATTGTTGACAACAAGGTCATCGGTGAGCTGTCCCGCATGATCGAATCTGTCGACAAGGTGGTCGCCGTAGGCGAAACCGGCCTCGACTTCTATCGCGATCGTTCGCCGCGCGACCTTCAAGAATCTTCCTTCCGCAGACACATCCAGTTGGCCAAAGAAACCGCCAAGCCACTGATCATTCATGACCGCGATGCCCACGACGATGTCCTGCGCATCATGCAGGAAGAAAACGCCGCCACCGCCAGCGGTGTGCTCCACTGCTTTTCCGGTGATCTGGCTATGGCTCGCAAGTGCGTGGAGATGGGCTTTTATATCTCCTTCGCAGGTCCGTTGACATACCCGAAGAACGATGAACTGCGCTCTATCGCCCAAGCCCTGCCGATCGATGTCATGCTGGTCGAAACCGACTGTCCCTACCTTGCGCCACAGCGCTGGCGGGGCAAACGCTGTGAGCCGGCTTTCGTCAGGGCGACCGCCGAAACACTTGCCGAGGTCAAGGGGCTTACCCTTGAGGATGTGGCCCGCATCACCAGCCTCAATGCCTGGCGGCTGTTTGGCATCGGTGACGTAGACCAGAGCACGCGCATCGCCTACGTGATCCGCAACAGCCTCTATCTTAATATTACCAATCGCTGCACCAACAGCTGCACCTTCTGTGCAAAGTTCAAGGACTTCACCGTGAAAGGACATCAGCTCTGTTTGGAACGGGAGCCCTCTATTGAAGAGGTCATGGCCGCTATCGGCGATCCGGCCCCTTATGATGAAGTCGTCTTTTGCGGCTATGGCGAACCATTGCTGCGCCTCGACCTCGTCAAACAGGTTGCCGGTTTCCTCAAGCAGAAAGGGATCACTGTACGCATCAACACGGATGGCCAAGCCAACCTGGTGCACGGGTACAACATTCTGCCGGAGCTTGCCGGGCTGGTGGATTCGATCAGCGTCTCGCTCAACGCTCCCGATGCTGTCGCCTACCAGAAGCTCTGTCGTTCTGAATTCGGGGAGCAGGGGTACCAGGCAGTCAAAGATTTTCTCGTTGAAGCGAGGAAACACATCCCGGCAGTCACTGCAACGGCTGTGGCCATTCCCGGCATTGATATCGCCGCCTGCCGTAACCTTGCTGATGCATTGCAGGTGGAGTTTCGTGAAAGAGTTTATAACGAGGTCGGATAGAGTTTCTTTTACGTAGAATCGTTGCTGCGAGCATGCTGACGTTCAATACAGCAACATAGCGCCCCTCCTGGAACTGGCAAAGCAATCCATACACGCACCAGCCCCGCACGCTCACAATAATTCAGCGTCCCTCGGAAAATATCTCCTGACTAACGCGGAAACTTCATTGCGAATACGATCGGATTCATCTCCGGCAAAACTCTTATAGAGTTCCGGGGCCAGAGCGGCAAACCGGTCGAGGATATCCGGGTCGAAATGATTGCCCCGACCTTCCATGAGGATTTCCAGGGACTGCGCCAGCGGAAAGGCTTTTTTGTACGGCCGCTTGGAGGTCAAGGCATCAAAAACGTCGGCAATCGCAAAGATTCTTGCGCCGATTGGAATATCCGTACCCTTCAGCGCATGCGGGTAGCCTGAGCCGTCATATTTTTCATGATGACAGCCGACCACCGGGATTGCATCGCCCAGCCACTCAGAACGATTCACGATGTCAACGCCATGCCCCACGTGCCTGCGCATGACGACAAACTCGTCCTCATCAAGCTTGCCCGACTTGAGCAGGACCCGGTCTTCAGTGCCGATCTTGCCGACATCGTGTAGGAACGCCCCCTTGATCAAGCCCTGCATCGTCTCGTCATCAACGCCGACTGCCTCGGCAAGCCGCGTCGAGTAGAGCGTAACCCTGTAATTATGGGCATCCGTATCGCTGTCACGCTTGGCAATAGCACCCCCGAGAGTCTGGATGGTCGCAAGGTTGGCATCGAGCAGGCGCAGCGAGAGCCCTTCGACCCGACGGATCAGACCCAGCACCACCGGGTAGAGGACGGCCGCGCAGGTCGCAACGATCAACATGACAAACAGCATGCTGCGTTGCAGGCGCTGGTTGAATTCCGCCAAGGCAACGTCCGAGAGGGCATAAATACCGACGATGTGCAGCATCGGGGCTCCATGGCGATTGTTCAGTGGCAGCCCGACCCGCACAACCGGGTGGCCGGCGATACGAGCCGGAGTTGTCACCAGGCCGGCGTCTGACTCCGCCAGGAGACCTTCTGCAGCAAGCCCTGTGAGCAGGGCTTGGCTATCGGGATAATCGGGGTCGATCGCTTCTGCAAGTTTCTGCCTCTGAAGATCATAGATGGCGACAACTGCAAAGTAACCGGTCCGCTGACGAATCGGACCATCGCCGCCCTTGATTCTGCTCATCAACAGATCGGAATCGATGCTGTCTGGATCATCAAGCAGGTCATAAAGATGCGGGTTGATCTGCGCGACACGCTGACTGGCAAAAAAGTTGATATCACTGATGATACGGCTGCGCTCCACGTAATAAGCGATCGCTACGATGACAATCGAGATTGCCAGGGTCGCAACAATCAAGCGTTTGATCAGGTCACGGTGGACCGTCGAGTTCAACTTTAAAGCCATAGGGCTTATCCCCTTTTTGCTCTTATATCCGGGCCACCGGCGAACGATGCTTCCCGGCCAGAAAGAGCGGCGCTATCAAACTGCAGCAGAATGCCCCGGTGCAAGTATGTTGAGCAGCATCCGAGGCAATCAAAGCTCTTCTTAATGTGAAAGAGCTGTTAATCCCCCTGCTCTTCTGTAGTTTTGTGTTCATCGGGCAGGACGTCCATCTTTTCCGGTGTCACCAGATCGCCAAGGAACAGGCTGCCATTGTGCACAAAGAAGCAGTTTTTAAACCCTGAGGCCATTTCAGCCAGGCGGTCAGCGTAGTCATCTTCATCCCCTTCTTTCGGAGTGGCAAGACCTAACAGGACGATATCCGCGCTCGCGCTTTCACGGTGCATGAGATCAACCACACTTTCCTCTTCATCCCTGACCATGACATCAACGTCCGCCTTGATGCGGATTTCCGGAATCAACTTGGCCAAGAACCGTTCGGTCTGTCCTTTCATCAACTCATTTGATGCAATGCTAAGGATACGAATGCGGGCATTGCGCCAGTCGGCATTGCGGGTCAACAGGTAGGCTAGCAGCAGCAACAGGTCACCATTGCGCTTGAGGCCACCCCACCAGACATGAATCTCCTGGAGTTGGTCTTCACGAAAGGTTTTTAAAGGGTTAGTTTTGCCTATAATCAGGCTCTTGTTGAGATGTTTGAGTGGACGGACGACACGCAGAAAATTGATCAAACGCCTGCGGTCATCCGGCCAACCGACCAGGATCGTGTTGCTTTCCATCCCTGCAATACCGTTCGACTGGGCGACAGCCATAATACCACGTTCGATATTCTGGACGACGTTGACCTCACCGAAGGCTGTTATTGCCTGTTTTTTTAGAACCGTATTAATGACCTTCTGGCGCTCAATAATGTCGAAATCGAGGCCCCGGACATCACCCTGACAAAGTTCGCAGATCGAGACGACCCCACGGTTTTCTGCGAACCAGGCCCCGAAACGTGCCAGGTCGAGACGCTTTTCAACTTTGCTCACAAAGACCAGGATATGCGGACGCCAGTTGCGGGCTGTCATAGGACGATCAATCAGCTTGACCAACGCCCAGCGGATCAAGGCTTCGTAAAGGTCCCGCCGCACATCGCCCCAGGAGTCTTTGCGCACGCGCCGTTTCAGAAACAGCCAGAGAGTAAGCTCAACAGTCATCGCAAAAATGGTCGCCGGCCAGTGAATCAAGAGCATCACCCCGAAACAGCCGAACCCGCCGAGCAGACTGAGCGTCCAGTGGATATTCATGGTCGGCCGCCAGGATGAGTTGCCAGAGAGATACTCAAGTGCCGCGACGAGGTTGACCATACCGTAAACACTTAAAAAGAACATGGTCGCCACGGTTGCAACGGTGTTCAAATCACCGAGAAAAACCGCAGCCAAACTCAAGATCAGGGTAATAAGCATACCCATACGCGGCTCATCGCCTGCTTTAGCCGAACCAGCCAGCCAACGCGGCACCAACCGGTCCAGAGCCAGGGCTTGGAGTGTTCTTGGCGCACCGAGCATGGAGCCGACAGCAGAGGAGAAGATCGCCCCCCACAAGCCCGGCAGAACCAACCACGGGCCAAGCAGGGCAATACGGTTCCAGATCAAGGGATCATCAACCAGGCTGGCAGCATCTGCACCGAAGTAGAGCAGAACCGGGACAACCAGATAGACCAGCAACCCGACCAGAGTAGCGACCACACTGCCACGCGGTATGGACTGGCGCGGATCGGCTAGGTCTCCAGACATGCTCAATCCAGCCATGATTCCAGTGACCGCAGGGAAAAATACGGCAAAAACCAGCCAGAAACCAGCTCGTTCGATGACATCACTCGCGGGAGCTGCTGATTTAACCCCAGGCCCCCAGATCGTCCCTGCAGCAAGAGCCAGCAATGACAGACCGATAAGGACCATCACCGGGATCTGGGCACGCAATGCAAAAGTTGCCCCACGAGAGGAAAGGAGAGCGACCAAAGCGATGATCACAAACGCCGCTGCAGAAACCGGGACTCCGGGCCAGACAAATTTCAACGACTCGGCAAGACCGAAGGCGTACAGGGTGACGGATAAAGCCTGGGAGATAAAGAGCGGGAAACCGATGGCACCGCCGATTTCCAGGCCGAGACTGCGGGAGATCATGTAATAGGCCCCACCGACACCGACATGACTGTTGGTAGCAACGGCAGAAAGGCTCAGTGAGGTCAGAAGGGTGATCAGGTTGGCCAGCAGGACGATCAGCAAAGTCTTGAATAGACCGACCTGACCGACGACCCAGCCAAAGCGAAGATACATGATGACGCCGAGAATGGTCAGAATGGTCGGCGTGAAGACCCCGAGAAAAGTTCCCAGTTTGCCGGTAGAAGAGGATCCGCTATTGGCGTGCTTGAAAATGGCTGAAAGCTTGGTAGCGGGCATGCAATAACCTCCGGGTAATAACCTGACAAAGGATAGCGGATTTATTGCTAAAATAAAAGGGCGACCCATACGGGTCGCCCTTTTATTCTGGTCTGGATCAAAAACTCTGAATTAGAGCTTAGTGACGTTCGACGACTGGGGGCCTTTCTGGCCTTCGGTCACATCGAAGCTGACGCGATCACCTTCGGCGAGGGTTTTGAATCCCGAGCCCTGGATCTGCGAAAAGTGGACGAAAACGTCAGGACCGTTGTCCTGCTCGATGAATCCAAAACCCTTTGCTTCGTTGAACCATTTAACTGTACCTTGAGCCATTTTGAAACTCCTTCGCTCCCAGTCGGGAGGTTTTCTGTTGTGCACTTTCGCCTGCCTGATACTAAAAACCACTCAGCCAAAGTAGGTTTGAGTGGTTTGTTCCAAACTGACTACCTTTAATCTGTCTGTTGAGCAACGAAAAAAATACACAAACTTATTTTGATGAGTGCTTCTATCACGGGCATTTATGCAAGTCAATCTATTTATTTAATATTTGTTCAATTTTTAAAATATTTTCTCCGGCAAGAGAAACAAGGGGTTACGGGACCAGTTCACCGTGCAGGAAGCCGTCCTGCCAGGCGACCGGTCTGACAGTGACACGTTTCCCGGCCAGCGACGCGTCTCCCGGGAAACGAACGTCAAGGTAATTTCTCGATATCCCCTTGAGCAGCCCGGCCCTGGATCCGGCTTCGACAACCACGTCAAGTTCTTGTCCGAGAAAACCTTTGGCAAAAAGTTGTTTTTTTTCTTCGGCAAGGCGGCGCAGTTGCTCCGCCCTGCCCCGGCTGACAGTAGCCGGGACCTGCCCAGCAAGCATTGCTGCAGGAGTCCCCGGACGCTTGCTGTACGGGAATACGTGCAGATCGGTTATGGGCAGTTTTGCTATGAAATCAAAGGTTGCACGAAACTCCTGATCCGTTTCACCGGGAAAACCGGTAATCACGTCCAGGCAGATCGCTGCGTCAGGTTGGGCAACCCGGACCTTGTCAATTAAACCGCCAAAGAACTCGGTGTCGTAGTTTCGGCCCATGCGCTGCAGAACATGATCGTCACCAGCCTGCAAGGGGATATGGAAGTGTGGACAGATGACCTGGGAAGCGACGACTGTTGCCAGCAGCTCATCGGTCAACTCGGTCGGCTCAATGGAGCCAAGACGCAAACGCCGAATGTCGGTCTCCTGTTTGATTCTCTGGATCAGATCATTCAGCGTCAGTGAGGGTGAAAGGTCTGCACCATAGCCGCCGATATGGATACCGGTCAGGACTATCTCAGGGTATCCGGCTTCGATCAGGCTGGCAACCTGCTGCAGAATTTCGTCCGGAGGGGCAGAACGGCTGGCACCACGCGCATAAGGGATGATGCAGTAACTGCAGAAGGCATTACAGCCATTCTGAATCTGCACAAACGCACGGCTGCGTCCTGCAAAAGTGGTCAGCGGCGCCAGGCAGACATTTTGCGCCTCACGGATATCTGAGACGTCAACATGACTTGCCTGTTCCTGACGACCAAGGAAATCAAGCAGCCGCTGCTTCTCTTCATTGCCGATCACCAAGCTGACCCCGGGCAGATCCCGCAGCGCATCCGGGTCGACCTGGGCATAACAACCGGTGACAACCACGCGGCAGGTGTCGTTAAGTCTGCGAGCACGGCGAATCAGGTTGCGTGATTGGGCATCAGTAGAGCTGGTCACTGTACAGGTATTAACGATGACCAGATCTGCGCCGCTATCGAACGCAACAACCTGATAACCTGCCTTTTGCAAGGTTTCCTGCATGGAGGCGGATTCAAACTGATTGGTTTTGCACCCCAGCGTTGCCAACGCAACCTTTGGCAGCGCCGTGACGCAGGACTTGGGACGCGGGGCGCGTGAATCTTTATCCTTAGTTGACGACATGACAGTTCTTTGTTTTGTAGACATATTGTGTATAAAAATCAGTTTTAAATACGCGTCACGCGTCACGCGTCCCGGCCTTGATGATCCACCCGCCACCGAGCACGCGATCGCCATCGTAGAAAACGGCGGCCTGTCCGGGGGTTACGCCGCTCTGCGTTTCTTGGAAATCAACCCTGACCAGGCCATCGTCCTGCATGGTGATTATTGAGGGGACTTCCTGGTGGCGATAACGGATCCGGCATGACGCGGCAAACGACGTCTCAGGAGAACCTGTCGTCCAGTTGAGGTCACCGACAAGGCAGTGGCTGACGGCAAGGTGCTGCTTTTCGCCAACGAGAACTTTGCGGTTCGCGGCATCTATGCCGACCACGTAAAGCGGCTGCGGCCAGGAAAGCCCCAGACCGCGCCGCTGGCCGATCGTATAGCGATAGGTACCTTGGTGTTTGCCCAGTACCTGGCCATCGACATAGACAATATCGCCGTTCATGCGACCGGGACCCCGCTGCTCTTCGAGAAAACGGGCATAGTCGCCATCAGGGACGAAACAGATATCCTGACTCTCAGGTTTTTCGGCAACTTTCAACTTTAGGCGCGTGGCGTGCCCGCGCACCTCGTCCTTGGTCA
>Ga0316195_10001438_pt1 | contig 10670 bp, 8 predicted proteins | sample Phised1_MG_FD_204937 | JGI IMG/M metagenome (GOLD analysis project Ga0316195, IMG submission 204937) | Coastal sediment microbial communities from Maine, United States - Phippsburg sediment 1 | ecosystem: Environmental > Aquatic > Marine > Coastal > Sediment | place: USA: Maine | collected... | reverse complement strand
GGGGCGGGTGAGTTGGATCTGGAAAAGCTCAATCAGGATGTCATCTCAATTTCTTCTTTTTATCAGAATAATGGCTTTATCAATATTAAAGTGTCTGATCCCGGAGTTGTCTTTAAAGAAGATGAAATTGAAATTACCATCAAAATTTCTGAAGGGGACCGTTATAAAGTAGGCCAAGTGGACATTGAGGGTGATCTGATCAAACCCAAGGAAGCCCTTTTAGACGAATTGAAGATACCGAGTGAAGAATATTTTAACAGAGGCCTGCTTGAAAAAGACGTTCTACATTTATCCGATGTATACGGCGACGAAGGGTATGCCTATGCAGGCGTTATTCCCCGAACAATACCGGATCCCCGGGCACTGACGGTCGACGTGACTTATGCGATTGAGAAGAAACAGCTGGTCTATTTTGACGAAATCATCATTGGTGGGAATACATCCACCAGAGATAAGGTGATTCGACGTGAACTGCAAGTCATCGAGCAGGAGCTTTACAATCGGACCAAGCTTAAAGCGGGCATCAAACGGTTGCACGGGCTCGGTTATTTCGAAGACGTCAAAGTCAATACGCTGGAAGGCGACACCGATGATCAAATGATCCTCAAAATTGATGTGACGGAGAAGCCCACCGGCCAGCTGCAGTTTGGCGGTGGTTTCGGTAGTGAAGATGGTGTTTTCGGGGTGATTTCGGTGGACGAGAAAAATGTTTGGGGGCTCGGCCACAAGGCTAAAGTCGCTATGAATCTTGGCGGACAATCCACACGGTTTGATGTTACCTATACGAATCCCTGGTTATTCGATATCCCTTTGACCGGTTGGATCAATGTTTATAAATGGGACAAGCAATGGGACGAATATGGATATGACAAAGACAGTTACGGCTTTAGATTAGGGGTGAGTTATCCCATATTCGATCGCACACGCCTTTCGCTCTCCTATCTATTAGATAATTCGGATATTAAGATTACGGATTTTCTCGAAGCATCTAGCAATATTATAAAACTCAGGGGTGAAAATATCACAAGCAGTGTGACCACCAGCCTGGGATACGACTCTCGCGATCGGGGATTCAACGCGACAAGGGGGTCGACCAGCGTTGTGGGGATTGAATATGCGGGACTCGGGGGAGATTTCAATTTTACTAAATACACGGCGGAAACGGCCTGGTATTGGCCGTTGTTCTGGAAGCTTGTCGGGATGACCCGTGCCCAGGGGGGGTATATAACAGGCGGCGACATCCCGGATTACGAAAAGTTCTTTATCGGTGGGATCAACACTATCCGCGGTGTTGATAAAGATGATATTAGTCAGCGCGAATTTCCGAATGATCCTAATTCGCCGCTGATCGGAGGTGAGAAATATGCCGTCTTTAACTTTGAATTGACCTTTCCCATTGGGGAAGAAATGGGACTGTACGGGGTCGCATTCTATGATACAGGCAATGAATGGGAGGAAGGGCAAGGAGTCGATTTTGGAGAATTGGTAAGTACGGCCGGAGGCGGTTTGCGCTGGCTATCCCCATTTGGTGCATTGCGGTTGGAATATGGTTTTGTCATTGATGCCGCGGATACGCAGGCTTCGGGCGGGAAATTGGAGTTTACGATGGGGCAGAGTTTTTAATAACCGCGACCATTCATCCGGATTATCCTACGATAGAACACTATTATAACAGTGATTTCTACTAAATTACGCAAATTTAAGCAGACAGGGGGAATGATGCGACGATATAGATCTTTGTTGGTGATAGTTTTGACACTATTATTGAGCACAGCTGTTTGTTCTCAAGCGGCTGAGATAAAAATCGGCATGATCGATTTCCAAATGGCCGTTGAAAAATCCCAACCGGGCCAAAAAATGGAGGCCGATTTGAAAAAAGAAGGCGAACGGATGGAAGCTGAGCTCACCAAAGACAAAGAGGAATTAACCGCGCTGAAAGAAAAATTGGAACGCGAGGCCATGGTGATGAGCCGTGAAGCCCGTGAAGAAAAAGAAATTGAATTCCGGGTTAAAGCTCGCAATTTACAAGAGAAGGAAAAGCGCTACCGAGATGAGTTTATTGGTAAACAACGCCAGGAAGTGAGTAAATTGCAGAAGGTTGTTTTGGAGATTGCTCAGGAGCTGGGGAAAAAAGAAGGGTTCACCATTGTGCTCAGCAAAGCTGGCGTCCTCTACTATGATTCATCGGTTGATTTGACGGATAAAGTCGTTCAATTACTGAACCAACGTCCTGCCGCCAAAAGCGCGCAATAACATGGTGAATCGTGCCATGTGCGCAAGGCGCGTATGTTTATAAACAATAATCGCGATGGTTTCAGATGCTTTTGAGTAAATTTGGTGCCGGGAGAGGATCCGGATGGAGAAGACGCTGGCGGAATTGGCCGAATGGGTAGAGGGGCGTGTCAGTGGTAACGCGCATCAGTTGATTTCAGATGCCGCACCTTTTGAAGACGCGGGCCCGAAGGCGATTACTTTGGCGCGGTCCGCCAAATACCTAACCCGGATTGAAAGTATTCAGGCCGGCGCCTTCATCGTTCCGGAGAACTTTGAAAAACAGGGGGTTAACCTCCTGCAATCGTCAAATCCGTATGCGGCTTTTGCCCGCATCCTGGCGCTATTCTACCCAGCCGAACAGCTGCCGATCGGGGTTCATCCCTCGGTCATCGTGGGAGAACACACCGAATGTGGCCCAGATGCCGCCATCGGTCCGATGACCGTCATCGGAAATCATGTGCGCATCGGGAAACGGGCTAACATCTATCCCGGCGTTGTCATCGGCGATCACGTCACGATCGGTGACGATGTGCGTCTGTATCCCAATGTGACGGTGCTTGAAAGATGCCGTATAGGCCATCGCGTGACGATCCATGCCGGGTCGGTGATCGGCAGCGATGGCTTTGGATTTGCGCCTGACGCAGATTTCTATCACAAAATTCCCCACACCGGTATTGTTCGAATAGATGATGATGTCGAAATCGGTGCGGCGAACACCATTGATCGCGGCACCTTCGGGAAGACCCATATCAAGTGCGGTGTAAAGACGGACAATCTGGTTCATATCGCGCATAATGTCACTGTGGGAGAAAACACCGTCCTTGTGGCACAGGTCGGCATATCCGGAAGTACGACGATTGGCCGCCACGTGGTTCTGGCCGGGCAGGTCGGGGTTGCCGGGCATATTCATATCGGCGATCATGTTATGGTCGGCGGTCAATCCGGTGTCGCCAGTGACGTACCCGCCGGACAGGTTATTTCGGGATCAGTGGCCATGCCCCACAAAACCTGGCTCAGAGTGCAGCGGACAATTCCTCACCTGCCGGAATTACGAAAACAGGTTTCCGCGCTGGAGAAACGTTTGCGCCGTATAGAAGGCGTGGACGACTAAATCATTCAGAGCTTTGTGAGATCGTTTCCACCGATAACGGCGGATGCGCGAATTTTTTTAATTTAAGGCAATGGGGTAAAACCGGAGACATTACCATGGACACCGTCTATCAAATACGTGAAATCATGAAACACCTGCCGCATCGCTATCCGTTCGTCATGGTGGATCGTGTGGTGGCGTTAGAGCCGGGACATCGTATTGTCACCTTAAAAAATGTAACGATCAACGAACCCTTTTTCCAGGGACATTTTCCTGGCAATCCGATCATGCCGGGCGTTCTGATTCTGGAGGCGATGGCCCAGTCGGCCGGCGTTCTCACGTTTGAATCGCGTCCGCCGGAAAAACGCAACATCCTTGTTTATTTCATGGGAATTGACCATGCTCGATTTCGCAGGATGGTGTTGCCGGGAGATCAATTAATCATAGAAATCATCCTTAAAAATCTTAAAACGAGAGCTGTCAAAGCAACCGGCCAGGTGCGTGTCGACGGGAATCTGGTCGCCGAAGCAGATTTGATGGCTTCGATTGGAGAAAAACCATGATTCACCCCACGGCCCTCGTCAGCCCAAAAGCCCAGATTCATTCTGATGTAGAAATCGGTCCTTACACGATTATCGGTGATCACGTTACCATCGGATCCGATACGGTTATTGGACCGCATGTCACTATCGATCCTTTTGTGGAGATTGGTCCGGAGTGCCATATCTTTCAATTTGCCTCGATCGGTGCTTTGCCTCAGGCACTTAAGTTCCAAGGCGAGGAAACCCATGTCAAAATTGGGCGCAAAACCGTTGTCAGGGAATTTACCACGATCAACCGGGGCACGGGATTCGGAGGGGGCCTCACGGAGGTTGGTGAGGAAAATCTCTTGATGGCTTATACGCACATTGCTCATGATTGCAAGACCGGCCGTGGCGTTATCTTAGCCAATAACGCGACCTTGGCGGGTCATATCACAATTGAAGATTATGCCACCATCGGCGGTTTGACGGCCTTACATCAGTTTGTCCGTATTGGGAAATACGCCTATATCGGCGGTAAATCAGCCGTTGTCAAAGATGTCCCTCCATTTGTTATTGCGGCTGGAGACCGGGCGAAATTACATGGTTTAAATCGAGTGGGTTTAAAACGTCACGGGTTTTCGGCCGACGCCATTGCCATGCTGAAGAAGACCTATCGGCTGATATTTCGCATTGGTCTGACACTCAACGAGGCCATTGAACGGGTACGTGCGGAAGTCGACCAAACTCCGGAAGTCGATTATTTCCTCGATTTTATTAAAGCATCCGTGCGGGGAATGACGCGTTAACCCTATTTTGAAGCCCTGGCCAATAACAATACACTGTTCATTTCTGGAAAGGTAATCGCCCTAAGGGGGCTGCTGATCCGTTGCGTCTCTCGGGTAATCCGTGTAATTTGCGTTACATCGCCGAAAATGTATCAAAGCTCCGTAATGACGACGGTGCCGGTCGGCTTCCCATCGGGCGTGATGCCGGGTGGTGAAAAGAGCGATATCGCATGCGTTCCGTGAAAGTGACGGTTTGATCTATTGGATGAATGCTTAACAAACACGCGTGTTGGTGTCATCGGCGTCGGTTACCTAGGGCAATACCATGCCGAAAAATACGCGGCCATGGATACGGTGGACCTTGTTGGTATTGCCGATATTGACGCCCGTCGTGCGGCGGATATCGCTTGCCGCCATAAAACACAGGCGTTCACCGATTTTAGAGAACTGATAGGCAGGGTGGACGCGGTCAGCATTGCAGCACCAACGCCGCTGCACTTTGAAATCGGAGCAGCAATGCTGAATGCCGGTATTCATGTCCTGATTGAAAAGCCCATTAGCACAAGCCTGAAAGAAGCGCGCACGCTTATTGACTTGGCGGAATCCAAGCATGTGGTTTTTCAGGTGGGGCATCTTGAACGCTTTAACCCTGCCGTAGTGGCTGTCCAGGATATAATCACCAAGCCCATGTTCATCGAGTCACATCGATTGAGCATTTATACGGGGCGTTCGACCGACGTCAGCGTGGTGCTGGACCTCATGATTCACGATATCGATCTCATTCTCTACTTTGTCGGTTCCGAAGTGCAAAGTATTCATGCCTCCGGCGCGGCGGTGGTATCGGATCATTGCGATATCGCCAATGCCCGCATTGAATTCAAAACCGGATGCGTTGCTAACATAACGGCTAGCCGAATATCGGCCAGAAATCAGCGGAAAATTCGCTTGTTCCAGAAGAACGGATACATCGCCGTTGATTTTTCCAAATGTGAAATTATGCACATCGAACAAACCCATGAGTCCGGGGAGGCCTTGATTCCGGGAACGAAAATTCACCAATCTCGCTTTTTGAAAGGGGATGCGCTGGAAGAAGAACTGCGGTCTTTTGTCGGTGCGATAGGTGCCTGCCGTGAACCGGTCGTAACGGGACGCATGGGATACCAGGCGCTCTCGTTGGCGCTTGAAGTGATAGATCAAATTGACGAAACTGCCCGTCGTTTCGGTGACCTATAACATGCGACCGCGTCGAAAAGTGATGATTGTATCGGGCGAGGCTTCCGGCGATATGCACGGAGCCAAGCTGGCTGAGTCCCTAAACGCGTATGACGAGCAAATGGAACTCTTCGGTATTGGTGGCGAAAGGATGCGATCGGCAGGGGTGCATATTGAATTTGACGCGCGGCGACTGGCCGTTGTGGGCATCACGGAAGTATTCGCCAAGCTACCCCAGATTCTGGGTGGCATGCGCACGGCCAAACGTATGATTGTTGAAAGAAAACCGGACCTTCTGATCCTGGTCGATTTTCCCGATTTCAATCTCCATCTGGCGGCCTTTGCCAAAAAACACGCCATTCCGGTACTGTATTATATTAGCCCGACGATTTGGGCCTGGCGGCAGGGGCGGATAAAAAAAATAAAGCGGATTGTTGATCATATGGCTGTCATATTGCCGTTTGAAGAAGCCTTCTACCGACAGCATCAGATTCCAGTAACATTTGTCGGACATCCGCTTATGGACCGTTACACCTCGCGTTCGGATCGGCATGAGCTATCCTCGGGCGACAATGCTTTCAGCATCGGGCTTATGCCTGGTTCACGCGATAGTGAAGTTGTGAAACTTTTGCCTGTGATGCTTCAGGCGGCCAAATTGATCGCTCAACGGAAGAACACTCGATTTTTGCTTTCTCAGGCACCAAGCGTCAGTCCAGGTCTTATGCATCGCTTGACAAATGAATTGGATTTTGAAGTTACTATTTTTAAAGAATCTACCGAATTATTACTTCGACAAGTGACCTTCGTTATCGTGGCGTCAGGCACCGCTACCCTTGAGGCGGCCATTCATATAACCCCGATGGTCATTGTTTACCGCGTATCTCCATTGAGCTACCGCGTGGGCAAGGCGTTGATTAAGGTGCCGCACATCGGTCTGGTAAACCTAATTGCCGGTAAACGTGCCGTACCTGAATTAATCCAGCACGAGGCTTCGCCTGAAGAAATAGCTCGGCAGGTGCTTTCCCTGCTTACCGATCCGGATAAATTGAAACGGATGAAAGACGATTTAGCTGAAGTGACCCGACGCCTGGGAGAAGCTGGCGCATCCGACAAGGTAGCGCAGATTGTATGGGGACTGCTTTCCGGTGGGTAATACAAACCCGTGGCGCTATTGATGGGAAAAAGGATCAACATGAAGTTTAACCTCAAATTCGACATTAAACCCCGGCATCGCAAACTACTGGCCATTGTTAAAGTGCACTGGCCTGTTTTGCTACTGGCAGGCATCTGTATGCTGATCATGGCGGCCGGCGAGGCGGCTACGGCTTGGTTAATGAAACCTGCGGTTGACGATGTTCTCATCAAGCGTGACCAGACGATGTTGCTTGTCATCCCCATTGTCATTATGCTGGTTTACGCTGTCAAAGGTGCGGCAATGTACCTGCAGGGGTATTTGATGAACCGAGTGGGGCGGTCGATCATTCGGGAGTTCCGGGACAGGCTTTACGACCATATCCATGATTTGCCCTTGTCCTTTTTCCACAGTGAAAAAACGGGTGTCCTGATGTCACGCATCATTAACGATGTGAATATCATCAGAGCCATGGTGTCAACAGCGGTCACGGGGGCCTTGCGGGATGCCTGCTCAGTTGTTGCACTGATGTTTACCACATTCATGCTGGATTGGAAGATGGCGTCGTTTACTTTTCTGGTCTTGCCGCTGGCATTCTATCCGATCCATGATTTCGGGCGCCGCATCCGTAAAATCGGTACCCGAGCCCAGGAAACCATGGCTGAATTGAGCAGCTTTCTACACGAGACGTTTTCCGGGGCCAAGATTATCAAAGCCTTTGGTATGGAAGCGTATGAGAAAGAACGATTCTACAATCGAACCAAAAACCTTTACAAGATTGAGATGAAAGAAGTTACGATCGATGAATTATCTTCCCCGGTCATGGAACTGATCGGTGGGGTCGGAATTGCTGTCGGCATTTATTATGGCGGGTATCGTATTTTTCACGATACGCTGTCCCCCGGGACCTTTTTTGCGTTCATATCTGCTACGGTAATGCTTTACCGGCCGGTTCGAAAACTGAGCAAACTAAACATCATGATACAGCTTGGCCTTTCGGCAACCGACCGAATTTACGATATACTGGAGAGAGAATCTGAAATCGTTGAGAGGGTACAACCGGTCGAGATCCCATGTGGGCCACACAGCGTCGTTTTTGAAGATGTCTGTTTTAAATATAATCCGGAAAGCCGCGACGAAGCGATGGTATTGAACAGCGTGAGTTTCAAGGCCGATCCGGGCGAGGTGGTTGCCCTGGTCGGTATGAGTGGTGGAGGTAAAACGACCCTGGTCAATATGCTGCCGCGGTTTTACGATGTCACTTCGGGTACGATTCGAATTTCCGGGATCGATTTAAAGGACGCGGCGATTGCCTCCCTGCGACGTCAGATTGCCATTGTTACCCAGGAACCGATTCTATTCAATGAAACCGTTCGCGACAACATTGCCTATGGTAACCACGAGGCCTCTAGCGAAGCAGTCGAACAGGCTGCCCGCGACGCATATGCCTATGATTTTATTAAGCGTTTCCCCAAAGGTTTTGATACAATGATCGGAGAGTTGGGCAGTCGTCTCTCCGGCGGCGAAAAACAGCGTATCTGCATTGCCCGCGCGTTACTCAAAGATGCGCCAATCTTAATCTTGGATGAGGCCACCTCCGCTTTGGATTCTGAAGCTGAAATCGTTGTGCAGAAAGCCCTGGAAAACCTGATGAAAGGCCGTACAACGTTTGTTATCGCCCATCGCCTCTCGACCATTACGCATGCCGATCGAATACTTGTTCTGGTCAAGGGGTGTATCGTCGAAGAAGGTACCCACGACGAGTTGCTGGCGCGGGATGGCGCCTATCGAAAACTTTACCACATGCAGTTCGGCAATTCCTGAATCCCGACACCTGCCGTGACCGCACCTTGGCATACTTAAATTCTCTCCGGGAACGGCACGTTTTTCGCTCGGAATACCTTTTGAATATGCCACCCTGATATCCTTATGCTGATTATTCACCGATATATTTTTAGAGGGTTGATTCCACCCTTCCTTGTCAATCTTCTTTTTCTCACCATGATATTTTTGATGACCAAGGTCGTCAAAATCACCCGATTGATCGTCAACTACAACGTCGATCCGGCGACGATTGGGCTTATGCTGGTTTTTTCCATCCCGCATTTTCTGGTGTTTGTGCTGCCCATGTCCGTCATGCTGGCCATTTTGCTGACACTGATGCGGATGTCGGGCGATAATGAAATTACCGCACTGAAGTCCGGTGGCGTAAGCCTGTACCGATTGCTGCCGCCCGCAATCTTTCTGGCGGTTGCCGGCTGTTTGGCCACCCTGTGCATGACTGTCTACGGTATGCCCCAGGGCCAGTCAGCCATCAGACGGCTGACGTATCAAATGCTGGCCACCAATACCGATATCGGACTCAAGGCCAGGACTTTTATTAACCAGTTCAAGGGGGTCACCCTCTATGTCAATGAAGTGAATCTTCAGAATAGAAAATTGAAGGATGTTTTTATTGAAGATCGTCGTAATCCCAAGGCCGTCAGTACCATCGTGGCCCCGGAAGGACTCTTGTTGAAGGATGCGGAAGGCCGTTCAACCCAGCTGCGATTGTATAATGGCATGATCAACCAGGTCGAACGCGGTAATCGATCAGCCAACGAGGTCTATTTTACGACGTATGATATCAGTCTGGTGAACATGACACAGATGATCAAAATGTGGCGTGAGTCGCAAAAAGATGAAAGTGAGATGTCGCTCGCGGAATTGAATGCGTATATCCACGAGGTGCGAGAGATACCTGAAAAACATTTTTATGCGTTAATCGATTTCCATCAGAAATTTTCTGTCCCGGCGGCCTGTCTGGCGCTTGGCATTCTGGCGATTCCTCTGGGGGTGGAGTTGAAGTCCACCAGACGATCCACAGGTTTGGGAATGGGCATGTTAGTTTTCATTCTGTACTATGTGCTGATGACGGCGGGGCGTGTTTTCGGTCAAATGGGTTTCTATCATCCCGCGGTTGGCCTCTGGGCGCCCAATATCCTGGTGGGTATCGGGGGCACGATCATGTTGGTTCGAACCGCTAATGAAAAGCCCACCTATTTGGTTTCGTTTATGCGGTCGATGGGCCAGCTGGTCCGGAAAACGCTTTTTGGATGGTTGCAGCGCTTTGTCAGGGGATAAATGAAATTTAGGTGGTTCGTGGGGTAGGACAGAACTGATGACCATATTGGACCGCTATATCGGCCAACAGATTATCCGGTATTTCGGAGCAACGTTTGCTCTGGTCACCGTGATATACATGATCGCCGATTTCTTCGAGAAAGTGGATAATCTGATGGAATCGGGCTTGCCGGTTTCCAAGGCGGCGCTGTACTTCCTGTCGCGTATTCCCATTGAGCACCTGATTCCGGCCAGCATGCTGCTGTCGGTGATGGTGGTGTTCGGTCTGATGAATAAGCATAACGAACTCATCGCCCTCAAAACGGGCGGGGTCAGCATCTATCGCCTGATGAAAGCGCCGTTGTTCTTAGGTGTTCTTTTCAGTTTGGTCCTTTTGTTGTTCTCTGAAATATTGCTGCCGATCGTTCGGTCCAATGCCAATCGCATTTGGCTGGAGGAAGTCGAAAACGTCCAGGTCAACGCCCAGCGACAGGATATATGGTTGAAAGGGAACCACTCTATTTACCACATTCAGTTTTTTGACCCCGCCC
>Ga0316195_10001437_pt1 | contig 10672 bp, 10 predicted proteins | sample Phised1_MG_FD_204937 | JGI IMG/M metagenome (GOLD analysis project Ga0316195, IMG submission 204937) | Coastal sediment microbial communities from Maine, United States - Phippsburg sediment 1 | ecosystem: Environmental > Aquatic > Marine > Coastal > Sediment | place: USA: Maine | collected... | reverse complement strand
TAACATGAAAACACCGACCTCGCCCGTCGCGAGGCAAATAAAGCTAGGGACACTCTGCCCCTAGCCAAGAGTGCACTTCTGCACGGATCCGCAGGCCTGCGCCTTCGACAATATTATCTCTGCCCGGCGACCACCTATTTCAATTTGCAGGCGTCCACGTAGGCATTGCCGTGATCGGTGAAGACCGTTTTAAGCGTCCGGTTGGTGTAGCCCCCGTTGCCGTCTTCGACGACTTCGCGGATGTAAAGATTCTGGATCGGATGCTGGTTGGTGGCGAAAGCAAACTGGCCACGCACCGACTCGAAATCAGCCTTACGTACGGCGGCACGCAGTTGGTCGAGTTTGTTCACATCTCCACCGACGCTCTTGAGAGCACTGCCGATCAAACGCGCCGCCTCGTAGCCTTGGCTGGCATAGAGAGTCGGGGTACGGCCGTAGGCCGCGCGGAAAGCCGCGACGAACTGTTTGTTGGCCGGGTTGTCGAGGTCGTGGGTCCACTGGGAGCCGTTTTTAACCCCGAGGGCCGCAGCACCGACCGCACCGAGCAGACGCTCGTCGAAGGAGAAGGCGGGACCGAAGACCGGAATGGCCTTGTTCAGGCCAGCCTGGGAATACTGCTTGAGGAAGTTGATGCCCATGCCGCCGGGGAGGAAGAAGAACACCGCATCGGGCTTGGCGGCGCGCAGCGCGGCGATCTCCGCGGCGTAGTCCGCTTGGCCAAGCTTGGTGTAGACCTCACCGGAAATTTTCCCCGTGTAGTAACGCTTGAAGCCTGCCAGGTGATCCTTGCCTGCCGGGTAGTTAGGGGCCAATAGATAAACGTTCTTGAAACCAGCGTCATTGACGTACTTGCCGACGACCTCATCGAGGTTGTCGTTCTGGTAGGCGACATTGAAATAATTTTCGTTGCAGCCTTTGCCGGCGAGGTCCGAGGGCCCGGCGTTGGGGCTGATGTAGAGGACCTCGCTACGCACCACCTTCGGCACAACCGCCAGGGCGACATTGGAGAAGATGATACCGGTCATGATCTTGACACCATCACGCTTCATGAAGCGATCGGCAATCTGCTTGGCCTTGCCCGGGTCGCGGCCATCGTCCTCGACCAGCAGTTCAACCGGGACTCCACCGAGCTTCCCCTCTTCCTGCGCGATGGCCAGCCTAAAACCGTCTCGCACCTCTTCGCCCAGGTAGCCGGCCTTGGTCGAAAGCGTGGTCACCATACCGATCTTGACCGGCTCGGTGGCCAGCACCGCATTCGGCACTAAGATTCCAAATACAACAAAAAATACCCATAACTTTTTCATGCTTGCCTCCCTTGAATATTGGACATTGCTCTATTTCGCTGAAATCTTCAGGACTCAAGCGGGCGAGGTCTAAAATCTTACCATCGACCGACGGATATCTTCGCACAAAACACAACCTCAATACCAGCCGACAGTGCTTTTTCCCCGCGTCCTGATGTTTCACAGGCACTGCAGATTTGGCTTGCTATGCGTGGAATGGAGATTTTCACGTTTGCCACCGGTTTGTGCAGATTGGCGAGTGTGACAATTGCGTGAGGCCCGATAAGTTGTGGGGACAAGACGGATTACTACAAGCTGAAGGCTTTACTTTGAGCAGACGAAGCCTGGTTATTATCATACTGAAATCGATCGGTTTTTTTGTTTTTTACCGCTGCCGGGACGAAAACTGGCGCGTCATTGACAGCCATAATGGAAAACCTGAAGCTACTGTTTTTCTGTGAGCGGCGCGCAGGTCCATCCCTCCTGACCTTTTTCCAGAATCAACAAACGTTCGGCGGTTATCCCGTGCTGTAGCAGGTAGTCGTAAGTACGTGTAGCACCACCAGCACCACGCGGACAGACAACCACCACGGGGTCAGCGTTGGTCTTGAGTCGTTCGACCGTGGCATCAATTTTGGCGCGGTCGGCGTCATTTTTGACGGGGTAAGCGTAGGTGGGCATGGCCCCCTTGATGTGATGTTGGGTGAACTCTTCCTCAACCTGAATGTCAACAATATTGGTTGGCTGGCTGGCGTTCAAACGGGCCTCAAGATCTGTGGCACTTATGTAGTTATATTTGCCATCGCCGGCCCAGGAGACGCTAGAGATCAGCAGCATCGCAAACAGCAGAAATGAACAATAGCGGGGTAAAGACATAATATTTTCCTCCAGAGTGTTATCGTGTCATGGATGCCTCAGATCTGCAAAATACACTTCATGCCCCAGTGATGCAAACTGATTATTCGCTATTGCAAATGATACATATTGGTATTATTGATATTTCACCAATTAATTGTCGATTCTCATTACGGTGTCTGGCTTCCCACAAGTCACGTCTTTCAGGAAAGCAAAAACCCCAGGGGTATCTGCCGTCGGAATATCCTGTTGCAACGCATGATCAAATCCCTCAGGACCTATTGAACACAAAGTTTGCGTCAATCGTATGGTTGAAAAAACCATTCCATCCGCTAAATTTAAGTCACTACTCACCCTTCCCTAACAAACCGCTAACATTCCTGTCGCAAACTCGGCTCCAACATTAATGACGAAACAGTCAAGGAGATGGGTGTCATGAAAGATAAAGCCAGCACATTATCGAGATCAATTCTGATTGCTTTCACTGCATTTATGCTGATCGCAGGATCGGCCTTCGCCGGCACAACGATCAACGGCGCCGGCGCTACGTTCCCCTACCCGGTTTATGGCCAGTGGGCATGGCTCTACAATAAAGATACGGGCGTCAAGCTGAATTACCAGTCAATCGGTTCAGGCGGCGGCATTCGCCAGATCAAGGCCAAAACAGTTGACTTCGGCGCATCCGACGCGCCCTTGAAAGCTGAGGAGTTGAATGAAGACGGGCTGCTGCAGTTCCCCATGGTCATGGGCGGCGTGGTGCCGGTGGTCAACGTGCCGGGTATCACTTCCGGACAATTGAAACTCTCCGGCTCGACCCTGGCCGACATCTTCCTCGGCAAGATCACCAAGTGGAACGACGCGGCCATTGCCAAGGTAAACCCTGGAGTAAATCTTCCCGATACGGCCATTACGGTCGTGTACCGCGCTGACGGCTCCGGAACAACCTGGATTTTCACCAACTACCTGAGCAAGGTTTCAGCGCCATGGAAAGATTCGGTCGGCAACGCCAAGTCAGTCAAGTGGCCAAGCGGCGTTGGCGGCAAGGGCAACGAAGGCGTCGCCGCCTACGTGCAGAGGATCAAGGGCTCGATCGGTTATGTCGAATACGCCTACGCCCTGCAGAACAAGCTGGCCTACAGCCTGCTGCAGAACCGGGACGGCAACTACGTCGCCCCCACCAGCGCAACCTTCCAGGCAGCAGCAGCCAATGCCGACTGGGAAAAGGCCGAAGGTTTTTATCTGGTCCTGACCGATCAACCTGGTGCTGAGAGCTGGCCGATTACCGGGGCGTCCTTCATCCTTATTCATAAGGAACAAGCCAACGCCGAGACCGCCAAGGAAGTATTAAAGTTCTTCGACTGGTGCTACAGAAACGGCAGAAAAACCGCGGAGAAGCTCGACTACGTGCCGATGCCTGAAAAAGTCGTCGCCCTGGTCGAAAAGGCCTGGAAAGAACAGATCAAGGCAGCGGGCAAACCGGTTTGGCCTTAATCATCGGGACGCGTTTTGCGGAACGAGGAACGCGGAAATCAAAAACGAAAATCTTAGAGTCATAGATGCAGACTAAAAAACAGACGAATCTTGACCCGGCATTCCGTTGGCTGACACTGGCCAGCGGTTTAGCCGTTTTGTTGCTGGTCGGGGCCATCCTTTACACCCTGGTAATCGGGGCGATGCCATCGCTAAAGCACTTCGGCTTCGGCTTCCTTATTTCACAGGCCTGGGATCCGGCTTTCATGGAGTTCGGTGCACTGAGCAGCGTCTACGGCACCCTGGTCTCGACGGCCATCGGCCTGTTGATCGCCGTCCCGTTAAGCCTGGTGATCGCGCTGTTCCTGGTGGAAATTGCGCCGCCGGCCGTTAGCCGACTGGTCGGCGGCGCCATCGAGCTGCTGGCCGCCATCCCCAGTATCATTTACGGGATGTGGGGGCTGTTCGTGTTCGCGCCTTTTCTCGCTGATTACGTGCAACCTTGGCTGGCGGCCATCGCTCCGGGCTTCCCACTCTTCCAGGGACCGCCGATGGGCATCGGCATGCTTTCGGCCGGAATCATCCTGGCCTTGATGGTCTTGCCTTTTATCACCTCGGTGACCCGCGATGTCTTCCAGATGGTCCCGGCGGTGGTCAAGGAATCTGCCTACGGGATGGGCAGCACCACCTGGGAAGTAACACGCAAGGTCACCATCCCTTACGGCATCCAGGGTGTTGTCGGCGCGTGTTTCCTCGGCCTCGGCAGGGCCATCGGTGAGACCATGGCGGTCACTTTCGTGATCGGCAACCGCCACGAGATATCGGCGTCGCTGTTCGCCGCCGGCAACAGTATCGCATCGACCCTGGCCAACGAGTTCACCGAAGCCTCCGACGACCTTTACCTGGCCGCACTGATCGAACTCGGCCTGGTCCTGTTTATTGTCACACTGGTCCTGCAGGTGGTTGCCCGCTGGTGGCTGCGTCGCACAGCGCGCAAGATGGGAGCGGTCCGATGACGCATCGCAGCCTGCTCGCTCGCCGTAGCATCGACATGACGATCAGAGTGATCAGCAGCCTGGCCGCCCTGCTCGGTATCGCCATGCTCGGCTGGATTCTCGGCACGGTTATTCTCAAAGGCTACCCGGCCATCAACTGGGAGTTCTTCACCGAACTTCCGGCACCTCCCGGGATGCCCGGCGGCGGATTGGCCAATGCAATCGTCGGCACGCTGCTGATCACGATAATGGCAGTCCTGATCGGTGTACCGATCGGCCTCGCCGCCGGTGTCTGGCTGGCCGAGTTCGGCCAACAGTCGAAAACCGCCGAAGCGGTACGTTTTGCCGCAAACCTGTTGATGGGCACGCCATCGATCATTGTCGGCGTCTTCGTCTACGTGGTCATTGTCATGACCACCGGGAATTTTTCCGGGGCAGCGGGGGCCGTTTCTCTGGCCATAATCATGTTGCCCGTCGTCGCCAGGACCGCAGAAGACATGCTGGTCCTGGTACCAAGTGCCCTGCGCGAAGCCGCCCTGGCTCTCGGCGTGCCACGCTGGAAGGCGACCTTGGGCATTGTCTTCCGCGCCGCCAGAGCCGGCCTGTTAACCGGTACTCTGCTGGCTGTCGCGCGGGTCAGTGGAGAAACCGCGCCGCTGCTTTTTACCGCCCTGAACAGCCCGTTCTGGCCTGAATCGTTCAATGAACCGACCGCCAACCTGACGGTCACCATTTTCAACTACGCCATGTCCCCCTACGATGACTGGCAGACCATGGCATGGGGAGCCTCGCTTTTGATTGCCGCCAGCGTCCTCGGCACCACGGTCGTGAGTCGGGGGATCCTCTGGTACAGGAGCAGATAAAGATGATCCAGACAGCCACTGCCGTGCAAAATGGCGCCGCAAAGAGTCCGTTGACATTGTCTCAGTTGAACAAGGAGCCCCAGGGGCTTCCCGGCGAGATCAAAATTGCGACCCGCGGCCTCAATTTCTATTATGGTGAACAGCAGGCCCTCTTCGACAACAACCTGCAGATTGCAACCAACAAGGTCACCGCCATCATCGGCCCGTCGGGATGCGGAAAATCAACCCATTTGCGCGCCTATAACCGTATCTTCGAGCTTTACCGGGGCCAGCGGGTGACAGGCGAAGTCCTGCTGGACGGTCAAAACATCCTTGATTCGAGCTGCGACGTCCTGGAACTGCGTCGGAAAGTCGGCATGATCTTCCAGAAACCAACCCCTTTCCCGATGAGTGTCTTTGATAATGTCGCTTACGGACTGAAGCAGCACTATCACATCAACCGCAGCGAGTTGCGCGGGCTTGTGGAAACGGCTCTCAGACAGGCTGCGCTTTGGGATGACGTAAAGGACAAACTGAACCAACCCGGCACGGCACTCTCCGGAGGGCAGCAGCAACGGCTGTGCATCGCCCGCGCCATCGCCGTCGAACCGGAAGTTCTGCTGATGGATGAACCCACTTCAGCGGTTGACCCGATTGCCACCGCGCGGATTGAGGAACTGATCGATGATCTGAAACAGCGCTATACGATCGTCATCGTCACTCACAACATGCAGCAGGCGGCGCGGATTTCCGACTACACGGCTTTTTTCTACCAGGGTCGGATTATTGAATTCGGCGCCACCAAAAAGATTTTCACCAAGCCGGACAACCGGCAGACCCAGGATTACATCACCGGTCGTTTCGGTTAAGGAGAACAGATCATGACCAACCTTCTGCAAAAAGAGCTCGGACAGCTTGAAAAACAGCTACTTACCCTGGCTGCCGTGGTCGAGGAAAGTGTCCAGAAGGCCATCAAGGCCCTCGCCGGACACGACCGCGAACTGGCGCAAAAAGTTATCGATAACGATGACAGGATCAACCGGCTCGAGGTCGATCTCGAGGAGGAGTGCCTGAAGGTCCTGGCACTCTACCAGCCGGTTGCCAACGACTTGCGCATGATCGTCGTCGTGCTCAAGGTTAACAATGACCTGGAGCGGATCGCCGACCAGGCCGTCAATATTTGTGAACGCGCTCTGGCCGTCATCGACTCTCCGCACCTGGTCTGTCCACTGGAACTCGACCTGATGGCCAAGAAGGTCATCGACATGCTGGAAAAGGCCCTCGACTCCCTGGTCAACACCGATCCTGACCTGGCTCGCACGGTCCTGGAGCTTGACGAAGAGGTCGACACGATCCACAGCCAGAATTACCAGGCGTTCAAGGATTACGTCCGCCAGAACCCGGAAACCGTCGACTCGGTCCTGAGCTATCTGACCGTCTCCCGGCATCTCGAACGGGTCGCCGATCTGGCCACCAACATTGCTGAAGATGTGATCTACCTCAACGAAGGCGAGATCGTCCGGCACACGATCGCCTGAGTCAAAGTCCTCACAGAACAAAAAGCCCGTGCATGGCTGCACGGGCTTTTTCTATGGACTATTTTACCTGCCCGAATCGACTGTTGCAAAAAGGAAAAGTTATTAGACAGGTCAGGAGCCAGCGCCAGAGTTGACAACCAGCCAGCCGGTGTAGATCAGGAAGCCCGCCAGAAGCAGGCCGCCCTCCAGTCGGTTGATCCGCCCAGCGCCGCGAAAACCGTAGCCGATGACGAACAGGGACAGGGTCAGGATTACCATGACCGGCAGATCCCTGGACAGGATTTCACCCGGCACGGCCATGGGGTGGATTGCACCGGCGATACCGACGACTGCCAGCGTGTTGAAGAGGTTGGAGCCGAGCACGTTACCCAGGGCGATGTCGTGTTCGCCTTTGCGGGCAGCGAGCAGCGAGGAAGCCAGTTCCGGCAACGACGTACCAACCGCGACTATGGTCAGGCCGACCACCAGGTCGCTGACGCCGAAACTGTGCGCGACAGCCACAGCCCCCCAGACCAGGGCCCGGGAGCTGGCAACCAGTACGACCAGCCCGAGGGCCAGCCAGAGAATGGCCCGACCGAGTGGCATAGTCTCGGCGACGAACGCCTGTTCGACTTCTATAGCCAGGTTATCGTCCTTACGCCGCATCCCCTGCCAGATTGTCCACCCCATGAGGCCGGCGAAAACCAGCAGCAGAATCCAGGCGTCGAGCCGAGACAAGCGGCCGTCCCAAATTTGATAGCCTGCGAGAAACGTGACCAGGGTCAGAATCGGCAGCTCCTTGCGCAGCACTTCGGAATGCACGGCAATCGGGCTGAGCAACGCGACGAGGCCAAGGATCAGGGCGATGTTCGCAATATTCGAACCATAGGCATTGCCCAGCGCAAGCGCCGGGTTGCCCTGCATTGCAGAGAGTACGGACACCGACATCTCCGGGGCCGAGGTGCCGAAACCGACGATCACCATGCCGATCAACAATGGCGGCATGCCGAAGTGACGGGCCACGGCGGCGGAACCGCTGACGAACCGGTCGGCGCTCCAGACCAGCAAAATCAGCCCGACGATTATTGCCAGAGAAGGGACAAGCACATCATTCATCCGAGGCCAGTTCGACCAGTGAATTCCTCAGGCTGTCGATAATCTGTTTTTGCAAAAAACTCCAATTATTTTTGCCGTCCACCAGGGACTGGTTGATTTCCAGTTCGATCCCGACATAATCCCTGCTCTTGTAGAGTCCACGGTAGGTCGCCAGGTGGCAGTCGCTGCGCCCCCGATAAGGGACATTGAACCGCACGCGCAGCTGAGGGGAACAGGGCGCCAGCCGGGATTTCCAGAGGTCGGCGAAAAAAGCTTCGTCACTGCGCTGCTCATCGTAAAGGATGCCGACATCGACACGACGCACCTCGCCGTCAAGGACTGGGGCAAAGGAATGTACCGAAAGGTGGATCACGCGGTTGCCGTCAGCATGCCGCTCAGCAATCCACCGGCCTGCCTGATCGCGAAAAGGGTGGTAAAAATCATCGAGTAGCAGGGCCTTGTCCGAGGCAGGCAGGTCACGACTGAATTCCGACCAGAGTGAGCGGTTATGCGGCGAGCGGTTGTGATCCAGCAGCAGACGGCTCACCCGGGCCATGAAACATGGCGCGTGCAACCCCTTGGCAATAGCATGAGCCAGTTCAGCCGCTCCCGGATCCCACCCACGGTGGGTCTCAAGAACTTCATGGTTGTCATGGTACAGGTGTTGCCAGCGTGCCGGGATGTGATTAACGGCGTGTTCGCAGGTAACCAGCAGGGCAACATCAAGCATGATACATCCTCCCTTCCTGCAGGCAGTCGCACAGCTCGCGATACACGGCCGCCAACCGGTCGCGATCAGGCTCCTGGCCAAGAGCACCGATAATCCGCCGTGCCAATGGCCCCTCATCCAGGATCACCTGCAGAGGGTTCCAGGCCTCGTCACTCCTGGTCAAAAGACGCTCGGTGAGAGCCCGCCACAACTCGCCGACGGAAAGACAGTCGGCCTGGATACCAAACATCGCCAGATAACGTGAATCTTTGACCAGGGCCCCGCGGCCTTCTTGCAGGACCGCAAGAAAAATTTCGGCAAGCGCCGTCTCCGACCATAACTGCTGCTCCGTCCAAGGCGCGCGGGTCTCGGCAATCAGTTCGCGCAGGACTTCTACCAGGAGAGTGATGATCGCCAGGTCAGCCAGCGGACTTTCCTGGACATCGAGCAGGCGAATTTCGATGGCATTGCGCTCGAAGCGGGCAATGGCACCACGTGAATTCAGCCATTCCTCCTGCAGAATCCCTTCCGGATCATGAGGCGCGATATCACGATAAAGCGTTTCCAGGATCGTCTTCTGATAGGCTTCAACGGTGAAAGCGGCCTCTGGAATCACCTTGCCAGTAATCGAGGGGATTCGCGTCTGGTTGACTCGGTACATCTCGATGCGGTTGTCCAGCAGGCCCGTGACCCTGCCATTGACCACCGGGCTGGCCGCAGCAAGCGCCGGCAGAAGCGGCAGCACCAACCGGATCGCTGCGTGCAGGCGACCGAACTCTTCGTCGCCAGCAAACGGCAGGTTCAGATGGGCGCTCTGCAGATTGCTCCAGCCGTGACCGCGACAACCGAAGATCCGGTCATAGGCGGCATAGATGGAGCGATCGCCGTGCGGCCATAGTCGTGTCTCCAGGTCCGGGTCCATCCAGGGGTGCATCGCCCCCGGCATCAGCATGCCGCCGAAGGGTTCGAGGAGCTGGTTGATCTGGCGGCCCTGGCGGGTGAATTCGTCAGCCAGGCCACCCAGGACCGGAGCCGGACCGTTGGTCTTCAGCTCGAGGACGTGCAAAACCAGCTCGTTGGACCAGCGCAAAGCTCCGCGCTTGACCTCATTGGTCATTTCACCGGCAACTTCTTTGAGCACCAGGTCGGCCACCGGCAGAATGGCCAGGGTGTTGCGGTCGACGATCATGTATTCGAGTTCGACACCGAAGCCCTGGAAGAGGGTCAGGCTGCCTTGATTGCTCACAACCGCCCCCTCTTCATCTCCACGCGCCGCTGGACGACCTGCATGATCCTGTCGTACAGCTCATTCTTGAGATACTTGTCCTCGATACCCGCATCGATATTCGGGTTGTCGTTAACCTCGATCACATAGACCTTGCCACCGACCTGCTTCAGGTCGACGCCGTAAAGTCCATCGCCGATCAGGTTGGCTGCCTTGATCGCCGCGCGCAGGACCGGCGCCGGCAGATGCTCTACCGGCAGGGTCTCGAAACGGCCCTCATCGGTTTTCGAGCCGCCGCCATCACGCTTGAGGATCTGCCAGTGTTGCTTGGCCATATAGTAGCGGCAGGCGTACAGCGGCTGGCGATCGAAAACCCCGACCCGCCAGTCGAAGGAGGTCGGCAGGAACTCCTGGGCGATCACCAGGTCCGACTTGGCGAGCAGGCGCTCCAAGCACATTTTCAGTTCATCACTGTCAGCGGCTTTGACGACCCCCTGCGAGAACGAGGAATCCGGCTGCTTCAGAACGACCGGGAACCCGAGTTCATCGGCGATCCTTTTTCGATTGTCACGGTGCACGATCAGGGTCCGCGGCGTGCGCAGCTTGTGGCGTTCGAGAATTTCGGCGAGGAACACCTTGTTGGTGCATTTCAGAATCGATTCGGGGTCATCGATCACCACC
>Ga0316195_10001436_pt1 | contig 10674 bp, 9 predicted proteins | sample Phised1_MG_FD_204937 | JGI IMG/M metagenome (GOLD analysis project Ga0316195, IMG submission 204937) | Coastal sediment microbial communities from Maine, United States - Phippsburg sediment 1 | ecosystem: Environmental > Aquatic > Marine > Coastal > Sediment | place: USA: Maine | collected... | reverse complement strand
TCCGCCACTGTGCGGGCAAATTCGGTAGTCAGCGGGCCAGGATAATTTTCGGAGAAGAACTCGCTGAGAGATTGATAATACCAGCGAGTTCCGTTCTTACCGCCCGCAAACCGTTCCCAGACTTCATCCCCTCTAAGCCGATAGTCACCCATTATTGCCCTGGCGTTGTCGGTCTTGTCGGCGAGACTCACCAGCCAGGAATCGGCAGATTTTCGCGGCAGATTTGCCAGGTAGGCCTCTTTGCGCTCCTGCCAGGGCGGTCTGGGCACGGTCAGCGAATCGGTGCTATCCAGGACAATTCCGGCCACGCGATCGCCGAATTTCACGCGGATGGCATCGAGTGTCGGCACGCCGCCCTGGTCTTCCACGGCGTCATGAAGCAACCCGGCAATTGCCTGATCCTCATCGCCACCGTTCTTGAGGATAAGTGCGGACACAGACAGCAAATGCGAAAAATAGGGAATGGACGACCCTTTTCTTACCTGATTTCGATGCAATGCGCTCGCAAACAGGAGCGCTGCATCGTAGCGATCGGTCAACATTCAATCCCCTCCAGTTACAATGATAAACATTAGCCGCCAGCTCGCAATCGGTATGTGCACCTACGGACGGAGCACCGACTTGTGCCTTCGTCGCATTTATCCTAGATTGAAAACCCGAATTCCGGTCAGGACAGTAGGATGAAACCGCTATTTGCGTTTATCGTTTTGTCTGCATTCCCCGTTTCCGTATGGCCCGCCGACGACGTGACGCCGGCAGCAACCTATACGCACGCAAAATTCGTCGACGGCAAAGGGTCTTTGCGCAGTCTGATTGAATTTCCGGAGGTCAGCGGCGACATCAGGATCGAACTGATGTGCTACGGCCGTGCAACCGCATTGGGCCGCCTGCAAGCCGGGCATTGTTCGTCGCCCGATGACCCGGACCTGACTTTTGCTATGGCGGTGAGCCGGGTTTTCAACTCAATCCGCCTGGTACCGGCCACCATTAATGGCAAAGCTGAAGAAGTCGATTTCCAGTTCACGGTCGTGTTCCGAAAAGAAACAGCAGCAAATTCCATTGAAATCTACCTGAACAATCAGAAGAACGTTGACCGGCTCGGGATCGACTATATTTCCGCGCAGCGATTCTCACCGCACCCGTTACCAGGGCGCTGCGACGGATGGCGACAGGATGCGCTTATTATCGAAGCAGCTATCGTCACGGCCGAAGGCCGCGCCCGTGAAACGAACGTAATGTCGCCGACGGACGATATTCGGACCAGCTGCAAGAAAGGCCTTTTGAACCAACTCGGCGATGCCCGCTGGATTCCAGCCTTGCACCAGGGCCAGTACGTCGAGTCGGTTTGGGTAAACCCGATTATTTTCAGCAGCGTGCCTTACAAACGAGAACAGTAATTCCGCCAATGTCATCAGGAAGCATCGTTAACGCCATTGCGACGATTCAGGCCGGGCTCTACTTCGCTTTGCCAGGCAATACGTGACGTCTTACGACACAATCGCGCAGCACGCCCGCGACAACCCGCAGGAATTCTGGGCGGAGGCCGCGGCGGGTATCGACTGGTACAAACCCTGGGACCGGGTACTTGACGACTCCAGTGCACCCTTCTACCGCTGGTTTTCGGGCGGCCGGCTCAATACCTGCTACAACGCGCTCGACCGACACGTCGCTGCCGGACGCGGTGAACAGTCCGCGCTGATTTACGACAGCCCCGTCACCGAATCCCTGCGGGTTCTGACCTACCGGGAACTGCTCGCCGAGACCGCCTTGTTTGCCGGCGCGCTGGCCGCCAACGACATCGGAAAAGGCGACCGGGTGATCATCTACATGCCGATGGTGCCCGAGACCGTCATTGCCATGCTTGCCTGCGCCCGTATCGGAGCGATTCATTCGGTAGTGTTCGGTGGTTTTGCGGCCAGCGAACTGGCGACGCGAATTGATGATGCGAAACCGAAAGCCGTCGTTTCTGCCTCCTGCGGAATCGAGCCATCCCGGGTGGTGTCCTACAAACCTTTGCTCGATCATGCCATTGGCCTTGCGGCGCACAAGCCCGAAACCTGCGTCATCCTGCAGCGGCCGCAGGAAAAAGCCGCGCTGGTTGCTGGCCGTGACATAGACTGGTCGGACGCCGTTGGCATGGCAAGCCCCCATGACTGCGTTGCCGTGGACGCCACGGACCCGCTCTACATTCTCTACACATCGGGAACGACCGGAGAACCGAAAGGCATTGTCCGTGACAACGGCGGTCACGCAGTGGCCCTTAACTGGACGATGAAAAATATCTACGGCGTGGAACCCGGTGAAGTCTACTGGGCCGCGTCGGATGTCGGCTGGATCGTCGGTCACTCCTATATCGTTTATGCGCCGCTGCTGCATGGCAACACCACGATCATCTACGAGGGGAAGCCGGTTGGCACGCCGGATGCCGCTGCCTTCTGGCGGGTCGCCGCGGCGCACAATGTCGCCTGCATGTTCACGGCGCCGACCGCATTCCGCGCGATCCGGCAACAGGACCCCGACGGCTTGCTGATGAAGAATTACGACCTGTCACGGCTGCGTGCGTTATTCCTGGCCGGCGAACGTTGCGATCCCGACACACTGTCCTGGGCCGAAGAAAAGTTGCGCGTGCCGGTCATTGATCACTGGTGGCAGACGGAAACGGGCTGGGCCATCGCCGCAAATTGCCTGGGTATCGAACGACTACCCGTCAAACCCGGGTCGGCGGGCCGGGCCGCGCCCGGATGGGACGTGCATGTTCTCGACAGCCTGGGGGACGACAGGCCGCCGGGCAAAGTCGGCTCCATTGCGTGCAGGCTGCCTTTGCCGCCGGGAACCCTGCCCGGTTTCTGGCAGGCTGACGAGCGCTACGAAAACGCCTACCTGCGGAATTATCCCGGCTACTACGAAACCGGTGACGCCGGATACATCGATAACGACGGCTACATTTTTGTCATGTCGCGGACGGATGACATCATCAACGTGGCCGGGCACCGCTTGTCGACTGGCGCGATTGAGGAAGTGTTAGCGTCTCACGCCGATGTCGCCGAGTGCGCGGTCTTTGGTGTCGCTGACGAGTTGAAAGGACAGGTACCAATCGGCCTGCTGGTGCTAAAAGCTGGCGTCACGACGGAGTCGGGCGACGTGGTCCGCGACGTTATCCGCATGGTGCGCGAGAAGATCGGGCCGGTTGCCGTATTCAAGCGGGCCGCCGTCGTCTCACGACTGCCCAAAACCCGCTCCGGGAAAATCCTGCGCAGCACCATGCGCAAAATTGCCGACGGCGAAAATTATCGCGTGCCGGCAACCATTGAGGACCCGGACGTGCTTGACGAAATTAACGAGTCGCTGCAAAGCATTGGTTTTGCGATCCGCAAATAAGGAGAAGAAAATGGTTCGTTTGCAAGTCCTGCTCTTGATTCTATTCGGCGTAACCGCCAGCGCCGACCACCATGGCGACGGGCCCGCGCATCCTTGCCATATGTACTACCCGAATATTCCCGGGGAAATGCTGCTCGACAACGACAAACTGGTCGTACAGCGATTCATTATCGAGCCGGGCCAATGGGAAGGCATTCATCGCCATCCGGCCAATCAACTGTATATTCACGTCAAGGGCGGCCAGTGGACCGTTAAATACGGCGACAGCGCCGAGACCAGCTATTCGCCGGACGGTGAGATCGGCTGGAGTGATACGGCTACCGAACTCGACGCGTTACACCAGTCAGGCAACACCGGCGACGAACCCATCGATCTCATCTGGGTAACCCTGAAGCCCGGCTGCATGGCACCCGCCGAGTAAGGCCTTCGAACATGGATGCATTCGGCATCGCAATTGTTGCCAGCCTCGCGGTGTACCTCGTCGTGGGAAACCTGGCTGGCCGCAAGGTAAAGCATCTCGACGACTATTTCGTCGCCGGGCGCAACGCGCCCACGTTGCTGATACTCGGCACGCTCGTTGCAAGCGTCATCGGCACGAATTCGTTTCTGGGCGACGTCAGCATGGCCTATAGCGGCTACTCGATGCCGCTTATCTTTTCAGTGGCGATTTCGGTGCTCGGGTACGTGCTTGGCGGCCTATTCTTCGGCCGCTATCTGCGCAGGGCAGGCACCTTGACCGTTGCGGAATTTTTCGGGCGACGCTTTGCCAGCCGCCGGATTCGGGTACTGGCGGGCCTGATCGTCATGGTCGGTCTGGCCGGCTACCTGACGACGGTCACAATGGGCGCAGGATTGATTCTGCCGAAAATCACTAATCTGACTTACGTGCAGTCACTGCTGATTGTCTGGGTCGGTTATTCAGCATTTACCTTTTATGCCGGCTCGCAGGGCGTCGTGATCACCGACACGCTCATGTTCCTGTTTTTTTCGGTGGTCGGCGTAATCGCGCTTGCCTACATCATTGGCGAATCCGGCGGCTGGATGGCCACGATCGAAGGCCTGGCGACGCTCGACGCCCGCGAAGGAATCATCAGTGCGGCCAGTTACCTCGGGCCCGGCGCGAACTGGGAATCGAGCGCGGAAATATGGATCTGGACGGTCATTTTCGCGCTCGCCTGGGGCGTGGTATTCGCAATCAGTCCGTGGCAGTCCAGTCGTTACCTGATGGCCAGGGACGAGCATGTGGTCATGCGCTCCGCGTGCATTACGACCATCGTGCTCTCGATATTGTGGCCGGTCGTCTATTTCGCAGGTACCGCTGTTGCGCTGCAAAATCCCGACATAGATCCGCCGGCCGAGGCGATGATCTGGGCCGCGCTGAACCTGATGCCGCCGTTTGCCGGTGCCCTGCTGCTTGCGGGCATCCTGTCAGCGGGACTCTCATCCGCGTCGACGTTTCTCTCACTGACCGGTTTTTCGATCACCAATGACGTGATGCAGGAAAGCAGCATGGATGAGCAACGACGACTTAGGCTCACTCGAATTACCGTACTGGGCGTTGGCTTCGGCGCACTGCTGGTAGCACTGGTAGCGCCTCCCAGGATTTTCTGGATTACGCTATTCGTTGCGCAGGTTTTTGCGGCCTGCTGGGGACCGGTCGCATTCATGAGCATCTGGAGCAAGACAATTACAGAATCCGGCGCGTTTTGGGGAATGCTGTCCGGATTTGTCTCGTTTGTCGTGCTGCGAACCCTGGTCCTGCTGGAAGTCATCGCCCTGCCCGTTTATCTGCACCCGATCCTGCTCGGTGCAGCCATCAGCCTGTTGACCATCGTGCTCGTATCCCGTGGCGGTTCGATTTCGATCGAAGAACGTCGCTTCCTCGCCGCCATCCACGTCGCGCCGCCGGAGCTATTCGATCGGGAAAAGGCAGCGTCAACGCTGGTCTGGCCAAAGCTGTTAATCGGCTGGGGCTTCGTCATTATCGGGGGCCTGATTTTCCTTTACGTGCGTCCGTACCAGCACGCGACCGGCTTGCTCGATGATGGCAGCTTCGTCGTCTGGAGCGGCGAGATGCTGCTCGCCATCTGCTACGGCGGCCTCATTGTGCTTGGCGGTGTTATCGCGCTGGTGGCGATTCGGCGTTTTTTCGCCAGCGGAACCTGAAGCCGGCGATGCAGAATGAGGCAATTCGGCCGACAGGCGCCTACGTTCGCTTGAAACTCTTCATTTGAATTTTCGTTTCATGCCCCGGAAAGGTGTCGCCGGACTGATCCTGCCCTTTCATATAGGTGCGTTGCCAACCTTCTTTCTGCGCTGTGGAGCCCTCTTTTTTCAGCGCTTCGTTGAACGCGAGGCGATCATCCCTCCATGCGACGTATTGCTGGTAGAGCTTCGGGTTCTCGTTGATGTTCTTGAGCGACGCGTCAAATTTGCGCGGATAATGTCGCGGATAGGGAATGACAGTGGCGATCGGCTCCCCTTCTTCAAAGCGCACCTTGTGACGCTTGCGTGTGAACTGCCAGTTCATCGTAAACGTAAACGGCGCCCAATCCGTTTCAATCAGGCCTTCCAGCGCGCCGATCCCGTCTTTGAGACGATTCGCAGGGCCTTTCACCCACAGGTTTTGCGATTTGCTTGTGCGAAATAAATAACCCAGCGAAAAGGTCAGCACGCCATGACCGAAATGCGAACCCACCAGGGGATTCGGCTCACCATCAAATTTCAGGCTTATGGCATCGAGGCCGGCCTTGCCATTCCAGCGCGCGGTGAACGGCGTTTGATTGAGGATCTCCCAGCCCAGCTGGTTGGCCATAGCCAATGGCAGACAGCGGTACGCGAAACGTTCCGGTAACGCATCGATCCAGTCCCGCGTTCGTTGAGCGGCACGCAGTGGCATCGGCTTTTCGACCACTTCGTAGGCTGTGATCTGCAGTTTGTCCTTCATGTCATTTACCTGAATTGTTCAATCCGGCCAGGCCGGTGTGCGTTATCGCCAGCCAAGCACTGGTTTCCGGCGGAAACGAAAGAATGCGCGCTAGCGGTCGTTCGCAGCAGGGGTCGGCAGACAAAGAGCGTCGTCGGACCAGCGCTTGAGCCGCGATCCGCTTTCCGCAATTCAGGAATCCGGATCGACGTCATCACCGGAAGCGCCCCTTTTCAGTAAGCCTGACTGGGCAGCCAGGTTACCAGCGGTTCCCAGATAAAGATCATGGCAAGGCCCAGCAGTTGCAGAAGTATGAACGGGACCACCCCCCGGTAAATTGTACGCACATCGATGCTGGCGGGCGCAACGCCCTTCAGGTAAAAAATCGCGAAACCGACGGGCGGCGTCAGGAAGGACGTTTGCAGGCACACGGCGAACAACACCGTAAACCAGACAAGGTCAAACCCCAGTCCCTGCACAACCGGCGCCACCAGCGGCAGGATGATCAGCGATATTTCTATCCAGTCGAGGAAAAAGCCGAGCAGAAAAACGGCCAGCAGAATAGAGATAACGATGCCTTCCGGGCCGAATGGCAGACCGAGCAGCGCGCCTTCGATGAGCTGATCACCGCCCAGCCCGCGCAGCACCAGTGAAAAAGCCGTTGCGCCCAGAAAGATGGCAAATATAAAGGCCGTTGTGGTGGTTGTCTGTCCAAGCACGTCGGTCAGAACGCCAGTATTCAATTGCCGCCTGGCCAGTGCCAGCAGCATGGCGCCGAAGGCGCCGACGCCGGCAGCTTCGGTTGGTGTTGCGATGCCGAAAAATATACTGCCAAGCACGGCGAGTATCAGTCCAAACGGCGCCAGGACCGCCTTGAACACACCGAGCAGCGCACCCGGACTCACCGATTCAACATAGTCAGGAACTGGTGCAACTTTTGGATTCAAGTAACTGATTATTAACAAATAAATAATATACGTAATACCCAGTAACAGGCCTGGAATCATGGCGCCAAGAAACAGGTCGCCAACCGGCATCGCCAGCCTGTCCGCCATCAGGACGAGCATGATGCTGGGCGGAATAAGAATGCCCAGCGTGCCTACGGCGCAGACGGTGCCGGCCGCCAACTCAGCCTTGTAGCCGTGCTGCAACATGACCGGTAGCCCGAGCAAAGCGAGCAGGACGACGGAGGCACCGATGATGCCGGTCGTCGCCGCCAACAGGATTCCGATGATCGTAACGGTTATGGCCAGCCCGCCCCTGACGCGACCAAATACCCGGGTCAGATTGGTCATCAGATCACTGGCAATGCCGGACCGCTCGAGCATCAGACCCATGAATATGAACATGGGTAAAGCAACCAGAACCCAGTTATTCATGACGTTCCAGATTCGATTCACGCTCAGCGACGCATAGGCCCAGTCGACCCCGAGCGTAAAGCCCAGGTCTACATCCATCACTATCGCAATCGCCGTGAATACGATCGACAGCCCGCCCAGCACCCAGGCTACCGGAAACCCTGTCAGGATCAGGCCGATGAACGACACGAACATCAAGGAGGACAGAAGGTCGTTAACCGACAATTTTCGGCTCGCCAAACAAATACGCCGTAGCGCGCGAAACTCGGCTCACGCCACCAATTATCAGGAGCAGCATGCTCAGGGGCAAAACGCTTTTTATGGCCCATCGATACGGCAGGCCGCCTGGCGCATCGGAAATTTCCAGCATCGAAAATGAGTAGCTGACAAACGGCAGCGAAAATACAAGCACGGAAATGACGAATGGGAAAAAGAGCAACAACAAACCGTACAATTCAATCCAGGCTCGCGTCCGCAAACTCATTCTTTCGTGAAAAATATCGACCCTGACGTGATCGTCACTATCCATGCACGTTGCAATACCAATCAGAAAACCGATGGCATACAAATGCCACTGGATCTCCTCGAATTCTATGCGCCCTTCGCCAAACAGGTAGCGCATGGTCACGTTTACGACGACTACACCAATCAGCAGCATCCAGAGCCAGGAGGTCACGGCGGCGATACGCCGAAACAATTTCCTGGACGCGAGCGACAGGCGGGTATGTGGCAGCCGCTCCTGGTGAGGCAGCACTTCGGTCAGTCTGGATGCGTCGACAGCCACGGCGCTCAGAATGACCTGGGCAGGTAGCCCTTGGTCTTCCAATACCTGTAAATCTCGGAGAACTCCCGTTGTGACTGCAAAATCCTCGCGAACCATTCGTCCCGGGCAGCCTCCTCGTCCAGCACCTCATTCGACACCACGCGAAGTCGCTCGAGAATCTCCAGTGGTAACGTCTCTGCAGAAACGCCTTCCTCGGCGAAACCCTTGATAACTGAACCCTGAAGGTATTCGGCTTCGGACATGGTATCCGCTACTGCCGCACGACAGGCAACGCGCACGAGCGACTGCGCCTGCTTGCCGAGTTCATTCCAGACCTCCAGATTGACCTGCAAATGCGCTGTCGAAAACGTCTGGTGCCAGCCCGGGAAATAGTTGTATTTGGCAACACGTCCGAATCCCAGCAACTGATCGACGACGGGGAGAGAAAACTCGGACGCGTCGATGGCGCCTTTTTCCAGCGCCTGATAGATCTCGCCGCCCGGAATCATGGTAACCGATGCACCCAGCCGCTGGAGAATCTTGCCACCCAGTCCGGCAAAGCGAATCTTCAGCCCAACGAGGTCGTCGAGCGTGTTTATAGGTTCCCGAAACCAGCCCGCCGTTTCCGGTCCCGTTATGGAGCACAGGATTGGCATCACACCGTGCTCGGCATAAAGCGCTTCCCCAAGCTCACGGCCACCGCCGTAGTACCACCAGGCAGTAAATTCCATCGGCTCCATGCCAAAAGGTACAGCGGCGAGCAGCGTTGACGCCGGTATGCGCCCCTGGTCGTATCCAATCCATTGATATCCGGCCTGTACCTTGCGTTCCTTTACACTTTCCGTAATTTCAAGGGCCGGCACGACTTCACCGGGATCATGAAGCTCCATCTGAAACGCGCCGCCGGTCATCTCCGCGAGATCGCGGGCAACCTTGCCGGGCGCTTTGCCAATTATTGGCATGTTGGACGTGAACGACGAAGTCACGCGCCAGCGGACTGGCTCAATCCCGCCTCCGCCCGGCACGGCGAGCGCGGCCTGCACGCGGCCACCGGGAGGCCGAATCGCCAGGGAACCAAGCGCGCCAACAATCAGTGCTGCAAGAACAGCGACCAGCAGGGCACGTGGCGAGACAGGCTTCCTCTCATCCATGGGATTTTTCTGGCAACCGGCAACCTGGCATGCCGAGCCCGTTCAGTACGGGCCGCGTCTGTTGCGCTGCGAATATCAAGGCAGGAACGCGTAGCCATCCGCCTGCAATGTCACCAGCATGGTCATGGCGGACAAACCCACTTTTACCGGCTCAGCCAGCACGCTCTTGTCGAGTCCGCGAAACCCCAGTGACTGACCACAGGCATAAAACTTTACTCCGGCGTCGGCCAGCGACTGCAGCAAGATCAGATTTGGATTGTCGACGCTGTTTAGCTTGCGGTAGGTTTCGTTGTTCATCGCAGCGAGCAAGGCCTTGCCATGCATAACCACGGCAATGTCGAGATCTTCAAGCGGCACGCCGTTCTTGCCATGCATGTTCAGGAAACGGGCAACAACCGTCAGTTCGCGATTGACTTCACTCATCTCGCCCGGATATTCCGTTGCCTCGAAAACCACGCGATATTTGTGTCCTTCTCTTAGCGGCACATCGCGGTCTTCGACCTTGAAGGCCGGGCCGCCGGTATCGATGTAAGGTCCCGTGGAGGGTTCGGCCGCGTTAGCGAACGTTGACAGGAATACCAGGCATGCGGCAAACGAAATTCTCGAATTCATAGCAACTCCATAAATGACGATTTATTTGTATAAACGGTGCGCGCCACTGCGAACCGGAATAGAAAGCAGAGGAATAAAGTCTTCACGGCCTGCGCCAGCGGCGATAACGACGCCCGGACTGACCGACAGGCTCATCGCGTGCCCCTGTGGCCAGGCCTGCCACCGACGCCGGATGGACCCAATCCAGGCCCGGGTCTCAATACCTTGCAAGCCGGGCACATTCGGACCATAGCGCAAAATGCGTGGTGCCAGGACCTCGTTTCGAGTATTTGCATCATGGGGCGATTCCTCGGTATGCAGGCCAGATTCTACCCGCGGATTTCGTAAAACAGCGAAAAATCGACGAGTAATCTAAACTCGACGCTGGTCAGGGCGTTTAGCGTTTCAGGAATCGGGGAAATTTCGATGAAATCCATACTGGTATTGCTTACAGGCTTGTTGCTGACAGCGGCATTGGCAGCGCGCGGTGAAGATTCCGCCCTGCCG
>Ga0316195_10001435_pt1 | contig 10679 bp, 9 predicted proteins | sample Phised1_MG_FD_204937 | JGI IMG/M metagenome (GOLD analysis project Ga0316195, IMG submission 204937) | Coastal sediment microbial communities from Maine, United States - Phippsburg sediment 1 | ecosystem: Environmental > Aquatic > Marine > Coastal > Sediment | place: USA: Maine | collected... | reverse complement strand
TAGACTTGTACATTGCTTTGTCAGCTAGCATCAAAAGTTGGTCAGGAGACTGGATGTTTTTATCTATGAATGTTGAGGTCCCAGAACTGACCGTGACCTGTTCACCATCGAGACATTTAAACTTATGTTCACGGATTAGAGTGCCCAATCGGGTTGCCATCACCAAGGCGCCTTCTTGTGCTGTATTTGAGAGGATAATAGCAAATTCTTCTCCACCATATCGCGAAGGGACATCACTCAGCCTGGCAACCCTTTTTATGAGTTTGCCTATCTCTCTTAGTACAGCATCTCCATGTTTATGACCATAAGTGTCATTAATCCGCTTAAAATTATCTATATCAAAAAAGACCAGAGAAAGAGGCGTTTGATAGCGGCTCGCGCTGCTGAACTCTTTTTCAAGGCAGTTGTAAAAATGCTGATGATTGTAGAGTTTAGTCAATCCATCTCGAATGGCCATTTCCTCAAAATACTCTTGTGCAGTTTGCGTTCTCTCAAACAGTATCGCAGTTTCTAAAGCATTGGCGGACAGGTTCGCTACCAATTGACATAGTTTGTGGATTCTTTCCGTGACACCATCGGACAGCGGGGTCGCTATCCGTAAAAGGAAAGTCCCTATGACGCTCTCCTTTTTAATGACTGGAATGACAACGATTGAATTGAAATTAAGGCCCTCAATCTGCGCCTTAACAGAATCCATGAGAGGGGCATTTTTTATGTCATTTATGATGACGGGCTGTTTTGATTCGAGGGCCTTGCCTATTTCCGGGTATTTGCACAGCTCCAGCTTTATCTCTTCGTGAACCTCAAGGTCGCTGCTGGCCTTGACACAAGGGACGCCTTCATCATTGATACTGACAATTGAGCAGCGTGCGTTATCAACTATGTCCGACATCCTGTCAACGATCAGATGAAGTATGGTTATTGGATTGCGTATTGCAGAAATGTTTTCTGCTAGTTCAAGGAGAAATATCAGATCTCTTTGTTCTAAATCGGAATAGTAATCTGTGGGCCTGAGATGGGCGCCCACCCGTGCAAGAATTTCTGGAAGACACATCGGTTTTGTAATGTAATCGTCAGCCCCAACCTTTAACCCACGAACAATGTCCTCCTTTTTTGAAAGTGAGGTGAACAAGATGATCGGAACTTTTCTTGTTGCTGAACTTTCCTTTAGAATACGACAAGCATCAATCCCATCTTTAACTGGCATTTCAACATCCATGATAATCAGATTAGGTTTCATTGTCTTGGCAAGGCTGATGGCCACCTCACCATTCTCCCCTTCTATGATGTCGTATTGACTTTTCAAGGCGTCTTTCAGGACCCTTCTATAAAAAAGCTCGTCATCAACAATAAGAATTTTTAATTTTGTCATCACAAATACCAGCAATAGGCCCAAAGATTTATTTTAAAGATATTGGCTGAGAAGACTCAATTTTTCTTGTATACTGATCTTTAAAAAGATGCGACATGTATAATCGTAGCACACGAGCGCTCACAACCCTCTTACAATTCCTCTCGGATTAAACCGCTGATAAATTTTTGGCAAAAACGAATATTTCTTTCTGCCCCCGCAGTCTGAGAATGGGGAACCGACATTAATCTGTCCTGGCAGACGTGGCTTATAAGAAAGGTCGTATTACCGCGGGAAAAAAGGCAGGGCCATAAACTACAGGTCGACAATCAACTGATTGCCGACCTGACTTAAATACATAGTTGATTTGCACTTATCTTGGGTGGTTAACAAAGGGGTAAACATGTGTTAAGCCGACAATGTCGGTAATCAATAAAACCAAAAAGATTAATACAGCTGCACCGACGATCACACCAACCCCACCTCCACCGGCAGGCAATTGATCTATGGAACTTCCAAGGGCAGCTAATTCTTCATCCGAAAGGCTGTCTACCCTGTGTTGGGCTTCTGCAGGGTCAACACCATACTGAGTCATAATCTGTGTGACATCTTCACGTGCCAAGAAGTCTGCAACCTGAGCACGTTGACCTTCTGCCTGCTGTTCTGCGATCACGGCATCTGTACCAACCATCTTAGCCTGAGCATTGGGGATATTAAAGTTAAGCAGACAGAATGAAACAACTAAAATAAGGCTTACCGGACTCATGAATTTTTTTAGCATTCGCTGCTTCCCTTTCAATTGATGTTTAAAAAATACTTAATTCGTGAGTAATCATAATATATCCTAATGGAAATTATGCAATTTCAAGACTCCAGATTGTTGATTTTTAGGATAGATATGCGGAATCGATTCACCACTAATTTGGTGATGCCGTGTTTTTTGACATCTTTAATTGTTTCAGGCAGGAATTTTAGATTGATACCAGCATTTCCCAAAAAACCTGGCAAATAGTAAATACCATCCGGAATTGATTCATGAACTTCTTAAATGAAAAGAAAACGGATCTACATATCAAACAAAATTGGATGGATCGATTTTTTAAGGTAAAATTGATTCATATACCTAAGGAGTTAACAGCACAAAATGCCAGATCAGTTAATCACGATTGGCAAGGCGCTGATAAGCGTAGTCTTTATAACTAGCTTAAGTAGTACCCCAGTACTGTCATCAGAGGGTGATGCTGTCCTCTGGAATAGTTTGCGTTCGGGTGAGCATTTTGCTTTGCTGCGTCACGCTATCGCTCCTGGCACTGGAGATCCGCCGGGGTTCAAACTTGGTAGTTGCCGGACGCAAAGAAACCTTTCCGAGGAAGGACGGACCCAGGCTATCAAGATAGGGAAACTCTTTCGTGACAATAGGATTCAGACGGCAAGAGTGTTCTCGAGCCAATGGTGTCGTTGCCTGGAGACTGCAAAGTTGCTGGAACTAGGGCCGGTTCAGGGCCTTTCTTTTCTCAACTCCTTCTTCAATAACTATGAGTCTCGTGAATCGCAAACACAAGAGCTCTCAGAGTGGCTTCATGAGCAAAACCTTGGTCAGCCTCTTGTTTTGGTGACACATCAAGTCAACATAACAGCTCTGACAAATGTCTATCCCATTTCTGGTGAACTTGTGATAATCCGCCGATCTAAAACCGGTGAATTCGTGGTTGTCGGTACGATCAAAACGGAATAGATAATGCCCAGGGACATCCCGTCTTTTAGTACTCATTATTAGTGCCGACTCGCAAACCCTATTCTTTTTGTCTGACAAAGAATAAAAGCCACCTGTTTCCAGGTGGCTCATGTTGTTTCGATTCATATCTTCGTTAGATATCTCTTTCGATTATGAAACAGTTTTTTTACTGCCCGAGAACCGCACGGACTTGTCGTAAATAATCGACACCTATTCTTTCCCCCCATTTGTCGTACATGGGTTTAGCTAATTCGATTAACCTGTCCCTGTCAGAAGCAGAAAGGTCAAAGAAAGATACCCCGCTAGCTTTTGCGGCCTCAATTTGACTGGTCTGTTGTTCCTGAGTTAGAGAACGTGCCACTGCACTTTCCTCAGTGATTGTATCTAGGAGGATCTTGCGTAGATCTTGTGGCAGCTGATTCAACCAACGCGTATTGATGAGATGAATATATATTCCTTGAGCATAATCAAGTTGTGTGTAGTTCTTAACTACATTGAATTTCCCACTGATGTTGCAGACGATGGGTGTGTGATCAAGACCAGTAATCACGCCAGTTTGTAACGCTTGAGGGACATCAGTCCAGGGCATAACAGTAAATTTAAGGCCCCAGGCTTTGTAGAAGTCTAAATTAACTGGAGCTTCCGCAATGCGAAAGTTGATTGCTTTTGCATCCTCAATCGTTCTAACAGCTGATTTTGTTGCCCACCCGTAAGATCCATAGCCAGTAATGTCCGCTACGACAATCTTCTGATTTATAGCAGCATCTCGAAATTGCTGCCAAAGTTCCGGATTATTACGAAATTTCTCTAGCTTCTCAAAGGTGTCAATTACGTAGGGAAGATTTACGATACCCAATGTGTTTGACACGTTAGCTGCTGCAACAGAAGAGCTCATCATCCCCTGTATGGCACCCATTTGTAGTTTGCGGATCACATCCTTTTCTCCCCCCAGTAATGATAAAGGACGGAAATCAACGTAAAGGCGACCGTTACTTTTCTCCCAGACCTTGTCCCTGATCCGATAACCTACGGCAACACCTTCAATTGCAGGATGGCCAACGCAAGACAGGAGATATTTATATTCTGCGCGACTTGGATCGAACTTTGGTTGCCAGTTTGCTAAAGGATCGTCCTTGGCCTCTGCAATAATCACTGGAATCATCATCAGAATGGTTAAAACAACAATTAAAGATAGACGGAACTTTTTGATTTTCATGGGATGCTCTCTTTCACAAAGAATTGTTAGCAAAGGGATGATAGCACAACATTAAAAATAATCAATTTTTCTTGTCTTACAGCGCAGGATCATTTTTCAACTAATTACGAATGTTAAGCATGATCACCTCAAACCTTGAAGCGGCACGATTTCTCATCAAAATATATCAGCTGAGGGTTGGATTGCGTGCTTGCCCGGTGGGCCCAGAGCAAACAAGGACTCGACGTTTGCATATTGCAAAAGATTGAAATCATCACGCATATCTGCTAACTTCGCCGGCACTCAAGCATAACGAGGAGTCAACACATGCGCGTTTTATCAGGAATCCAGCCTTCAGGCTCCCTGCACCTTGGCAACTATTTCGGCATGATGTCGAAAATGATTGCCTACCAGGAAGAATCCGAGCTGTTCTGCTTTATTGCCAACTACCACGCCCAGACCTCGGTCAGCGATGGCAAGGCCCTCGCCCGCGGCACCCTCGAAGCCGCGGCCAACTTCCTCGCCCTTGGCATGGATCCCGAGAAAAGCACCTTCTGGGTGCAATCCGATGTACCCGAAGTCCAGGAACTGACCTGGATCCTCTCCAACTTCACGCCGATGGGGCTGCTCGAGCGCTGCCACAGCTACAAGGACAAGATCGGCAAGGGTATTGCCGCCAACCACGGACTGTTCGCCTACCCGGTGCTGATGACTGCCGACATCCTGATGTTCCAGAGCAATAAGGTGCCAGTCGGCAAAGATCAGAAGCAGCATGTTGAAGTGGCCCGCGACATCGCCATCAAGTTTAACAACGAGTACGGCGACATTTTCACCCTTCCGGAACCCGAGATCGATGAAGAGGTCGCCACGGTGCCCGGGCTCGACGGCCAGAAGATGAGCAAGAGCTACGGCAACACCATCGATCTCTTCGCCGAGGACAAGGCACTGCGCAAGCAGATCATGCGCATCGTCACCGCGCCGATCCCGGTTGAAGATCCCAAGAACCCGGATGCCTGTAATGTCTACAAGCTGTCCCGGCTCTTTCTCGACAAGGCCGGCGACGACGCCTTGCGGGCACGCTATCTGGCCGGCGGGTTGGCCTTCGGCGACGTCAAGCAGGAGTTGTTCGAGACGGTACGCGACTACTTTACACCCCAGGCCGAGTATCGTCGGGAGCTTCTTGCCCATCCCGAAGGCATCCGTGAGATCCTCGCCAGAGGTGCCGACAAAGCGAGGTATGCAGCGAGCAAAACGTTACACAAAGTGCGCAAGAAAACCGGGTTGGCCTACTGAATCGAATACGCAGTGGAGGACTTGTGACTCTTCGGACAGGACACTTTGCCCTTATACTGCCGGCCCCCACGCCCTTTCGGACTGCGGAGTGCATAACCGCAGGCTATTTACTGACTCGCTATAAATGGCCCGACTTGCTCAATCAAGTGTTGCAAAGACGATAATACTGACAAAAAATCCACACTATTTTTGACACACCCCCGGCCTCTAATTCATTTAAAGCAATTTTAACCAAAACTAAAGGCATTGATATTACGTGTTAATTATAGATAAACACAAAAGTTTGCCAATATTGGCAAACTTTTTGCTCTCTGATACGACATTGATTAATCCTCTATTTTAATCCTCGGTTCTAGCACTTCATTTCTCAGGAGGAGAAGGAAGATCTGTTTGATCTTCCGGATCTGGCATCTTAACAGCGCAGGAAGTCTTCGGGTTCTCTCACCCCGGGGACGCGCAACCCAACAAAGCGGAAAAAATTAATCTGACGTATCGCTTTGCGATAACCTCCTCTTTTGAAAGGAAAAGGAATGAGTACTATGAAACGTGGTTTGTGCTTGGCTATTATCCTCTTGACGAGCTTTTTGACCGCCTGTGGTGGCGGCGGTGGCGGCGGCGACGATTCGGCCGCGGGCGTCAACACTAACACCGCGGCAACGACCGACATCACATCAGGGATCGCAGTCGACCCCTATATCACCAATGCACAGTTTGAAGAGCTCAGTGCCGATGGGAAGACGATTCAAAGCAGCATAGGGAGCTCGAGTGCCACCGGTGGATTCTCTTTTACAGATGCGATCCGCGATGGTTCGATCATACAAATTAAACTGACCGCCAAAGGAACGCATGCCGGTGAGAATTATGATGGGGTCATCAAGCGTCAGGTTTTCATTGGCGATGCGCAGCCGGTTATCGTGTCTCCCTTGACAACCCTGCTGGCCAACGGCATGTCACCGGCTGCAGTCATTAATATGCTGAACAGCGCCGGCCTGAGCGGGCTTAGCGAGAGCGATCTTTATACCAACCCGATGGCCACCCTGGTCAACAAGACCGGGAATATCACCGAGAGCGACCTGGTTCTGCTGCAGGCAAACATGGCAGTCAACGCCTTCATGGTGGCAAACGGGGATTTCAGCTACGGTGGTCCTACGGCCGTTGCCACCTCATCGGTGACCTTTCCCGATATTGCGGCCATGGTCAAGGAGAGCCTGAACTCGGTTCTCTATCAGCAATTGACTACAGCGATTGGCGCTGATGTCACGGTCGAAGACATGGCCAATATGGCTGTTGTCATTAGTAGTGGCGCAGCCAGACAGATTAAGTCGGGCGTCCCGATTGGTTCAGTGACGACGATCGGGAACAACATGGAAAACGCGATCGCAATCGCCGACGTATTCTACCAGAATCGGACAGGTGGCGGCACGCCTGATCCTGGCACCGGCGGCACCCCACCGAGCACCCCTGACGGGCAGGCGATCTTCACCGGTGCCACCGGCGCCACTTGCTCGGCCTGCCATACGGTTGGCACAGGAACCGGCATCATGGACCTGGCCGGCGATGGCGCCAAGATCACAACCAAGTTCGGTGGCGGCGCTACCCATAATGGCAACACGCTGACGGCCGGTGAAATTACCGCTGTTGCGACATATTTAGGGACCACCACGCCAGGCACCGGCACCGGCGGCACGACGACGCCCCCGGTCACCGTTACACCTGACGGGCAGGCGATCTTCACCGGTGCCACCGGCGCCACTTGCTCGGCCTGCCATACGGTTGGCACAGGAACCGGCATCATGGACCTGGCCGGCGATGGCGCCAAGATCACAACCAAGTTCGGTGGCGGCGCTACCCATAATGGCAACACGCTGACGGCCGGCGAAATTACCGCTGTTGCGACATATTTAGGGACCACCACGCCGGGCACCGGCACCGGCGGCACGACGACGCCCCCGGTCACCGTTACACCTGATGGGAAGGCGCTCGTCGAATCCAACTGTATCGGCTGCCACAATATCGGGCAGGGCGGACTCATGGATTTGTCCGGCAAAGGGAATACGGCCTACACAAACATCACGGCAGGTCATAACGGCGTCAGCATGACAGACCTGGAGGCCAATGCTGTGGCCGATTATCTGGACACCCTGACTCCTCCCAGCACGCCGACAGCACCTTTCGTCCATCCATATTTCAGTAACCCGAGAAGTGCTCACCGCAACTACGTGGGCAACAATGGTACGAGCAATTGTGTATCATGCCATGGTACAGACCTGAGAGGCTCAGGCTCGGCACCCAGTTGTTACTCATGCCATGGTAAGAAGTGGTGATAGACCAGACACGGGGGAGCCTCGGCTCCCCCGATTTTCTTGCACAACACCCTGGTTGAGCCTTCCTGAACACCATTCAGCTACGAAGGGACGGATCGGATGATCCGTCCCTTCACTTTATCTTTATCATCTTGTTTCCCGTACCGCTTCCAACCTCGATGCCTTGCCTCTTATCAAATCCCTGCCATAATGAACATCTATTTCTTCTAAACCCTCACGGAGGCCAAAATGACCATCTATCGCACATGGTATTGTAGCTGCCGGGGAACACAATTGGAACTCAGCACCGTGGAAACAGCAGAAGATGAACCGGTGGAACCGATCTGCCAGCGCTGCGGAGCCTCTCCTTCCTCGGATCCCCGTCACACCATGTCATATCGCGACCTAGAGAGCCGAGCAGATTGAAAATGTCTAGCCAGAGACTGCAACACGAGTAAAGAAAACAAAGGCCATCGCAGGGCGTTTGCTCGCGTCTCGCACGACAAACTGGATGCTGTCGAAGTGCCAGCCTTGCTCGGTCCAGCAGTTCAAGACCTCTTCGATAGATTCATCAGTGACTAACGCAAGCTCCACAACCTTATATTCGATCATCGACAAATCCTTCCTTTCCAGCAGTCCGCGATCCCCCTCCACTTATCCTTTATAACGCGCTCGACAGATGCCGTAAAGGATTCCCTTGCGGCACAAAATCCATATCGGTAATCTTTTAACCGATAAGATAAAACATCTTTTTATCCTTACAATCATTTGTTTTTTTACAATAATTATTTCATTTGGAATTTCGTGTACTTTAGCTGAACTCACCCTTGAACGGGGATGTTTGTATGCAGTTTTATATTGACATCTTTTTAGAACGACGTATCATGTCGCAAAAATTACCACCCCAATATGTGGTTCTTTTTCCCGAATAAGTACCCTTAACAACTTCTCACATCGCAGCAAAGCCGGAGCTTTGCCGGCACTTCTGCCCAGGACAAAAGGATAGGAATCCTTAGGTGTTATGCTATGCGGAGCAGCATTGGTGACTCCGTAAATTCATTGGCTTCAAGATTACCAAATGTAGTTGTTTCGGAGAGAACTTAGAAAAAAACCACTGAAAAAGGAGTCACAACCCATGGGACACGGACCAGCAGTAAAGCTCGCCAAGGACAATGCCGCCGGGTATAAGGCCAGAATCGGCATCTCGATGTTCATCGTCTACACCCTGACCTACTTCGGCTTTGTCGTTATCAATGCGGTTAACCCGACGTTGATGGAAAAAGTCTACTTCGGTCAAACGCTGGCCGTCCTGTACGGCTTCTTCCTGATCATCTTCGCTTTCGTGCTGGCGATCATCTACAACCACTTCTGTACTGCCGCCGAAGCGCGCCTGAACTGATAGGAGGAACGAAGACCATGGTATACACCCAGTCACCCCTGGCCATCGGCCTGTTCATTATTTTTGTTCTTTTTGTCCTCGGCCTCTCCTTCTTTCTAGCCCGCCGGACCACGTCGGCGTCCGGCTATTACGCCGCAGGTGGGAACATTCACTGGTTCACCAACGGCATTGCCTTTGCCGGCGACTACCTCTCGGCAGCCTCGTTCCTCGGCATCTGCGGCATGATTGCCACGGCCGGCTTCGACGGCTGGATGTATTCAATCGGCTACCTGGCCGGCTGGATGGTCGCCCTCTTCCTGGTGGCTGAACCGATGAAGCGCCTCGGCAAGTATACCTTCACCGATGCTCTCGACTCCAAGTTCAACTCCAAATCGATCCAGCTGATGGCCGCCATCTCCACCCTGGCTGTATCGGTTTTCTACCTGATCCCGCAGATGGTCGGCGCTGGCGTGCTGGTTCAGCCGCTGCTCGGCATGCCGCACTGGGTCGGCGTTTGCATCGTCGGTGTGGTCGTCACCATCATCGTCGCCACCGCCGGCATGGCCTCCACCACCTACGTGCAGTTTTTCAAGGGCGCCCTGCTGCTGATCTGCTCGACCATCGTCGTCGGCCTTGTCTTGTTTCGCGGTCTCGGCACCGAGCCCAACCAAGGGGGCACCAAAGAATACCACAAGTTCCAGACCCTCTCGGCCGTGGTTGCCGACGGCAGCCTGCAGGTTGCAGGTTATGAAGTCGTAGCCGGCCTCGACTCGGAATTCGGCAAAGCCGGTTTCGTCAAGCTGTCCCAGGACGGTCTGGAATCAGTCTGGCACCTCAAGGAGAACACTGACGGCGGTTACTCCCTAGATGAAGCCTTGTATGTAACCGAGAACGCGGATGGCACCAAGCTGTTTAACGGCGCGCCCAAGGAAGATGGCAAGTTCTTTGCCGTCGGCCATATCAAAGAGATCACCGTCGATGGCAAGGAGATCGCCCAGACCGGCGCCGTAGGCCCACTTGAGTTCCTCAACCGCTTCAAGGAAAGCACCGTAGTCTTGTGGGGGAAGAAATATGTCAAGGTCGGAGACGCGACAACCACGATCTACTACCAGAAACCGACCCCCGGCAGCCGCATCCTGCGTCCCGGTCTGAAGTTCAAGGTCGACAACGCCAGCGGCTTGGACAAGTTCAACTTTATCTCGCTGATGCTGGCCCTCTTTTGCGGTACCGCCGCCCTGCCGCACATCCTGATCCGTTACTACACGGTGCCAAGCCAGGCTGCGGCCCGCAAATCTACCATCGTCGGCATCGCGGCCATTGGCTTTTTCTACATCCTGACCCTATACCTCGGTCTCGGCGCCATGACCAACGGCGTCATCAACATCACCGACAACAACATGTCGGCACCACTCCTGGCGCTTTCT
>Ga0316195_10001434_pt1 | contig 10683 bp, 6 predicted proteins | sample Phised1_MG_FD_204937 | JGI IMG/M metagenome (GOLD analysis project Ga0316195, IMG submission 204937) | Coastal sediment microbial communities from Maine, United States - Phippsburg sediment 1 | ecosystem: Environmental > Aquatic > Marine > Coastal > Sediment | place: USA: Maine | collected... | reverse complement strand
CCGAAATCGTTAACTGATTTGCAGCGACGCTGAGTGCCAGACGCTCGACGTCAAGCCGTGTCCAACTGCCGAGCGCTGTTCCATGATCTGTTTCCGTAATCAGGAAATCAGTAACCGACAGGTCGCCTTCCAGCATCAATGGATCGTCCGGGCCACTGTGCAAGTGCCCCGACATATTGAGCGCGCCGGAATCGAGGTTTACGTCCGCCAACGGCTTTATGTAGGGATGCCCGGCCGCCAGGGCCAGGCTATCGATCGATAGTTCCATGTCGACAATCGGTGCGGGCAGGACCGTGACAGAACCATCCAGCGAAATACCACCGCCAGTGCGGGTCACGATAGTCAACACGGATGGAAACGCCGCGCCCGGTTCATTGCTAATGCCCGCTATCTGGAGATCCAGAGATTGGACGCCAATGTCGGCGGCCGGTTCAACGCTCTGGTCCTCGAGGTCGAACACCAATCGGTTGATATTGAATTGCGCGAGGGAAACGCGCCATTCGCTGCCCCCGTCAGGCACTGGCGATGGCTCGTCCGTATCGTCGCCACCAGCTGCGACCGCCGATTCGTCGACCGGCGGCAGAACGTTGAGCTGACCGCCGGCATCGCGATAAAGACTCACCTGTGCATCGTCGATCGCAAATGAAGACGCTGTCACGGTCTTTTCGGGCCAGCGAAGAGCGCCCCCCGCCAGCTTTAGCGCCGGCAGGCGCAGCACTTCCCGGTCTTCCATGATATCCGGTCGGTTGTCGGGATTATGAAACGTCCTGACCTCGACACCGCTCAACTCCAGGCTGAAGTCATCGACGCTTGCCTCGATGCTGCCATCGTCGCGTGCCGCCACCCGGTAATTCAACTTGACATCGGCGAGGCCGTCCACGACCTCAACACCGGCCTCGTATTTAACGTAGGCGGACGTCAGTGGAAAATGTGAGCCGTCGATGGAAGCGCGGCCCTCGGAGAGCAACGGGTTTAGCTGCAGGCTGCCGCTCCAGCTCAGGGTCCCCCCGGTTTCGGTCGTGATGACAACGTCCTGCTGACCTGATCGACCGGGCAAGGTATTGAACTGAGAAATCGCGATGTCCACCGGCCCAAATTGGGTGTTGACCGGCTCAACTGGCACCTGGTCTTGCCAGTGGACGACACTTTTATTTACCGCCAGATCAAAGACCAGTAAACGCGCCGGCGCCGTATCGTCCGCTTGGTCGGGCTGGTCATTCGATTCGCCTTGCGGATCAGCGAGGAAAGCGAGATTCAATGTTCCGGCGTTATCACGTGCCAGAAAAAGTTCGGGCGCGTCGACCCGAAACTCGTCAAAGGTCCAGGCCCGGCGAAAAATGGAGCTCAGCTGAAAATTGATGAAGACCTGCTTGACGCGAGCGAATGGCGCGCCACCCGGATCATCCAATTCGATGCCGTCAATTCTCAGGCTTAGCACGTAAGGATTGACGGCGACTTTTTCGATCAGAAGTTCGCTGTCATACATCTCGCGCACGATGGAGACCGCGTTTTCCCTGACCAGCCAGGGCGCCAGGAAAAACCCGGCCAGGGAATATGCCGCGATTACGATCGCGGTAATCCACAAGGATTTGCGGTACTTCTCTGCAAGATCGGCAGCAGTAACGGCGCGCCCCCTCGGCGCTTCGCTCATCGAGTCAGCACTTCAATGCGGTCAGTACCAGCGACTGCTCCCAACACTCATATAGCCGTGGCTGCCGATGGGAATACCGACGCTCATACCAATGCCAACGTTGCCGGAGCATCCCGCTAGCAGGAGACTAGTCAGCAATGCCATTGCCATACCGACTCTTTTGCCTTTCTTCTTCATAATTCTTTCCATGTTCACAGGCTCCACTTCTGCAACACCAGCACCGCACCAGATGGATCGGCGACCACCGCCATTGAGCCTTCCCGCAGCTCCGGAGATGCGTTAATGAGAATCTTGCCGCCCAGCGCCTCGGCGCGCTGCGCCGCGTCGGCCGGGTCGGACACGCCAAAATAGGTAACCCAGGCCGGACGCCACTCCGGATTCGGGTTTTCCAGCACGCCGGCCCGGTCGTCTCCATTGACACCCAGCAACGTGTACGTGCCGCCGCGCCGGCTCACAGACCTCGCCTGGTAGCCCACGACAATTGCATAAAATGCAGCCGCAGAAGAAGGGTCATTGCTAAGCAGCTCTGCCCAGACAGGTTTACCCGGAGCAGCCGCGGTCGTCCTGTCGTCCGGATCGCCAATCTTGCTGCGCGCGAGACCGATGACCGCGCCATCCCCATCGACGATTGCAGCCACGCGGCCGAGACCGACATTGCGTGCCGACACCACGACCTCACCGCCCGCGCCCTCGGTTCGCTCGAGCGCTGCGTCGACGTCATCGACTGACAGGTAAGGCAACCATCGGGACAAGCGTTCACCATCCGTGCGCGGCGCAACCGGCACAAGACCAGCGACATAGACATTGTCCAGGCGCGCGACCAGGTAATCGCGCCCTCCGGGCCCGCTAGACTCTTCAAAAGTCCAGCCAAAAAGTTCGCCGTAAAAACGGCGTGCTGAATCGATATCTTCAGTAATCAGGTCGTGCCAGACTACTTTGCCGATCAACGGATCAGCACTAAAGGACATGCCGGAAAGGTCGCGCTTCGTGACCGCTGTACACGACGCTGTTGTCAAAACCAGCAGCAATGCAAAGCAACTGAACCAGGTTTTCATGGAAATTAGCCTCTTTTCTTAGATTTGCCGGTAACACCGGCTCAATAGTCCCCGATCGGCGATCAAACCCGCGGGTGGGAGACCGACCCCCAACGCCCCTATGCTACAGAAAAACTGCCACAACATTCTACTTGCCGTTACAACTGGAAACATTACAGATCGTACACCAAACCGCTCCTCGGCAGGTTCAGCATGACTTCTGAATCATGACATCAATGGTGCGGAATTCGAGAACGGGATCCGTCCATCCGGCTAACGGATGACACGCGTTCAACTACTGCCGGATTGGAATTTGCCGCGCCGCCCAACCCGCCGGCAGACGCTGAATCCAGCCCGAGCCGACCGCGGCGGTGCCGCGGCAGTGCGGCCATTCTTGACAGCGGAGCTTGCCGCCAGGGGAACAAGATTCCGCTTGCGCTTGTTACCGCGTGCAACCCGGACCGGTTCATGAAAGTGGCAACCGCATGAACCAGGCGGCAAATGACTGCCACGCGGCAGTGCCTGTCACGAGAAACGTGGGGAGCTGCAACGCAACCAAAACGAACAGCATCGGGAAAAAGACATCCCGTCGATTCGACGATCGCCAGTCCCATACGACAAGCGCAACGAGTACCAGCGCTGTCAGTGGGTAGGTGTAGAAATGCGCCAGTGGAATCTGTTCAGGCGTCAAGAAATTAAACATGAGCACGCGCGCGAAAATCGGGTCGAGCAGCGGCAGCGCCGTGCAGACCATGTACCGGGCATGTACATCAGGCCGTTTGCGATTCACGATCGCCAGCGAATAAAAACCCAGGAACTGCACGAGAATCGAAAGCTGCAGCATCAGCACGTAGACGCCTTCACCGGTTACTCCTCTGTTATTCAACTGGTGATTCGCGAGCATCATCGTGGAAATCGCTATCCAGGGAACCAGCACATAGGAGAATTTGCCCACTGCGCGATGCAAACCACGACGCGACTGGCGAATGAAAAACGACTGGGCAATTAGCACCAGGCAAACATGGCTATACCGTGAAAGTGGTCGTAGCCGGATAGCGGCCTGACGATGGCAACGAAGTAAGTCTGCCAGAACCCCCAGACGGCAAAAATCGGAATCATTGCAAAAACAAAAACGCTCTTACGAAATATTGCAGTGGTCAGGTTCATGATTGGCACCGTTGCTATTCTTATAGGGCTGGCCGTTCACTGGCATGCATCTAATTGATCGTAGCAGATTGTCGCGGCGGCACAGCCATTGGCCGTCTTGGCTGTCGCATGCCTGGTCAGGTATCGATGCATCCATATGGTCGGAATTGGCGCGAATAGATGATCGAACTATTGATCAGGTCGGATTCGCATTCGTCGGAGGTATTTCGAGTGACCGGTGCAGTGCCCAACGTCGACGACATCTATACAATCTTGGAAATCAAGGAAGGAGACGCACTGCTTCCGTTACCCGAGTAACGGACCCGGATCTGGAAGCAGGTTCAAACGCACCTGGGTCAGCGGATGCCGGCCCAGGTCCCTCGTCTACGACGTCAGCCGCTTGAGGTGAGACGCTTTGCCAGAGTCTGCCGCAACCGCGGCGAACGGATCGCGATCAAACGGTAACAGGTAGTCCACCCGGTTTGACCAGCGGCAGGCTCAGTACGAGCCGGTAAACATCACCCAGACTTTGCTCGTATCATTGGAATGCTGGTCGGCGTCATAGAACGCTGCTTTCAGCAAGAGTCCGATCTGGTCGTTCAGCTTTCTTGCAGCCGAAATATCGAACTCCGTACCCCAGTCGGCACTGCCCGTTTCAGCCGAGAAGTCATGGTATACGCCGGTTAGATTCCATTTACCGGCCTTGCCCTTCACGGTCATAAACAGATCGTCCACGCCCGCATCGGGCGTAGCAAGGAACATGTCGGCCCACCCCTGGAAGGCATGCAGTGTCGCCAGGGGTGTGCGAAACGCACGCCCGGCAATCACGTCACCGGCCAGCGATTCCCACGCAAGTCCGACCGAAACACCGTTCTTAAACGCATAACTTGCCGAGAGATTGATGTAGTTGGCATCGATGTTTGCCGGGTTATCGCCAATATCGGACTGTGAAGCGAACTCACCAACGAGGTTCACCGAGTTCTCACCAACGGCAATGCCGCCGGTGGCGCGAACGCCGAAGGTGCCTGTCGACAGCGCGAACTGCGCGGCGTCCTTGTAGTCGAGGTAATAGTAGTAAGGCGTAACTGCCCAGTTATCGCCCAGCTTGACCGTGGCATTCAGAAGATGTGCGTCGACTCTGTGGCGACCACCGTCCACCTCACTGCCAACAATTCGGCGCACGTGGTTAACGAACGAGTACTTGAACTCTGTGTTACCCGCAGCCTTCATGTTCAGCGTTACAGCATCATAAGTCTGTTCATTCTGCCGCCAGCCCACGCCGCCAACAAAGCGCTCATTGTCGAGCAGGATTCGCTGTCGCCCGGCCCGGATGCTGGTATCCGCGTTCAGATCGTAGTCCAGGTAAAGCTGGTTGAGGTCGGGTCCCTTCGGGTCGGCTACCACCGGATAGTCACTTCGTCCCGGATCGCCACTCAGGTTGTTGAAATCACTAAGCAGTATTTCCCCAACATAATCGAACTCACCAAACGCCGTGAATTTCCTGTAAGGCGCTGTTTTGTAGTTCATGCGCAAGCGCACCGTCGACGCATTCGCCGTGTCTTCAACCAGTGCTGGATTATCGTCGCCCACGTATTCATATCGGTAGCGAAAGCCGACGCTAGCCTTGCCGGCACCAATTGCACCGGCAAGTGTTTGTGCTTCCGTTTCCTGGGCGAGTGCCTGCGCACCAATCACTGTCAGTCCGGCGAGCGTCAGAGCGGCAATAACTCTCGATCTGCTATTCATCATCCCATTCCTCTTTCAATCGAAACGCGATCAGTAGACATCGTTCAAGGTGTTGTAAACATTGAACTTCCCTGTCGGCGTGATGATTTCAGGACCCTTGATGACATGCTTCAGCTCGCGGGTCTTGTCGTCCACCACAACGATCGCGGATTCCTCTTCCTGTCCACTCCAGACCGAGAACCAGACTTCGTCACCCGCCTGGTTGTACTCAGGCTGAACGATGCGTTTCGGTCCAGGACCGAGGTCGGCCCATGCGCCGATCGGCAATTTCACGAAACCGGCATCGAGATTGTCGATGTCGAACACCGCGATGCTTTGGCTAATACTTTCATCGGGGTTAAGCGGTGCGTCCACCCAGAGGTTCCTGGACTCAGGGTGTGACTTCACGAACAGCGAGCCTCCACCCATGCCGTCGATGACGCGCACAACCTTCCAGGCGTTATCCGGATAATTCTCCGGGTCGGTACCAAGGAAAGTGATGTTGGCGTTGCCTAGTGCACTGGTGACCCACACCGGTCCAAACTCGGGATCATCAATGTTGGCGCCGCGACCTGGGTGCGGAACTTTCTCCACATCAACCAGCGCCTCGAGTTCACGATCTCTTGAATCGATGATCGCTACCTTGTTGGACTGGTTTGCTGCGGTAAGGAAGTAACGCTTGGTCCGGTCCCAGCCGCCATCATGAAGAAACCTGGCTGCGCCGATGTCGGTGACACTCAGGTTTTCAATATCTTCGTAGTTTACGAGGAGGATATGCCCCGTTTCCTTCACGTTGATAATGAATTCCGGATGTTCATGCGATGCAACGATTGCTGCGACGCGTGGCTCCGGGTGGTATTCCTGTGTATCGACCGTCATGCCGCGGGTTGAAACAATCTTCAGCGGCTCGAGCGTATCGCCGTCCATGATGACGTACTGCGGCGGCCAGTAAGAACCGGCAACGGCGTACTTGTCTTCGTAACCTTTGTACTTGGACGTTTCGACCGAGCGTGCTTCCAGACCAACCTTGATCTCTGCAACGATGGCAGGCTTGTCCATCCACAGGTCGATCATGTCGATTTTCGCATCTCGACCGATAGTGAGGACGTAGCGGCCTGACGCAGATACGCGTGAGATGTGTACCGCGTAGCCGGTATCCAGGATGGCTAGAATCTCTTTCGTTTCGCCATCGATGATCGCAGCCTGGCCGGAATCACGCAGCGTCACCGAAAAATAGTTCTCGATATTGCGGTCATGCTGTGGCTTTTTCGGGCGATCTTCGGGAGCGATCAGTACGTTCCAAGACGCGAGCATGTCGGCCATGCCGAATTCCGGCGGTGCCGGCGGTTCCTGTTGCAGGAATCGAGCCATGATATCAATTTGCTGGGTCGTCAGTTCACCCGAGCTGCCCCAGTTCGGCATGCCAGCCGGAGAGCCATAGGTAATCAATGCTTTCAGGTATTCCGTACCTTTTTCCGCGGTAATGTCCGGTGTCAGTGGCTTGCCGGTGGCGCCTTTACGCAGGACACCGTGGCAGCCGGCGCAACGTTCAAAGTAGAGCTGGGTAGCGATGCCAAACTCCTGCTCGCTGAGCGTCGGACCACCTGCACCCATCAGTTGCCGGGTGTCCTCTGGCATGATCGTCGAAGGCGCGCCGCGATAACGCATCTCGCCTTCTGTTGCGCCCGTATGCCGCTCGCCAGCGACCATTTTTCCGGCTTCGCCGAGTTCAGCTCTCAACGCAGCCACTTCCGCGACTGAAACTGCAGATCCAGTATTACCCCAGGAGGAGAATACATAGGTCAGCGCGTCCGCAAGTTCCTGGTCAGACAGGAAGCCCTGGCTCGGCATGACGCCATTGTAGTCGGTGCCATTAACCGTGAGGGGTCCTGTCAGACCGAATAACGCCGCCTGCATAACCTCTCGTCGGTTGCCCTGCAGGAAATCCGATTTTGCAAGGGGCGGGAATGCTCCCGGCAAACCCAGGCCTGTCGGCTGATGACACGCCGCGCAGTTACCGAGGTAGACCGCTTTGCCTCTCGCCATTACGTCCGCCAGGTCGCCACTGGCGACTTCTGCATCATGTACGGCGGTATCGGAAGCTGCCGGCGCAGCCTGGTCACCGCCACTTTCCTGCGCGCAGGCATTCATCACCAGCGCTGCAAAAGCGAGCAGCAAGACTCCAAGATAATTTGACACTTTCATTGCAAACTCCTGATATTGCGATAACACCGGCATGTCATTGCCAGCTAAAATTAAGGCTCGCCGAGACATTCCTGCCTGGCTGTGCCAAATAGGGCAGAACCGGATCCGTCGGGCCCAGACCCCGAACGTCCGACCAGTTCCAGTATGTTTTGTCTGTCAGGTTCAGGATTCCGGCGCGGAACATCGTTCGTTCACCGAACCGCTGCATATAAAAAAGATCGAGCACACCGTGACCCGCCGGTTTGAATAACTCGCCACCGCTTTCGTCACGGTCATCCCATGCGGCAGTGAAGGTTCCCTGCAACCGAACCTGGCGCACGCCATTCATGCCGTGCCAGGTGAGCCCGACAACCCCCTGGGCCGGCCCTACCGAGTTCAGCGGCTGGCCGTTCTCGCGATTTTCTCCACGCGCCAGGTAGAAGGAGCCGTCGATGCGAATTTGTTCCAGGGCGCCCTGCAGCTCGACATGGCCGCCTGCCTCGATGCCATCGATGACGGTCCGCGCCAGGTTTTGCGACTGGAACAAAAGGCGGCCGCTGACCGGGTCTGTGCCGATCCTTACCTTGGTCTCGATGAAGTCGGTATAACTTGTGCGGAACACCGATATTCGCAGTCCTGATTGGAGGCCCTGCCAGCGCATGCCAAGGTCGAAGCCCTCTGACGATTCGGACCTGAGATCCGGATTGGGGATGGCGCGAATATTGAATACAGGAATCTCGAGGCCGATGTTGGCGTCTTCATACGGCGGCGCACGGAAGCCGTGCGCGTACTGAACGTAAAGGTCGGTTTCCGGGTTAAGTCGATAGATGATGCCGAGCTTCGGCGACAAATCGGACTCCGATACGGAGACTGGTTCGGCAAACGGAAAATCCTCTGCATACATCGCATCATTCACTGGCGACAAATCGAAGCTATCTGCGCGCAGCGCGCCGATGATTAGCCAGTTTCCCAGCGTCATCACATCTTCTATATAAGCACCCCATTCCCGGGACTCGCTGATCGGGAAATCCCGTAGCGGGAACGCCTCACCGAGAATGATGCTTGTTGATGTACCATCCAGCATGTTGGTCGAGAGGCCATCGCGAAACTCGACTGTCTCGCGTTCCCGGTATTCGATGCCAAAACCCAGCTTGTGGCCTGTTCGCTTTAAGTCGACGGACTTCTGCACATTCAATTCTGCGCCACGAATATCCTGCTCGAAGTCGAAGTAGCGATCGATCGAGGTCGGTGTCGATGACAGCGCACGTTCGTCCAGGGTCTTCTGGGTGATGTCGGTCGTTTCATAGAACGCACGGATAAATCCACCGTCTATCCAGGACTCGGGCGAGCCGAATTCGTAGGCCGCATTAATGAGATCCATCTTGTACTTGTCGTCACCCTCAAGCGCCGACGTCGTGCGGTACCGGTCGGTGCCCAGCATCGAGTTCAGATCCGACTGTACGGAGGAGTCCTGGTGGATATAGCCAAGCCGCCAGGTATCGCCACGGCGGTCGTCTGCAACAAATTTGACGAGCGCCGAGCGGCGCTCGTAGTCACGCAGATCGAGACTGTCCGGCGCGGCGGCCGACTCCAGCTGTTGCCCACTTCTCAGGCTGCCGCCGACGAGCAGGCCCCTGCCCTCACTCCCCAGCGCAAACATGCCGGTGCCGTGCAGCGACTGATCCGCACCACGCCAGGTACCGAGGACGTCTCCGCCGACGACATCTGAACCCAGGAGATCTCCCGGGTCGGGGGTGCGAATCGCCACGACGCCACCAATCGCAGCGCTGCCGTAAAGCGCTGAAGCAGGGCCATGCAACACCTCAATCCGCTGGATCAGGCCAGCGTTGATGAAGTCCCGAGTCGCATTGGAAAAGCTGCCAATATCGAACTGGTCGGAGAGCGGAACGCCGTCGACCAGCATGGCGACCCGGTTGCCCCCGATGCCGCGAATATTGATGCCCTCGGTGCCGAATCGGGATCCTGCGGCTTCGTAGTCAATACCCGGTGAATAGCGAAATAGGTCTGCCGTGGACGTTGCCAGGCGATCGGTGATGTCTGCGCGTGAGACAACGGTAACGTTGGCTGCTACGTCCCTGATGGAACGCTCCGACTTGCTTGCCACGACCACGATCTGGTCGATTGTCTCTGTCGGCGAGCCCTCGTCCGGCGCGGCCGCCAACGCGCTGCAAACGAGGAAAGCGGTTCCCACACCGAGCACCGCCCTTGAAAGAATTGTCATATTGTCGCCTGAATACGCTGGAGACCGGATGTTGGGGCCAAAGTAGGCTCGTAGTGCGGGATTCACCTTGACCTACATCAAGGACAGGCCTTTGTAAGTCCCTAAACTCGTAGGTGATTTCCGAAACCTGAGGACTGAGGGTGAATCACTACAGCAGCTTCGCTCGTAGCTACGCGGTGCTAGACTGCAAGGCTATGGATAAAGACTGCCTTGAGTACGAGAGCATCCGGCGGCACTATCTTTTCTCAGGACTGGATCAGGAAGAGTTCGACTCCCTGATGCTTCACGTCACACGCACGTCCCTGGAGAAAGGCGAAGTGCTGTTTCATCGTGGTGACGCCGCCAATTATTTTTACTTCGTTGATACCGGCCAGCTCGAACTAAGCATGATTGCCGCCACCGGGCAGAAAAAAGTGCTCGAAGTCGTTGGACCGGACCGCACGTTCGCGGAAGCTGTGGCGTTTATGCGTGAGCTCAAATACCCGGTGACCTGCGAAGCCCTGACAAACAGTGTGCTATGTCAGATTCCCAACCCGGAATACATTCAACTCGTGTCGGCCAATCCCGATGCCTGCATGAGGCTGCTCAGTGATATCAGCCGTCACCTGCACGCGCGAGTACGTGAAATCGAAAGACTGACGGTGCAAAACGCACAAAGCCGGCTGGTGAGCTATTTGCTCGATCATGTAATCGAATCAACT
>Ga0316195_10001432_pt1 | contig 10691 bp, 10 predicted proteins | sample Phised1_MG_FD_204937 | JGI IMG/M metagenome (GOLD analysis project Ga0316195, IMG submission 204937) | Coastal sediment microbial communities from Maine, United States - Phippsburg sediment 1 | ecosystem: Environmental > Aquatic > Marine > Coastal > Sediment | place: USA: Maine | collected... | reverse complement strand
TTCGTTCTTATTATTATTTATTTTCAGGTTGGTCCTTTCCAATTTAGCATCGCTCATTTGCGAAGCGATTGTTCTTTTCCAGATCAATTCATATAACCTGCTCTGATCCCTGTCGATCATCAAACTCGAAATGGCCATATCCGTCGGTCTGATCGCCTCGTGCGCTTCTTGCGCTCCCTTTGATTTTGTCTTAAAATCGCGCGGTTGCGTATAATTTGGACCAAAAGATCTTTGGATCTCATCTTGACAAGCAGCTTTAGCTTCTTTAGACAGATTCACACTATCCGTTCTCATGTAAGTGATATGCCCTGCCTCGTATAATCTTTGCGCAACCATCATGGTTTTTGATACGGAAAACGACAACTTTCTCGCAGCTTCCTGTTGCAATGTTGAGGTGGTGAAGGGTGCTGCAGGCGTTTTCTTTGTCGGTGTTTTGCTTACTGCATCTACATGAAAAACGGCATCTGCACATGAACTCAAAAAAACTTTAGCCTCTTTCTCTGTTTTAAAATTCTGGGGTAAACTCGCCTTAATTTTTGATCCGGAACTGAGCTGTTTAAATTCAGCAGTTACCTTAAAAGAAGCTTCACTATTAAAATTTTCAATCTCCCTCTCTCTTTCTACAATTAATCTCACGGCCACAGATTGTACTCTCCCTGCTGATAGTCCGCCTTTTATTTTTTTCCACAGTACAGGTGAAAGCTCGTATCCTACCAATCGATCCAACACTCTTCTCGCCTGCTGTGCATTGACTAAATTATAATCAATACTTCTTGGATTCTCAATGGCTTTTAGAATTGCGTTTTTAGTAATCTCGTGAAAAACTATTCTTCTGGTCTTCTCTTCTTTCAAATTTAATTGCTCGAACAAATGCCAGGCTATGGCCTCTCCCTCGCGATCCTCATCACTCGCCAGCCACACCCATTCAGATTTCTTTGCCAGACTTTTTAATTTGGCGACAACTGCTTTCTTGTCTGAAGATACCTTGTAATTAGGAGTAAAATCTCCTTCCAGATCTACACCGATTTCTTTAGAGGGCAGATCAGCAATATGACCAAAACTAGACTCTACCTGAAAATCCTTACCAAGAAATTTCTCTAGTGTTTTTGCTTTTGCAGGTGACTCAACGATTACTAAATTTTTAGCCATAGTGTTTTTATAGATTAGATTTTTCCCGAGATAAAACGCCAATACTTGTTCAAAAGTATAGTAAAATTCGGGTATGCAAAATTAGAGAGTTTTTTTTAAATCAAAATTTTAATCTGAAAAAAGTCTAAAACTAAGCTATTTATTCTTAAAAATACCCCTGACATTATGTCATAAAAACAAATTTTAGATCGTATATTTGCATCCCAAAATGTCAAAAATGTCGAGTGAACATATCATAGAAGAAAAAAAGCAAGGGCAGGCCTTGATAACCGATCAGGTGCATGGAAACACTAAAAAGCTCTTTATTGAGAGTTACGGTTGCCAAATGAATTTGAATGATAGTGAAATTGTGGCTTCCATATTAGCTGATGAGGGTTATAACACAACCCATTTGCTGGAAGATGCTGATCTGGTATTGGTAAACACTTGCTCTATCAGAGAAAAAGCAGAGCAAACCATTCGAAAAAGATTACAACAGTACAATCATGTGCGAAAAATAAATCCCAACATGAAAATTGGTGTCATGGGATGTATGGCCGAAAGGCTGAAAGCAAAATTTTTGGAAGAGGAAAAGATGATCGATTTGGTTGTGGGTCCGGATGCCTACAGAGATCTTCCCAATCTTGTGAAACAAATTGATGAGGGCAGAGAAGCGGTTAACGTTATTCTCTCTAAAGAGGAAACCTATGGAGACGTATCACCTGTGAGGTTAAACACCAATGGTGTTTCAGCATTTATTTCTATCACCAGAGGTTGCGATAACATGTGTACTTTTTGTGTGGTGCCATTTACCAGAGGCCGTGAAAGAAGCAGAGATCCAAAAAGTATTGTGGATGAAGCTTTAGATCTGGCCTCAAAGGGCTATAAAGAAATTACCCTATTAGGTCAAAATGTTGATTCCTACATATGGTTTGGCGGCGGATTAAAAAAAGATTTCGACAAAGCATCTGACATTGCAAGAGCAAGCGCGGTCGATTTCGCTCAATTATTGGAGATCGTTGCCACAGCGGTGCCCGACATGAGAATTCGCTTTGCTACATCAAATCCTCAAGACATGAAACTTGAGGTATTGCACGCCATGGCAAAATTCGAGAACATCTGTAAATACATACACTTACCTGTTCAATCCGGAAGTACGCGAATTTTAAAACGAATGAACAGACAGCACACACGAGAAGAATACATGGAATTAATAGACAATGTGCGAAAAATCATTCCAAACTGTGCTATCTCCCAGGATATGATCACCGGTTTTTGTGGAGAAACCGAAGAAGACCATCAGGATACCTTGTCTTTGATGGAGTATGTTAAATATGACTTCGGATTTATGTTTGCGTATTCGGAAAGACCGGGTACCTTGGCTGCTAAAAAATTCGAAGATGATGTTCCCCTAGAAACCAAAAAAAGAAGGCTATCCGAGATCATCAACTTGCAGCAAAAACATGGATTATATAGAATGGAGCAATTTGTAGATCAAACTGTCGAAGTGCTCATCGAAGGTAATTCTAAAAAAAGTGATGAGCATTGGATGGGAAGAAATACACAGAATGCCGTTGTTGTTTTTCCAAAAACAGGACAAAAAATTGGCGATTTCGTTCAAGTAAAAGTAACTGGATGTACCTCTGCAACACTGATTGGAGAAGCCGTATAGATTAATTGATTAAAAACTAAACCCTTGGAATCACTACAAACCATCAAACAAAGATTTGGCATCATTGGAAACAATCCTATGCTAAATGTAGCCCTGCAAAAGGCCATCCGTGTAGCACCCACAGATATTTCTGTTCTAGTAACCGGCGAAAGCGGTGTAGGTAAAGAGAGTATTCCTAAAATTATTCATCATCTTTCTCATCGGAAACACAATAAATATATAGCCGTAAACTGCGGTGCCATTCCGGAAGGAACCATAGACAGCGAGTTATTTGGACATGAAAAAGGCTCTTTTACCGGAGCTACCCAAACGAGAAGCGGGTATTTTGAAGAAGCAGATGGGGGAACTATTTTTCTGGACGAAGTAGGTGAGCTTCCTCTCCCCACACAAGTGAGATTATTGCGGGTTTTAGAAACTGGAGAATATATGAAAGTGGGTTCTTCTAAAGCGGAAAAAACAGATGTCAGGATCGTGGCTGCGACCAATGTAAATATGATGGATGCCATCCATAAAGGGAAGTTTAGAGAAGATCTGTATTACCGTTTGAGTACAGTGGAGATCTACCTGCCACCCTTGAGAGAAAGGCCGGATGATACACATTTATTATTTAGGAAATTTGCCGCAGATTTTGCTCAGAAATATAAAATGCCTACCATCAAATTGGAAGATGACGCACTACCTGTCTTATTGAACTATTCCTGGAACGGAAATATTAGACAATTAAAAAACATCACCGAACAAATTTCTGTCATTGAGCAAAACCGATCCATTTCTAAGGAAATTTTAAAATCATACCTGCCCGATTACCAGTCAAATCTCCCGGCTATTATAAAAAAATCATCTGCGGATTCTGATTTCTCTAATGAAAGAGAAATATTGTATAAGGTCCTGTTTGATATGCGCAACGACATAAACGATTTGAAAAAATTGACCCAATCTTTGATGAAAGAAGAAGGAAAACAAAAGAATAGCGAAAGCAATCAATATTTGATCAATAAGATCTACGGAAAAGATTATGAAGATGTTGAAGACGATTTAGAAATAATTCGTCCTCAGGTAACGGAAACTTATGCTAAATCACCGAGTATCAGTAGCTATGATGATATAGAGACCATAGACGAGTCTGTTTCATTACAGGAAAAAGAATATGAAATGATCAAGAAATCTTTGGATAGAAATAAGGGTAAACGAAAATTGGCCGCCAAAGAACTGGGTATCTCTGAGAGAACATTATATCGCAAAATAAAGCAGTACGACTTGTAATTCTAGTTTGCTTGTTGTTAATTTGTTACATTCTGAAAAATAAATACATTGAATAAAATCACGCCAATTATCCTACTTATCTCGCTTTTAACAACGACTGCTTGTGGCGTGTATTCATTCACTGGTGGAAGTACCGGAGACGCGAAAACCATCCAAATTGATAATTTTCCCAACAATGCTCAATTGGTAGAACCCGGTTTGAGCCAGGAATTCACCCTTGCTTTACAAGATCGATTTTTAAGACAAACGAACTTAAAATTGACCAATACAGGGGGTGACCTAATTTTTGAAGGAGAGATCACGCAGTATAGAGTTATTCCTATTGCTGCGACTGCAGGGCAAACTGCTGCCCAAAACAGGTTGACCATTGCCGTGAGAGTTAGATTTTTTAACCGGTTGGTCGAGGAAGATAATTTTGATCGAACTTTTTCTTTTTTCAGCGATTTTGATGCCAATTCTCAACTCTCGGGAGCTGTGCTGGAGGCAGCCTATCTCGAAATATTTGAAAGAATTACACAGGATATTTTTAATGCTTCAGTAGCTAAATGGTAAATTATGGCCATTAATTTAATTGATCTTACGGAATTCCTCGTCAATCCTAACCTCGTCGACAAAGAGGCAACAAGGGATTTAGATGAAATCATTCAGGAATTTCCTTTTTTTCAAGCTGCCAGAGCCATTCATTTACACGGCCTAAAAAAGCAACACAGCTACAAATACAACTTGAGTCTTAAACAAGCAGCCGCGCATACGACTGACAGAAGTATACTTTTTGATTTTATCACTTCTGATAAATTCGAAGTTGACCAAATATATCCGGGTAGCAAGCTCCTCAAATCATTCAAAGAAACAGAGGTAAATCCTACCGATGCACCTGTCACTGAAGAGCAGGAACAGGACAATCAAAGAACGGAAGGAGATGTACTTTTAGGGAAACCTATCCGGTTTAAATCCAATGACCAACTCTCATTCTTTGAATGGATGCAATTATCTAGTTTCAAACCTATTGAAAGAGAAACTGACACAATCGGATCTGCACAAAGAACTGAAAATAAATCAAAAAGTGAAAATTTCCAACTCATCGAAAAATTCATTGCCAATAATCCTAAAATTGGAACCCTTTCTGAGCTCGAAAACCAATCGGTAAACGACAGCAGCACGGTTGAAAATGAGCAACTCATGACTGAAACTTTGGCGCATGTTTATTTGGAACAAAAAAAATACGAAAAAGCCATTACAGCTTTTCAAATTTTAAGTTTGAAATATCCGGAAAAAAGTAGTTTCTTTGCACTCCAAATTGAGAAAATAAAAGAATTACAATCCTATAACTAGTACATTATGTCTTATACCTTATTTTTAATCTTGATCTTCATTGTAGCAATTTTGTTGATTTTGGTAATTATGGTTCAGAATCCTAAAGGTGGAGGTTTGTCCTCGTCCTTTGGAGGTGGTCAGAACATGGGTGGCGTGCAAAATACAAATGACTTTTTAGATAAAAGTACTTGGACATTGGCCACGGTTTTATTTGCCCTAATCTTACTTTCCAATTTTGCCATTCCCAGAAATAATTCAATAGACACTAGATCAGAAACTGAAGGAATAATCAATGAAAGAGATGCCAATTTTGATGCACCTGCAACACTTGATACAAGTTCTGAAATTGATACTACGCAATAGTTTTTGACAAAAAAGCAATACAAAATGCCAACGCAATGACACGTTGGCATTTTTTTTTACAATCTGTCATAAATTCAAGAATGGCAATGTATTTGCTTATTCTGCATCAGTAAAACAAATCATAAAAAATTTACACATATGAGCAAATTGAATATCACTCCCTTAGCAGACAGGGTAATTATCAAAGCACTTGAAGCAGAAACCAAAACAGCTTCTGGTATTATCATCCCGGATTCAGCAAAAGAAAAACCACAACAAGGAATTGTTGTCGCTGTGGGCAAAGGAACAAAAGATGAACCCATCACTGTTAAAGTTGGTGACAAAGTACTTTATGGTAAATACGCCGGTACAGAGTTAAAATTTGATGGAACAGATTATTTAATTATGCGCGAAAATGAAATTTTTGCGATCATTTAATTTTACTAACCCCGAAATTTTAAAAAAACAAATTTAATTATGGCAAAAAATATAATTTTTGATATTGAATCAAGAGAGGGACTAAAACGCGGTGTTGATGCCTTGGCAAATGCGGTAAAAGTGACTTTAGGACCAAAAGGTAGAAACGTGGTCATCGGTAAGGCTTTTGGTGGTCCGCAAATCACCAAAGATGGTGTTTCTGTGGCCAAAGAAATAGAATTAGAAGATGCCCTTGAAAATATGGGAGCGCAAATGGTAAAAGAAGTTGCTTCTAAAACAAGTGATTTAGCTGGTGATGGTACAACAACAGCTACCGTACTCGCACAAGCCATTGTAAAAGAAGGTTTGAAAAATGTGGCTGCAGGCGCGAATCCATTAGACCTTAAAAAAGGAATCGATAAAGCCGTAAGTGCTATTGTAGAAGATTTAGCTTCTCAATCGGAAGTGGTTGGAAGTAAAATGGATAAGATCAAACAAGTTGCCGCAATTTCTGCCAATAATGACGATTCTATTGGTGAATTGATTGCGAAAGCTTTTGATAAAGTAGGTAAAGAAGGTGTGATTACTGTTGAAGAATCTAAAGGAACTGAAACTTACGTGGATATTGTAGAGGGTATGCAATTTGACAGAGGTTACCTATCTCCTTATTTCATCACAGACGCAGACAAAATGATCGCTGAGTTAGATTCTCCTTTTATTTTATTGTACGAGAAAAAAATCTCTTCAATGAAAGATCTTTTACCTGTTCTTGAGCCTGTCGCTCAGAGCGGTAAACCACTTTTGATCATTGCAGAAGATGTGGATGGTGAAGCTTTGGCTACTTTGGTGGTCAACAAACTAAGAGGATCTCTTAAAATTGCAGCTGTAAAAGCACCTGGCTTTGGCGATAGAAGGAAAGCAATGTTGGAGGATATTGCTGTGTTAACAGGTGGTACCGTGATCGCTGAAGAAAGAGGATTTACCTTAGAAAACACAACAATGGATATGTTAGGTCAAGCTGACAGAGTCAGTATCGACAAAGACAATACCACTGTGGTCAATGGAAGCGGAGCTTCAAACGATATCAAAGCACGTGTGAACCAGATCAAATCACAGATCGAAACAACAACTTCAGATTACGATAGAGAAAAATTGCAGGAGCGTTTGGCTAAATTAGCCGGAGGTGTGGCTGTTTTATATGTTGGTGCTGCGAGTGAAGTTGAAATGAAAGAGAAAAAAGACCGGGTAGAAGATGCACTACACGCAACCAGAGCTGCTGTAGAAGAAGGCATTGTTGCCGGTGGTGGTGTCGCTTTGATCAGAGCAAAAGCTGCTTTAACAAAAATTAAAACAGAAAACGCTGATGAGTTAACAGGTATTCAGATCGTATCCAGAGCCATTGAAGAGCCACTGCGCACGATTGTAGAGAATGCAGGTAGCGAAGGGTCAGTTGTCGCTTCAAAGGTACTAGAAGGCAAAAAAGACTTCGGTTTTAATGCTAAAACCGGAGAATATGTGCAAATGATGAAAGCAGGAATTATAGATCCTAAAAAAGTAACTCGTATTGCGATTGAAAATGCGGCATCTGTTGCAGGTATGATTTTGACAACCGAGTGCGCTTTGGTAGATATCAAAGAAGAAGGTCCTGCCGGCGGAATGCCACCAATGGGAGGCGGAATGCCAGGAATGATGTAAGATCATTTTTCTGAAAATAAAAAAAGTCGCTCTCGAGCGACTTTTTTTTATGTCATAAGTTTTTTACAAATACTTCTTGATCTCCTCAAAGTCTGATCTGTTCTTGTAATCCGGATCGAATTGCACATAAATGATTTTGCCATCATTACCGATCAAGTAGGTGGCTGGAACAGGTAAAACCATATTGTCGGCACCATTGTTCTCTGCAACCTTTTTAGAAACTGCTTCAAAATAGTTTGGCACATTGCTTTGGTTTACTTCAAAAGCAACATGATATGCTTTCATGATCTCATTATCTGTATCGTGCAAAATAGAATAGGAAGCATTCCAGTTTTCACTCGTTTCTTTCGTTTTTTCAACTTTTTCAGGTGTTACCACCAGTACTTTGACATTCTTATCCGATAATTCTTCCATATTATCCTGAAGTTTCGCCAAATGCTTCTTACAATGCGGACACCAATTTCCGCGATAAAAAATGAGCAGTATTTTTTGATCGGGTAACAATGCAGTCGTATTGATCGCATGGCCAAATTGATCTGTACCTGAAATAGCCGGAGCAACTTCACCTACAACCAAAGGACTTAAATCTATCTGACCATAAGTAAAAACAGTAAAAAGCAAAAATAAGAGGCTTGCAAATTTCATAGGCATATAATTAAATGATACCCATTTCGACGAAGAAATTAACCTTACTTACAAAATATCCTTTCTTGCATCAAATGATATTTTCCCGCTCAATAGCTGAAAAAACATTTTGAAATCTGACATTAAACTCCATAAAGGATATTTAAAAGTAGCCGGCTGATTCTTTTCAAAGAAAAAATGACCGACCCAGGCAAAGCCGTACCCCACTAATGGAACGGCGATCCATAATTTCGAAATACCTGAAAATATCGCCAAAAAAGCCAAAACAAATACTAATCCGGTGCCAACAAAATGGAGTAACCTGCAAGTCTTATTTTGATGTTCACTCAAATAAAATGCATAAAACGCTTCGTAAGTCTGAATTCTGTCTTTCATGGTATATCAGTTGAGATTAATGGCTTTAGTCAAAAAAGATCGCATTCCGGAGGCAGAAGAATAATAGTCCACAACAATGTGGATCAAATCCTCTCGCAGGATTGTCTCCGGGTCTAAATGTGCAAAATAATACCATTGCTTATTCATTAACAAAGGTATTTCTTCTGCCATTTTTGCAAATTCTTTTGGTATTCTTTGATTCTTTTCCCCTTTTATCTCCTCATACTTGTCCACAAAATCGGCTTCATTTATCAAGGCAGCAAATTCCTTTTGATGATCGGCTATATAAGTTCTGATTCCCTGGATCTCTTTGGAATCAGGCATATATAAACCTCCATAAATACCAAAATGCTCCGGCCCAAGTTCTATATACAAACCGGGATAATTTTTGTCTTTTTTACCATATTTAGAGATGATAGCACTACTTTGTAATTTATAAGGTGATTTATCTTTAGAAAATCGAATATCCCTATTGATCCTAAAAATAGCGTCCTTCGGTTCGATCTGTATCTCTTTATCAATCCTTTTCAAAGCCAAAATCAAATCTTTTACAAAAACTTGCATGGGAATTTTTACACTTTGCTCATAACGTTTTCGATGGATATCGAACCATTCCTTATGATTATTTCCAGCCAATTCTTTAAAAAACTCGAGATAATCCGTATCAAAATAGGCCATGTGAATTAGTTTAGTAGTCGAGCTTTAAATTTATTAATTAAATTTGAATTGTTCATCCTAAACAAATCACATGAAACTCATTACCTGCCTGCAAATACTTTTGCTATTTTCACTTCCATTTTATGGTCAAACCGAACCCTTTCAATTTGATCAGAAACTCGCTACTGAATTGAATGCGGATGATTATGGCATGAAAACTTATGTCATGGCGCTGTTAAAAACTGGGCCAAACAGAAGTACTGATTCTATTACAAAAGCGCAACTGCAGCGAGCACATTTGGACAATATTACTAAAATGGCTGAAAACGGAACCTTAGTACTCGCCGGACCTTTTTTAGACAATGGAGAATTGAGAGGAATATACCTATTCAATGTTGAAACGATTGAAGAGGCCAAAAAATTAACCGAAACAGACCCACTTATTAAATCTGGAGGATTGATTATGGAACTTCACCCCTTTTATGGCAGTGCGGCCATACAGAAAATGGAAGAAATTCATCAAAAAATCCAGAAAACAGGATTCTGAATTAATTGAAGATATAGCTCAATCCAACCAAAAAATTAAACTCCGGCATTGGCACAAGGTTGGTTTCTGTATATGCTTCACTAAAAATATTATTAAAGGCGGCACTTAACTCAACCCCTTTTATTTTTCCGGTAAGTTTTGCATCGACGACCTGATAATTGGTTCCATCGGGTCTTTCAACAAATCTGAAAGCAATGCTCTGTTGCAGCCAATTGATCAACTGTGATTCCAGAGATACATTGACTTGATGCTTCATTGAATTAAGAGAATATTGAGAAAAATTGAAGTCAGAATTTTTGATATCATCTTTCAAATAGGCGTAGCCAAATCTTATTAACTGGGGATAATTCAATAGACTAAATCTATAATCTACGGTTGACTCAAGCCCTAAAGTAGATACATTCTGTATGTTCTGCGATTGCCATGGATCATCTTCATTTTCTTTGACGTAGTCGATCAAATTATCAGCGCTTCTGTAAAAGGCAGCAAAATCGACAAAGAACCTGCTCGAATTCCATTTAAACCCGATTTCCTCAGTCAATGCGCTTTCAGGTTCCAAATCTGCATTACCAATGGTGGTGGGAGAGGAATAATACAGATCTGTATAGGTAGGTATACGATAGGTATACCCCATGT
>Ga0316195_10001431_pt1 | contig 10691 bp, 9 predicted proteins | sample Phised1_MG_FD_204937 | JGI IMG/M metagenome (GOLD analysis project Ga0316195, IMG submission 204937) | Coastal sediment microbial communities from Maine, United States - Phippsburg sediment 1 | ecosystem: Environmental > Aquatic > Marine > Coastal > Sediment | place: USA: Maine | collected... | reverse complement strand
AAACCAGCGCCGCAACTCGAATCGAATTCCATATTTCAGCTGGCCTTTCACGTGATGTCAGGCGACCTGGCAACCATTGTGCCGAAACGTTTCAATGAATTGCCGGGGACGCGCGCCAAGCAGTTGGTCAATCCTACGGTGACACAAAACCTGGGGCTGGTCTGGGTATCCGGCAACCCCATACTGCCGATGGCGAGGGCGCTGATCGAGCTGATGACGCAGGCCCTCGCCGAAGGCGTGTTCGATTGATCGGCCCGATTCACGCGAAAACCCAGGCCTCGAATCACCGACTGCGTCACCCCGGCCCGGGACTGCGCGCACATCGCGTTGCAGCGATCGCGTACAAAGGCCACGGCAAAACTCAACAGTAGATCGTTTGCCAGCCAGGCTGTACTATCGAGCCTGCCCTCAACACACGAACATCGCCGTATCATGAGTAAATTCAAAGAGATCTTCGAACACAAGCAGGACCTTTTGCGCAATCGGCCGGATAAATGCCGGGTGGAAACGAGCGCCGACAGCCACCTGGTCGAAGATTTTCGCAGCCATGTGAAAACGCGCGGTTTCGAGGTGATCCTGGACCAGCCCGAAAACATGGGCGGTTCCGATCTCGGCCCCCGCCCCAGCGAATTACTGCTGGCCGCGCTCGCCGCCTGCCATGAAGTGACCTATCGACTCTACGCCGATGCGATGGATATCGACCTGCAGGACATTGCCGTAAGTGTCACCGGGGTGTCGGATGCGCGGGGGTTTTTCGCTGTGGACGACACGGTCGATGCCGGGTTTTCTGAAGTTTACGGCGAAATCAAGATCGTCAGCGACGCCAGCGACGACGATCTCGAACGCCTGCGCCAGGCCGTCAATCGTCATTGCCCGGTACTGGATGATTTGCGCAAGCCGCTGAAGGTCGAGCTCAAACTGAATCGCAGCAGGGATCAGCCGGCAGATTGACGCTACAGGGCAGCTGCTACAGTCCTGATTATTCTCGATCCCGACCTGACCGGAAGTTACTCGAAACGCGAGCAGGCCGAACTAATTCGGCAAGCCATATTGCTCACGATGCCCGGGCATATTCAATCATGGTGAAGAACGGCTGCCCCATCGATACGAAAACAAAATTATCGGTCATCAGCTGTTGAAAGCAAATCACGAAATCGGAATCCCCCTGGCGCCATGATCTGAGCACATGGCCGTTCGTGCCAACTTCTACGACCACCGCGAAACTGCCGGGGACGTCGCCGGTGGATTCAAGGCAAGGTGGGAAGGCCTGTTCTGTAAACCTGGCCTGAAATTTCTCGAGCCGGCTTAATTGACCCGGACTGAATGAGGACCTGTCCTGGTGAGCTTTTGATCTGGCCTCTTCAAATGACAGGTTGCCGGAGCCCAAAACCAGCACGACTAACAAAATCGTGCCGAATGCCAGCAACAACCTGACTTCAAACTGCAACCCGAGACCACGCCTCAAAGCACGACCCGCCGTTTAACGATCAGCCCGGCAATCTGCCAATGTGCAACAGGGACAAGGTACACCAATGACCCGTAATACAGTTGCCACGGTGGTGCTCATGACCAGAACCACAGGGCCAGGGCTACCACCGCCAGTATCAGCACTACCCTCAACAGGTTGACCAGGCCGTTCGTTCCGCCCGATTTGGAGCTCTCATTATGATTGGCTTGATATTGGTTCATCACATTGCAGCGTTGCAGGGTTGCCTGTCGATAATTGTGTAAAGTTGTCTTTCAATCGATGGCAATGAACCTTGGTATCTGCCTCGATGAATTCCAGCAATACTAACGCATCTTCCCTCTGCTATCGAATCGATGCAAACAAAATCCCGCCACAACGATAAATCTCGCTCAATAAGCACAGAAAAATAATTGCAGGTTTATCGCCGATTTTCATTGCCGCCTGTGCCAAAGACCGGGGGACCGCTCAAAATACATTAATAAATCCTTCCAAGCTTCTGATTTATATAGCTTTTTATGAAAGCCCCCGAGATCCAGACAGAATAGCCGGGCGCATTTCCAGCGCGCCGCGTCGATGACTGGCAGCCCGCGTCGAAATTTGCCGTGGCTTTTTCTGAATATGACCTATATTCAATCGGGTATAGACCCTGTTTTTTATGGAATTAGTCATTTACGGAACCTAGCTCATGCTATTCACCAAATCAGATACAAACAAGTCAAAGACAATCGAAGCATTGATTCCGATGGTCGATCTGTTTGCGGTACTGGCGATCGTATTCATGATTTACTCGAGTGATGAAATCATTGCATCGCAGGAGAAAAGCCAGGAGACGATCGAGGAAATCGCAGCCGATTACAAGAAACTGCAGGAAGAAGTTGCCGCGGCCGAGCAGGCCCGACAGGAACGTCGCGAGATCCTGGCAACGAACGCAATAAAGTCGCTGGAAGAGATTCAGGCCGAGCGCGAACAGAAGGCAAAGGAACTGGTGCAGGAGTTCACGCAGATGCTGGCCGAGCAGCAGAGCCAGGCCTCGCTGGAATACGAACGCCTCGTCGCCAGGTTCGAGCAGGAGCACGAGCAGGAAGTTGAACAGCAAAAAGCGACCCTGAAGCAGGAGAAGCAACAGGAACTGCAAATGAAACTTGCCCAGTTGGAGCAGCAAAAGGAAGTCGAAGTATCGGCGGCCAAGCAACAATTCGAGCAGGTGATTAACCAGAAGAAAGAGCAACTCGAAACCACCACGCAGGCGATGATCGCCGCCGAGATGGAGCGCGTCAAAGACCTGAGCCAGCAGAAAGCCCAACTGCAGCAGCAGCAGAATGTGCAGGTAGCCATGGTGCAAATGCAAAACGCCGAGACGCTGGCCCAGCAAAAGGCACAAATGGAAGCACAGAAGCAGGCAGCCGCGCAGGAAGCGGCTCAGTCAGCCGCCGAGCAAGCCAGGCAGCAGGCAGAAGCCGAAGCCGCAGACGCGCTCAAGCAGGAGCTGGCGGCACAGGAAGCCAGGCTGCAGGCGCAAAAGGCGCAGGAAATGGCAGCGGCCCAGGCCGCCGCCGAGCAGGCAAAGCAGCAGGCCGTTTCGCAGGAGCTGGCGGCGCAGCAAGCCAAGCTCGAAGCGCAAAAGCAGCGGGAACTGGCGCAGGCCGAGGCCGAAGCCCAGGAACTGGCTAAAGCGGCCGCTGCGGCAGCCGAACGCGAGGTGAGGAAGACCGCCAAGCAGCAGGCAGAGGCCGAAGTCGAGGCTGAGCATGCAAAGGAAATGCAGCAGCAGCTGGCGCAGCTCGAGGCAGAGAAGGACGCTGAGATCAAGCCTTACCTGGAAGAAGAACAGGCCAGGAAAGAAGCGCAGAAAGCCCGGGAGCAGATCGTCGACAACCTGCTGGAAAACTTCAAGGATTCGGACGATAACGAAATTGGTATCGACGAGAAAACCGGCAAGGTCCGCATCAACTTCCAGGAGTCCTACTTCGTGCGTGGTTCCGCCGAACTTTCAGACCATATGAAAGACTTGCTGCGAACGATGATTCCGAAATACGCCAAGAGTATTTACGAAGTCGCCGAGGCCGCCAAGCAGGTGGAGTCGCTCGAGATCTCAGGACTGACATCGCCTATATTCCGTGGCCGATACTTCGACATCAACGATACCACCCCCGAGGGCGAGGAAGCGCGTGAGTACAATTTGAAATTAAGTAACGATCGTGCGCTCGCCATGTACAACTTTATTTTTGATGCTGAAGAAATGGGCGATTACGAGTACCGCGCCCAGCTGAAAGCCGACCTGGGCATTTCCGCACTGGGATACCGCACGGCAACCCCGGTTCCGCCCGAACTGGTCGGCCAAAAAGCAACCTGTATCGAGTACGACTGTAAGAAAGAGCAGGCGTCGATTCTCGAATTTCGCCTATATTCAGAATACTAAACCTCTATTTTCATCCTGATTAAGGATTACGGAGCAACCATGTTCAAGTACATATTTTTTACAGTTCTCGCAGCAGCAGCGTATTTAGTCTTCGTTGCCGATATCCAGCTCACCAACGATATGGTCGGCAGCCTGTTTATCGGCACCATCCTGACCGCCTTCGCTGTGTTTCTGTTTTTCAAGTTCGGTCTGCATTACAAGATCGCATCGATGAGCCGCTTTGCAACGGCTTTCTATTACGCCGTTTTCGAATACAAGAAGGTGCAAACGACACCTTCCGACCTGGACTTCGTCGACAGCGTACGCGAGCAGGCCGAGGTCGCGCTGGCCGCCAACTTCGACCCGACCCTGACCACAGCGCAACTGGCCATTCCGGTGTCACTGTATTCGGGCAAAGATCCCTACCTCGAGGAATTGCGCGCCAAGATCAAGGAAGCGGAAAAACTCAAGCTCAGCGCTCGTAAGCTCGACCTCAAGGCGGACATGTTGCTGGACAAGACCCAGGAAGACATGGCCGAGAAAAACCTGGTCCACGGCGAGCAGCCCAAGCTGCTTGATCGCTGGTTCTCCATGGTCGAAGGCGTCGCCGCCATCATCGAGCTGACCACGAACGAACTGCGCGACCAGGGCTACGGCCAGTCCCCCGATTACGAAATGATCAGCCGCATCGCACTCGACCGCAATCCGCACTTTCGTACCACCTACCGCTTCTTCGAGACCGAGGCGGTTGCCGGAGTCCTGGCGCGGGCACCCTTCATGATCATCCTCACCGGTATCATCGGCACGTTTGCGGGTTTCTACCTGGCGCTGAGCCAGGGCGGCGACATCAAGGCAGGCGCAGCCGTGGCGATCGTAAGCTCGCTGGTGGGCCTGCCGACCGCGCTGCTGATGGAGTACATCAATACCCTGTTTCCCGACCAGGAGCGCTACGAGCGCGGCTTCAGCACCTACAAGGTCGCACTGGAACTGCTGTTCAACCACGAGCAGGAACTTGCCAGCATTCGCCAGGATCGCAGAACTGAAGACAAGTTACCGCTGCCCTACTCGCCCGGCGATCGTGCTGAGAAGTCATACAAAGGTCCGAACTAGCGCTCGACCAGTAGCGTAGCAAGACAACAACTGGAAGGGGCCATCTGGCCCCTTTTTTATTGCCGGCGACGCAGAGCCCGGGATCTAATGCCGGAACGGCAGCTTGCGCTAAAACTCAAGCAGTATGGCGACGGCAACCGCAACCAGTGCAATTGCGATAATGGCAATTATGATCGTCATTTCAGGCTCCTGTTTTCACTTCGACTTCCATTGTATGAGGCATATCCCGGGGCAGACTTATCCTCACATGCCTTTCGCTTGTCTTTGCCCATCGGTTTCGGATCGGCGCAACTGAATTCGGCGCGTATTCTGTGCCAGCGCCAGTCGAAAGCGCGCTACAGGTCCATAGCAGCTGCAGCTGCGTATCCTTCTGACTAACCCCGTTGATACTGCAAGGAGCAGAATTCGCGAATGCCAGGCAACTCTGTCTCCGCCCTGCCCACCGGCCGCCTCAGCCGCATGTTCAAACTGGGGCGAATGACGACCGGCATTGCCGCCACCGCACTCGGCCATAGCGTAAAACAGCTGGGCCGCGGCGAATCGCCGGGCGCGGCCGCCCTGCTGAATCCGGCCAACGCCGAGCGCATCGCCAACGAGCTCGCGCAGATGCGTGGTGCGGTCATGAAACTCGGTCAACTCCTGTCGATGGAAGCCGGCGACATCCTGCCGCGCGAACTGACCGAGCTGCTGGCGCGCCTGCGCGATAGCGCGCACTCGATGCCGCCCACGCAGCTGCGCCAGGTACTGGTCGAAGCCTGGGGAGAACGCTGGCAGGATCTGTTTCAATCGTTTGACGAGCAGCCGTTTGCGGCGGCGTCGATTGGACAGGTGCACGAAGCCATCGACCGTTCTGGGCGGCGCCTCGCGATCAAGGTGCAATACCCCGGCGTCGCCGCCAGCATCGATAGCGACCTGGACAACGTCGCCACCCTGCTGAAGCTGTTCAGGCTGTTGCCACCAGGCCTCGACATCGATCGACTGCTGCAGATTGCGCGGGTTCAGCTACACGAAGAAACCGATTACGAGCTGGAAGCAAGCCACCTGCGCCAGTATCGCGCCAGGCTCGAGGGTGACGACCTGTTCCGCGTGCCCGAGGTACTCGAGCGGCTGAGCGGACCGGGCATTCTGGCCATGTCCTTTATCGAGGGCGAAAGCATCGAACGACTAAGCGCCGCCCGACCGGAGCTGCGTGACCGCATGGCGACACGCCTCATCGATCTCTGCCTGGACGAGTTTCTGCACTGGGGTATCGTGCAAAGCGACCCCAACTTCGCCAACTTCCTGTATAACGCCAACGACGAAACCATTGGTCTGCTCGATTTTGGCGCCCTCCTCGTCAACGCACCCGGGCGCAACCGCTCGCTCGCGCGCCTGTTGCGTGCGGCGCTGCGGCAGGACCTGGGCGAACTGGTCGAAGCGGCCTGCGAGGTCGGCTATATCGAGGCCTCGGACCCGTTCAACTACCGCATGGCGGTTGTCGACCTGCTGCAAAGCGCGGCGGAACCAGCGCTAAACCCGGGCAGATATGACTTTGCCGGCTCGCAGCTGACGCAATGCATCAGCGATAAACTGCTGCACCTGCGCAACAACCATGACACGCAACGCATTCCGCCTGCCGACGTCATCTTCCTGCATCGCAAACTGGCCGGCATTTTCCTGCTATGCGCCAGAATCAAGGCCCGCGTCGATGTGCGCGGCATCCTGCTCGAACATCTCGAGCGGGAACTCGACCATCGCGGGGGCCGACACAACCTGGCTTTGTCGCCGGGAGATTAGAAATACCGGGGTCACTGCAATGCGGCAGCAGTCGTGTTTTTCTGGCAGCAGCACTCGGCAAGTCGTTATACTGACCCCCACGAATATCACCTGTACTCAAAATGCGTAGCCTGTTTAACCGAATACCCCTGTTTGTTCTGGTCGTGCTCTGTCTCACACTCGGACTGGCCCCTTTCGTACCCGAGCCCCATGTATGGGAAAAGCTCAAGATGCTGGCCGCGGGTGATCTCACCAGACTCATCGACATATTCGATCTGTGCCTGCATGGGTTACCGTGGCTGCTGCTGATCGTCAAGCTGGTATTGCCTTTGACAGGCAAAGCCGAAAAATGAAACTGGCGCGGGTAATGCAATCGAGCCAGATCAAATAGCGAGGGTCAGGACAGGAAGCGCGATTGCGTGCCGCGTTGCCACCATTTCATCAACACGCCATCGACCGTATTCTGCAACACGACTCCGAGGCGCTCCGGCAACGCTTTCTTCTCCACGTAGCGAACCTCGAACACGTCCGCTTGCTCGCAGGCGCCGGTGATGTATTCATCGCTGGTGATCAGCTCGTCGACCAGCCTGACGTCGAGCGCGCGCTGACCGAACCAGGTTTCCCCGGTAGCGACCTGCTCGATGTCGAGCCCGGGACGATGCTGAGCCACGTATTCCTTGAACAACCGGTGGATATCTTCGATTTCCTCGGAGAACTTCTCCCGCCCCTTGTCGGTATTCTCGCCCAGCACTGTCAGCGTGCGCTTGTATTCACCGGCCGTAATCAATTCGAAGTCGATGTCGTTCTTTTGCAGCCAGCGGTGAAAATTGGGCAACTGCGCAACCACGCCGATCGAGCCGAGGATGGCGAACGGGGCGGCCAGGATCCTGTTCGCCACGCAGGCCATCATGTAGCCGCCACTGGCAGCGACCTTGTCGACACACACCGTCAGGTCGATACCGCGATCCCTGATACGCTGCAGCTGCGACGACGCGAGACCGTAGGCATGCACCATGCCACCGCCGCTTTCGAGGCGCACGACCACTGCATCTTTAGCCCGCGCCATCGACAACACCGCGGTAATTTCACGGCGCAGGTTCGACACCGCGGAGGCCTTCAGGTTACCGACGAAATCAAGCACGAATACCCTCGGCTTTGCGTCCGCCTCGATTTCGCCACCGGCACGCGCGAGCGCTTTCTTGCGCGCCTTGCGTTCGCGTTTCTGCTGTTTTTGCTTTTGCTTGACGTGCAGTTTCAAGCTATCCGGATCGGACACGCCGGCATCGATCGCGTCGCGCATGGCGTCGATCTCGTCGTTCACCCGGCTGGTCTCGATGTGACCTTTCATCGATTTTTTTACTCGCCGGGACGCGCCCACCGAGACGATGACGACGACCAGTATGGCAACGACGAAGGTCGCCAGTTTGGCGGCAAACAAGCCGTACTCGAAAAAGAATTCAGCCACGCTTTTCTCCTGTTGGGTGTGTTGTGTGTCCACGGCAGCGCAGCGCAAGCTGGGCGCCCTGCTAGAAACCGGCCATCAACCGTGTGATATGGTGGCAATCGCCAAAATTACCAGCGCCGTCGCCAGCCAGGCGCATTTCGGCCTGATGGCAGGTATGGGATATGGTGGGATATGGAGGGGATATGGAGGACACACGCTTTACCAATCCATTACTTAGGTCGACAGGGCATGAGGCTATAGTGTCTGCCACCCTGGTATCTCAGCAAGATGCGTGTCCCCCGGAATCGCCCGGAATCAATAGTGAGTGCTCTCCGGGAACCCTCCTTGTTAAAATGAGCCGGAAATAACTTATGGTAGAGTTTCATGTCAGGCATCATAATGATCCATTCGGTCGAGGAGCAGTGATGTAGATGGGCCGATTTGCGATCTTCCATCTGCTCGTAAGCGGGAGCAATTCAAATGAAATCACATCGTGCAAGACACTTCCGGATGGTAGCGCTACTGGCGATCTTCGCCAGCGCTACGGCCGGCGCGCAAGAACCGGCACCGGACAAATTCAGGCTGGCGATCGGCGGGTTCAACACGAGCCGGGTCGATTCGACCTTATCCCTGACCGGCTCTGACGCCGGCCTCGGCGCTTCCATCAGCCCGCGAGACACCCTGGGCCTGGAGGTCGAAAGCACGGTGCTGCGCATCGAGGGTTATTATCGCTTCAATAACGAACACTCCCTGACCTACGCCTGGTACAGCCTCAATTCCAACGGTAGCAAGCTAATCGAGGAGGAGTTCGACTGGTTGGATAAAGACGGTAACTCGATTACGATCCCGATCGGCGCGCAGGTAAACACCCGCTTCAAGACCGAAATATTCAAGCTGGGATACCTGTGGTCGTTCTATCGAAGCGACAAGATGGAAGTCTCCGTGGGCGGCGGTTTGCACACCACCCGCCTGACCGTTGGCGTGGATGCCAGCGTCACGAACCCCCCCGGTTCTTCGGTGGAGAATGTCGATTCCACATTGCCGTTGCCGGTATTGTCGCTGGCGATGAATTACCGGGTAACGCCGAAGTTCGGCTGGTACGTGAAGACAGAGGCATTCGCGCTGGAGTTCGATAAATACTCTGGAGCCTACCGCGATTCCATAATCGGCATGGAGTACCGGGCCTGGCGGCAGCTCGGGCTGGGAACCGCCCTCAGCTTCAACTCTTTAAATCTCGAAGAGGCTGATTCGACATCGAAGCTGAGGTACGGGTCCAGCCAGACCGGCCTGCTGGTTTACCTCGCGACCTACTTTTAGCCTGCCTTATCCCGTTTGCCGAATTGCCCGGCAGTACGGGCAGTGTGGGGCTAAAGTGTCTACCCCCTGGTACCCCCCGGTATCTCAGAAAAGTGTGTGCCTTCCGGGATACCTGTTACCTCATATAAAACCCGGCCCGGCCCGTGCCGCGCTGCTTGCAGGCGTTAATTATCCTGCTGCTTCAGGGTCTGCTCGCGGTGGAAAATATACAGGCCGCTGCCGATAATCAGCGCCGCGCCGCTCAGGGTCCAACCATCCGGCAAATTGTCGAAGAGCAGGTATCCAAACAGGGTCGCCCACAGCAGCGAACTGTAACTGAACGGTGCGACCACCGATGCGGGGGCGCTACGGAACGCGCGAATCAGGCACAGGTGACCGATGCCCCCGGCGATCCCCGCAAATACAAACAGCAACCAGTCGAACGCGGCTACCGGCTGCCACTGAAACGGCACCACGACCGAAGTCACCAGGGCACCGATGGCGCCAGTATAAAACAACGAGGTCATTGGACTGTCGCGCGTACCGAGTTTGCGCGTAAACACCTGGTACAAAGCGTTTGTGAACGCGGCCGCTAACACCACCAGGATAGCCAACTGCAGGCTGTCGCCGCCCGGTCGCATCACTACCAGGGCGCCGGTAAAGCCAATCGCGATACCGATCCAGCGGCGCAGGCCGACTTTTTCACCGAGCAGCGGAATGGAGAGGACGGTGACAATTACTGGCGACATGAACATGATCGTCGATGCCGTGGTCAACGGCAGGAAATTGATCCCCACGAAAAACAGCACCGTGGTTGCGAACATGAACAGCGAGCGCAGGCACTGGTGCAGCAGGCTCTGGCTCCTGATCTTGAGCGCCAGTTGCGGTCCCATCAGGACGACGACAAAAATCAGGTGGAAGAAAAAGCGTGCCCAGATAACCTGCGCGACCGGGTAGGTTTGCATCAGGTACTTGGCGGTGGAATCCAGTGTCACAAACCAGAACATGGTTGCCAGCATCCAGGCAATACCAAGCAGGTGATTATCCGTGGAACTGGCCGGCGAGGCTAAGCTAGACAAGATTCAATTCCAACCGCCTCGTTCCTGGGCAGGGTTTCGGCACGACAGGCGCAAGCGCAGGTCGATGTAATGTAGACTACAAATGTGGCGGGTACTATCGCACACAATCCACGATTATCTGTAGCGAAAGTTACTTCGAAA